>Ga0209013_10002663_pt1 | contig 16090 bp, 21 predicted proteins | sample Cruoilmetagenom2_FD_187291 | JGI IMG/M metagenome (GOLD analysis project Ga0209013, IMG submission 187291) | Oil polluted marine microbial communities from Coal Oil Point, Santa Barbara, California, USA - Sample 2 (SPAdes) (version 2) | ecosystem: Environmental > Aquatic > Marine > Oil seeps ... | reverse complement strand
AAAATATGTTACTTTTGTAAGTTATATCACATTAGTTACTTGCATAATGTACTGATAGCGTGCGCCAAACAAAATTCCATTCCATAATTAGAATTGCTGTAAGATTACACAGTCTGCGAAACAGCGGCGCAGCCATCTTCACAAGATTTCAGTGTTAATCTTGTGTAATCTCGTGGTTTTATGTGTGGATATCCGCACAACATCGAGTAAGTATATAAAGAGAGCGACAATTGTAACTCAACTTTGGGGATTATATTTTAATCCAATAATCGACCGCCTGCGACCCCTTTCTGCCCCATCTGCCCACAGTTTCCCGCAATCATGAAATCCCCTTGCACCCCCAAAACCACTATCGAGCGACCTTATCATTACCTATACTTCACACCGCCACAACTTGAGCTTTTTCAAATCTCTGTAACTGCAGTGTGAGCAAGGCGCTGAGTCATTGTTTGGTGGATTGTATCAGTTTGGTTCCACCAATAAAAAATCGCAGTTTATGACGGTGCCGAGTATAACCACAAGATTGCACAGATCTTCACAAGAGTTCTGTGTTAATCTTGTGCAATCTCGTGGTTTTTTTGCCTCAGCTAAACCCTGTTTTGCATGGGTGAACCGAACGTTTTCAGTCCCCAATACTTCCTCCGTCCTTAAACCGCACCTTGACCGCATCCGCATGTGCGTCCAAACCCTCCGCGCTTGCTATCGCCACAATTGTGTCCCTGATCTCGGATAACCCATCTTTGCTGATGATCTGGACGCTCGACTTCTTTGTGAAATAACCGACGTTCAGACCCGAGTATGTCCATGCGTGCCCTGCGGTGGGCAGCACATGGTTCGTGCCTGATGCGTAATCACCTGCTGAAACAGGAGCGTAATCGCCAACAAAGATCGATCCGGCATTGTAAACGCTGTTCAGCACATTCAACGAATCCTTGACCATGATCTCAAGGTGTTCCGGTGCGAATGTGTTTGAAAACTCGACGCACTCATCGATCGAGTCGAAGATCAAAATTGCGCCACGTTCGAGCGACTTTTGGATGATCTCTGATCGAAGAGCATCTGCCGCCTTTGACTCGATCAGTTTGAGCGTACCATCTGCAACCGCCTCTGATGTCGTTGCAAGGACCGCTATGGCATTCGGATCATGTTCTGCCTGTGCCACCATGTCCGCTGCAATGAAATCAGGATGTGCGGTCTCGTCTGCGATGATCAGAACCTCAGAGGGTCCTGCAGGAAAGTCGATTCGGGTCGGAACCAGCATCTTTGCAGCAGTCACATACACGTTCCCGGGCCCAACGATCCTGTCGACCGCTGGCACGGTCTCTGTGCCGTAAGCCATCGCAGCGATCGCCTGAGCGCCACCGACGCAGAAGACCCGATCAACACCTGCAATCGATGCGGCAGCAAGCGTCAACGGATGCACGCCCCCGTCGCCACCCGAAATCGGCGGGGTGCACATAACAACCTCCGGGACAGAGGCGACCTTCGCGGGGATGATTGTCATCAGCGCTGTTGATGGGTACGATGCTGTCCCGCCAGGGACATACGTTCCGATACAGTCAAAAGGCGTTGTCTTCTGCCCGAGAACGATTCCGGGCGCAATCTCGCTCAACAAGAGGTCGGCTTCGAGCTGAGACTCGTGAAACCTCCTGATATTGTCAGCTGCGGTCTCAATGTGCCACAGAATTTCAGGGTCAACTATATCAAATGTCGCGGATATCACATCTGCCGCAACCTCGATTGCAGAGAGCGAGACAGAATCGAATCGTTCTGTGCATTCGATCAACGCAGCGTCGCCTCTGGCAGCCACATCTTCAAGAATCTCCGAAACAGCCGGTTTCACATCCGCAATCTCAGATTCCCGGTTCAAAAGGGAGATGAGTTCGGCATCGGTCAATCGTGCGTGGTGTTTTTTGAGCATAATTCTTTGTGGTGAGGAGGCATGATAAATATTGGCTCTTGACAATTCACATCGCACGCATCTCTATTTGGAATATCCATGTTCAGCGTCGTCCGGACTGGAGATGGCTTCGGCGATCGCCCGCGCAAACTCCTCTGCCGCATGCGGACCCTCCGCGGTAACGATCCTGCCGTCCACAGCCACCGCATTTCCGGTGTAGTTCGCCCCATGGTCTGTTACGTACGATACGCCGCTACTGAAGACGGTCGCATTCTTTTTGGACAAAAGCCCCGCTCCTGCCGGAATCATCGGACCAAGACAGATCGCACCGATGATCTTTTCAGCACCATCTGCATCCGCTGCCAGCTTCAGATACGCACCGTCTTCGTAGAGTTTATGTGATTCGACACCTGACCCCCCGACAAATACGATGGCATCGTAATCGCCAATAGTAATGCCGGATACGGGAAGATCAACAGATGCAACACCGCCGAGCATCCCCTTCGCAGTTCCTCTCTTGTCAGAAGCGATCACAACCGTTGCCCCATTCTCTTCGAGAAATTCCTTCGGGGCAAAGAGTTCCTCATCCCTGAAATCCGATGGCGCTATGACCATCAGTACCGTTTTATTGCTCAAATCCATGGTATCCGACCTAATATTATTATCACGGTCTTCGGTAACACATCCGGATGCCGATACACCGAGCATCAGACATGTAATCGCTGCTATGTACTTCATGTGTTCCCTCCGACTGCTCGTTACAATCGAACCAACGGGATAAAAACATTCCTCCGCGGGACTCACAGCACCGGACGTGATAGCACTGCCGAGAGAAAATATTTAGTAAATGCGGTACAATACTGATCGGTGAATCAGAGATGAAACGGGAACTGATGAATATTCTTGCCTGCCCTATATGCAAAGGCGATCTCGAGCTGACTGTGACTGAAGAAGATGACGAAATCATCGCAGGCACCCTATATTGCCAGAAATGCGATGAATACTACCCAATTGAGGACGGCATACCAAACATGCTTCCGCCGGACCTCCGTGAGTGACTGTGAGTGAAATGGATCAGAAAACCCCTCTGCAGCAGATCATTCTGAATCGAACCCGGTTCAATTCCATCGAATTCACAGTCCGGCATGCCGAGATGGTACTGCCCCGCGGCATGGAACATGAATTCATAATCGAACTCGTCAATTACGGCGCACCGACCCGGGTATATCTCGCGCCCAGCCACGAGATCGGGGAGGTCATCAAATTTCTGCAAAACGACCTCGTTGCGGATGGCAAAACAGTAATCAGAGGGGTTGCATGCATCGATACGCAGCAGAACGGGCGAATCTCCGTTACCATTGGATACGGCGCGAATACCGGCAGTTTCGATCTCGAGATGATCGCAGATTCGGGTCCGCAGATCGATGTGGACCCCAGCCTCGCAATTCCCGCCTCGCTCTCGGGACGTACCGTGTCGCAACGCGCGCCGATGACACCGGCAATGAGTGCGATTGGCGTTTCGATCTTTATTCTTGCGACCCTGTCGCTCCTTGGAATGCTGCCATCTTTCGTGGGTGTGATCTCGGCGATATTGCTGCTGGTTCTACTCATCACCTATGCCATATCACCTCACATCGGATGAAGATCAACAAGATCAAAATATACCACTCCGTAAGTATGATTTGGAACTTTGTATCGCCGCAACGGATGGAACAGAGTATGTGGGTGGGAATTAGAGCAAAAAAAGTACTTACTCAATATTGTGTGAATATCCGCATATAAAACCACGAGATCACACAAGATTAACACAGAAATCTTATGGAGATGGCTGCGCCGCTGCTTCGCAGACTGTGTTAATCTTGTGGTTCGTAACACAAGTTATTGAGCATGTACCAAAAACAGATACGGTTTGGTATACATCATCCGGTTTTCCTTGCGATGATCGCCTCTGCGATGTGGAGGTTCTTGTACACAGGTATCTCAACCTTGTGCTGCTGCACATGCGGCAGCAGATCTGCGCCCTCGGCACGCCAGACCCACGCGTAAAATCGGCTCAGGAAGTTGCAAACGTCAAGAGGTCCTTTATCATGCCTAAGATGGAGGAGGCTAATTGTACCATTCTTTTTGACGACCCTGACCGCCTCGGAAAATGCGATCTCCGGTCTGTCGATTGTGTCCATGCCACAGGTGCAGAATACCGCATCAAACGTCTCGTCTGTGAACGGAAGTGACTGAACCATCCCCTACACACGATGAAGATTCTTATATCGGTCGTTTCTGAATCTGTGGACCTTCAACACATTTCTGGAGATATCGATCCCGACGACTGTCCCATTCTTCACCCATCTAGCCAGGAGTCCGGCATTTCTTCCGGTTCCGGTAGTTAAGTCCAGAACCAGTCCTGAATCGGGAAGATTCGTCTCTTTTATCAATTTTTTTCGAGAATATTGTTTTGAACCGAGCCACAAAACATCGTCGAGGTCATACAGCAATGCAAGACGGTTATACCCATCTCGTGTCTTCTTAACTTCGTTCACGTAGTCAAACATCCGTAAAAGTCACTCCTGAGTGGAGGATTCCAGTTCTGATACACGGTATGATAGTTTATCCACCATTTCGCTATTATCTTGATAGAATAATTCATTGGCGCAGACCGGGCAGATGAAGTCAGTCTCAGCTGCGGTCTCGAAGAGAAATCGCGTGCAATTGTTGTTGCATGTGTAGAACACATTATTTATCTCGAAATCGAGGCGGTCCCTCAGATTGTGGAGCAGCTTCTCAACTTCAATATCCAGACGACTATTGATATTCTCAAGATGAATCGTCCAGTGATACGTGAGCCAGCCCGTATCCGGTTCTCGTTCCCTCCGGTAGTTTGCAAGTCGGTTCTCATACAGCTTGAAGAGCGTCTTTCGGATGGCGTTGATGTCTATATTCGTATCTGCCGCAACCACTTCATCAACGATCTCGCCGGGAGGTAGTTGCTCGATGATCGCTATGCCATCCGCTCCGATGATCTTTACCAGATACTGGTGTGCAACATCCATACCGACCAATCAGCACTCATTGTTATTTAAAATGCGTCTGTTACAGAAAGTCATAATTGGTACTTTACAGGGGGGTCGTTTTTTCAATCCTCCGCCCATGTCGCGTCTTTCACGCAAACATGCCCGTAGAGTACTGGTCTGGCTTGCTCACAGGGACCAGTATGTCCTTGATTGCATCCTCAAAGTCCTTGAGATATACCGCATCCCGGTCTTCGCGCACTGCGGACATCCCCGCTTCCCTCACGATCGCCTTCAGGTCTGCACCATTTGCGTCATCAGTGAGTGTCGCAAGATGCTCAAAGTCAACATCATCGGCTACGCTCATGCCCACAGCGTGGATGCGCAATATCTCAGTGCGCGCTTCACGATTTGGCATGGCAACGTAGACCAATCGATCGAAACGCCCCGGACGAAGCAGCGCGGGGTCGAGTATGTCGGGTCGGTTGGTTGCCCCGAGGATGCGTACCTCACCCCTCGAATCGAACCCGTCCATCTCTGCAAGGAGTTGCACGAGCGTGCGCTGAACCTCCCTATCGCCGGAACCTGCATCATTCAATCGTTTCGCCCCGATTGCATCCAGTTCGTCGACGAATATGATCGAAGGCGCCTTTTTCCGCGCCATCTCGAAGACGTCACGCACCAGACGCGCACCCTCGCCGATGTACTTCTGCACGAGTTCGGACCCGACCACATGGATAAACGTTGCCTCGGTCTGATTGGCAACCGCTTTTGCAAGAAGAGTTTTTCCGGTGCCAGGAGGACCAAACAACAGCACGCCCTTGGGTGGTTCAATTCCAATGCGCTCGAAAGACTCCGGTTTGGTGAGTGGTAGTTCCACAGCCTCCCTGAGCGCTTCTATCTGCTCATCCAGCCCGCCGATCCGGTCGTAAGATCCATCAGGTGCCTCAATGACTTCCATTCCACTGACTACCGGATCGCGTAATTTCGGGACGATTGCGACTATGGAGAGGTGCTCCTTGTTGAGCGCGACCTGTACCCCGGGTTTGAGATCGTCTTCGTTGAGGAACTGAGACGTCCCAACGATGAATTCCGGGCCTGTGCTCGACCGCACAATTGATTTCCCCTCTTCGAGAACATCCACAAGCGTGCCGATCAGTTGCGGCACCGCCTGTAGTTTATTCAGCTCACTCTGTAGTTTTCTTACCTCACGCGCATGTTTCAACCGTTGATCTTCAGCAAATTGTTTTTCAGTCTCGACTTTTTGATACTGCTTTTGTAACAGGTCATTCTTGACTTCGAGTTGCCGCATGCGATCCGTAATATATCTGGAGAACTCAGTTGAGTCCGTATCGGCGTCAACGTCCATTTCTACCACCATTACATGATTCAATATCTTGAGGACACATAAACCTTTATGAAAGGCATGTAGATTTAGTGCTACATGTACATTCGGAGGATCTGTTTGTATGCAATGTGAAATGTGCGGAAAATCCATCCGTGGAACGGCACATCTGGTGATCGTTGAGGGTACTGAGTTAAACGTCTGCGACGAGTGCGCGCGATACGGGCACGAGGTTAAACGGGTGCCAAAGAGCACCACTACCGCCATGCCCCCGCCGGGGCGGGGTAGAGGTGGCATCTCGATTCGCACTCGACCACAGCGGAGGCGTCCTGATATGTTTGACCAGATGACCGACGAACTGGTGGATGACTATGGATCAGTGATCAGACGTGCTCGCGATAAGCGCGGCATGTCTCAGGAAGAGCTGGCGCTGGAGATAAGAGAGAAAGTCTCGCTACTCAAGAAGATAGAGCGAGAAGACCTCGTGCCAGAGGACTCCGCCCGTAAGAAACTTGAACGCGTGCTTGGAATCACCCTTACTGAGCGGATTGAATGATGAATTTTGTCGGGTCACGAAGCATCTCGCGGATGGTCTCCACGAGCTTTGCGATCGGCACCCGGATCTGCACCATACTGTCACGGTTGCGGACAGTCACAGTATCATCGTCCAGCGTATCATAATCGATTGTAACCGAGAAAGGAGTCCCGATCTCGTCGTTTCTTCGATACCTTCTTCCGATAGTTCCACCATCGTCGTAACTCACGAAAATTCCGCTTCTGCGGCACATCTGGACGATCTTGCGCGCGGGTTCGATTAATTCGTCCCTTGTCAGGAGTGGGAGCACTGCAACCTGCACCGGCGCAACCTCTGCTGGCAGACGGAGCACGGTGCGCGTCTCGCAATCTACGATCTCCTCTGCAAACGAGTGTTCAAGTACCGCATAGATGACGCGATCAATCCCAAATGACGGCTCAATCACGTGCGGAACGATCTTCTCGCCGCGAACCTCCTCGGTTATGGTCTTATACTCGACCAGATCCCGCGGAATTATGATCGTCTCACAATCTACCTCCACTTTGATCTCATCTCCTGAAAGATCCGCTTCCGTCAGATTTTTGAGTGCAGCAAGAACTTTACCAGCTTTTTCTTTGTAGCGCGGACCTATCACACCCATATCCGGCGTAACCACAATTCGTTCCACCTGTTCAGGCGTGTCATACTCCAGAACTACAGACAGATCATGCCCGGAGTGCGTTGCATGCGATACGAGGTCGTAGTCGGTGCGATCAGCGATTCCGACGAGTTCCACCCATCCAAACCGATCCGTCAGAACCTCGGCATCCCAGCAATCGATGGCATAGTGCGCCATCTCGTCTGGCTGGTGCTGCCTGAACCTGAGCCGCGCCGGGTCGATACCCACCCGCGCCAGAAATAGGTTGGTCAGTACTATATGGTACGCAATAAACTCGTGCGCGATGATACCTTGATCAACAGCATCCCGCACAGCAATCTCGGTGATGCCACTGTCTGCGCCACCTGCCCCGCCCGTGTCACCTGCAACACCTGTACCGCTACCGCCCTGCTGCCGTGAGGCCGGGTATAATCGAAGAATCGTGTCCCCGACTGCGGAAAACTTCGGATGTGTTTTATCGCGCGGGTTGATGAATATCTCCGCCTCTGCCTGTGTGAATTCGCGGAGCCGGATTACGCCCTGACGCGGAGATATCTCGTTTCGATACGATTTTCCGATCTGCGTTACTCCGAACGGGAGTTTTTCTCGATAGAATCTAAAAAGATGTTCAAAATTAATGAACATCCCCTGAGCGGTCTCTGGTCTGAGATACCCCGCCCGCTCGGTTCCCGGACCGATTGCAGTCCTGAACATCAGGTTAAAACTGGAAACCTCGCCGAATGTTCCGATTTTGCCACACTGCGGGCATTTTATTCCGTGCTCGTCGATCAAACGCTTGATCTCGGATGCGGGCAGTGCATCCGGCGTCTCAACGATCCCACTGATCAAGTGATCCGCGCGGAATGCGGAATCGCACCCGGAACAGACGACCATCGGGTCTGAGAACCCTCGCGTGTGTCCGGATGCAACGAATATCGGCTCGATTCCGATTGTCGGGGTCTCGATCTCGTAGAAACCCTCTTCGATCACGTACATCTCCCGCCAGATGTTCTCAATTCTGCGCTTCAACATCGCGCCGAGGGGGGCATAATCATAAAAGCCTGCTGTGCCGCCGTAGAGTTCAAACGAGTTCCAGAGGAAGCCCCTTCGCTTCGCCAGTCCGATTATTTTTTCGTAGGTGTCCATAGTTATCAGTGATTGCGTTTTGGTTGATTCACCTATTTAGGGAATCCCCACAAAGCAGCGTACCGGTCATAATTTATTTCAGTAAATAGTATATAAAAATAGGGTCAAAATCACGAATGACACAAATTTTACAAATAACACGACTCACAACTTTTGCGAACGCATAAAAAGCGTGCATACCGGGAATTTTAGAGATGCGCGGATGTGTGCTGATGAACCGGACAAATTCGTGATATTTGGACATGTTCAATACCACATAGTAGGAACCACGAGATTACACAGTCTGCGAAACAGCGGCGCAGCCATCTCCCCAAGATTTCTGTGTTACTCTCGCATAATCTCGTGGTTTTATGTATAGATATCCACACAATATTGAGTAATTACCGATATTTGTCCGATTCGTGATATCTTCTGCTGGTAACTTCGATATCGTGAGTTCCCTTACGAGATATCCGAACGATCCGTTCTTTCCATCGCGCTCACTCCTCCATGATCGCCCCGACCTGGCTCGCCCATGCCTCAAGCTGCACGCGCTCGTTGCTTCCGTTGATCAGATTAATATCAGCCTCGGCAAGGAGTATCGCAAGCTCCGCAGAGCGCGCGTCATCCAATCCCCGGTCATCGGAGACCTTACGCAACTGATCCACGATGTCCGCGCCGCTCTCACCCATCAGGAGATCGTCAATCTCTTTTCTCGCCTCCTTGAAGTCCCCGGCAAGTGATGCATTCAGCAGTTGCTCGACACTCTGTGGAATGCGCTCGAGGTCGATCTCGTAGATCGTGTTCGCAGTGATCTCGCAATCCTGCATGCACGCTATCTGGAGTGCCATGATTGCGCGGGCAAGATCGCCTCCCGCATAGTGCACGATCGCCTGAACCCCGCCACCCGTGCCGTCTGTTATGGCTGCACCCTCTGCGGATGCGATGCTGCGGATGCGCGCGGCTACCGCCTCGTTACTCGTGCGGTCGAAGAAGAGATTCAATCCCCGTGAGCGTAGTGGCGGGATCAATCGGGAGAGGTGCGTGGTTGAGAGGATGAATCTGCACGTCTTTGAATACTTCTCCATGATACGCCGCAGCGCGTGTTGCGCATCAGGACTCAGCGCCTCCGCACTATCGATTACAATCATCCGGAAGTCGGAATCGAGCGCTGCCATGGCGGAATATTCGTTAATAACCTCTTTGAATACGGAAATCACGCTCTTGCGTATTTTCTTCGGATCATCTGTTCCGATGAGCTTCGCAAACCTCGGGTCTGAGACGAGGTAGCTCTTGCCACGATCAAAGAAGTTCGATGCGTCGAAGAAGACAAGATTGTTCTCCCATGTCCCCCCGTAGAGTGCTCTGGCAAGTGCAATCACCGTTGATCGCTTCCCCGTGTTCTTTGCACCATATAGCACCAGATGCGGGAGATTGTTCGATTCGATCAGGTGTTTCAGATAGAACATGATCTCCTCGTGCCCGATGATCTCGTCGAGTGTCTTCGGACGGTATTTCTCTGTCCAGATCACCGCTTCCATGTTCAAGGGATTGAGAAGAGAGGTATTAAGCTTATAGGGTTGGCGGCGTATGGCAGTATGATGATGCAATGAATGTGCAGAGGTTCATAGGGTACGCAAACGCATACTTAATCAATGGAACCGTGTTAATTGATGCGGGAATCGATCCGCGGGACATAAGCGAGCCTGATTTCAAATCGATCGAACTGATCATACTCACGCACTGCCATTTTGATCACACATCCGCTGCGTCCGCAATCGCCGAGGTTACCGGCGCGGATATTGCAATTCACAGCGCGGATTTCCGACTTCTCGGAGACGACTATGCGACTGCATCAACGCTCTTTGGCGAGCATGCTCCGCAGATAACCCCTGACACGCTGCTTCAGGGGGGTGAAACTTTTGAATTTGACGATCTTCGGCTGGATGTGATTCACACACCGGGTCACACGCCAGGCGGTATCTGTATCTACGAATCAGAGACCGGGAGTCTCTTTTCCGGGGACACCATATTCCCGGACGGCGGGATCGGGAGGTGCGATCTCGGAGGCGATATCTCCGCACTCGCGCATTCGATTGAACTGCTCGCAGCACTCGATGTGGCGATACTCTACCCCGGACACCTCGATACCACTGATACAGGTGTCTCCGCGCAGATTCGATCGTCACTCACCCACGCACGGGGTGATAATTCATGTACCCCTTTATATTTTACGCACAAACTTTATAAATGAAAAGAACTTATCAATATATAGGTGGATAATTGCATGAAAGAATTATCGATACAGGTAATGGGCGACCAGGAGCATGAAATTTCTGAGCTTCTGCAGAGTCTTGGACTGTCAAAGATCGTGTCAAGGATCATCGCATGCCTGTCCAGCACAACGGAGATGACATCCAGAGAGCTTGAGGCTGCGGCAAGCGTCAGACAGCCGGAGGTCAGCGCGGCGATGCGGGTGATGCGTGTGAACGGGTGGATTTCGGAGCGCGAAGAGAAGAAGAAGATCGGCAAAGGGAGACCTGTTAAGGTATACAAGCTTAATGTGGCGCTCCGCAAGATCGTCGAGCTGCTCGAAAAAGAGAACATGGCAGCCAACGAAGAGAGGGTGATTGATATCCAGCGATTACGAGAACTTGCGTAACGGGACCGTAGGGTAGCATGGACCATCCTGGTAGACTGGGGGTCTATCGACCGGCGTTCGAATCGCCGCGGTCCCATTCGTGAGGAGTTGGGGGTTATGCTCACACCACTTGTACAAACGATTAACGTGGGTCTTGCAGTCTGCATCATGATTCTGACCGCAGACATGGTGCGTCTGACGATGCGAATCGATATGAGCGAGCTATCCGCCGATCAAAGCTACATGAAGCGTACGTGGATTGTGATGCTGATTTCAGTGTTCTTTCTCTTCCTTCTTGCAGTATACCAACTACGGATCAGCGAGGATTATGACCTGTTTTGCTGCGCACTCCTGACAACGGCATTTATGTGGTTCCTACTCGTTTCACTCTACATGTGGCATCAGATGCTGTATGGTGGACGGTTGATTGCTGGCTGATCAGCGACAAGATCGGGTTCATCATATACGGGCGGAGAAGAATGGACAAAACGGAATTACACCACTCCGCAAGTGTAATTTGGAACTCTTGACCGCCACAGAGAGTACAGAGTTTTCACAAACCACCCCCACACCCGAACACCCATTCAACCGACCGGAAGAGATTAAGGAGTCTCCGGTACAATGTGATCAGCATGCATTCAAACGGGAAGGTCTATCTGGTCGGCTCTGGTCCGGGCGACCCTGAACTGATGACGGTTGCGGCGTTGCGACTGATAGGAGAGGCGGATGTGATCGTGTATGACCAGTTGCCAGGACCTGCGATACTCGCATCGCTTCCGGATTGCGCCGAGCGAATTGATGTCGGCAAATACGCGGGCGATCATACGCTTTCGCAGGAGGAGATCAACCGATTGCTGATCGAGTACGCAGCACAGGGGAAGACTGTGGTGCGCCTGAAGGGTGGCGACCCATACCTCTTTGGAAGGGGCGGCGAGGAAGCAATCGAACTGCGAAAAGCAGGGATTCCCTTCGAGGTCGTGCCAGGGATCACGTCTGCGATCGCAGTCCCCGCGTACGCAGGGATACCGGTCACACACAGGGATCATGCATCGATTCTGACGGTCATAACCGGGCACGAACAGAAGAAAGGCGAATCGATGGTCGACTGGGAATGGCTTGCGCAGTCAAAGGGAACGATTGTGGTCCTGATGGGCGTTACCACGCTCGGCGAGTACATCCCGAAACTAATGCGGCACGGCATGGGCGAGAGTACGCCTGTCGCAATAATTGAGCGCGGGACAAGAGAGGATCAGGTAGTAACCACCGGGACGTTGAACACAATCGTCGGGATTGCCGGAGAACACGGGGTTAAAGCGCCTGCAATCGTTGTGATCGGAGATGTGGTTCGGTTGCGAGAGGAGCTGTCCGACTATATTGATATTGCAGATCAAAACTCAGCAGACGATTCGTGATTCATCTGTTCCTTTTTGCCCCATCTTCACGGTCTCGATATCTGCCTCTGTGAAGAACTCGAGCGCATGAAGATCAGGATACGTCTGCTCGAAGACCACACGGACGATGTTTGCGTTGATTATCATCTTTGCGCAGAGCACGCATGGCTGATGCGTGCAGTAGATCGTTGCACCTTTTGTGCTGACGCCATGCAGCGCAGCCTGGATGATTGCGTTCTGCTCGGCGTGCACGGCACGGCAGACCTCGTGCATCGTTCCTGACTCGATATTCTCCTGATTCCTTATGCACCCGATATCGAGGCAGTGCTCAAGGTTTCTGGGCGCGCCGTTGTAACCGGTCGATATGATGCGCTTGTCACGCACGATTACTGCGCCCACGTGGTTGCGCAAGCACGTCGATCTGGTCGCAACGACCTCTGCGATGTTCATGAAGTATTCGTCGATTGTTGGTCTCATGTGATCCCTGGTAATCTACTTTTGATCCGATTAAATCTATGTATCGCAGCCACCTGCTCCTTGTAGCTCTCAAACTGCCCGGCTGCGACCCTGTGCTTGCAATCATCCCACAGTTTCCTGTAATGATAAAAATACTCTGATATGATCCCGATCTCTGCAAGACGCGTGATGTTTGAATAATCGTCTCTGACAACATTCCCCAGATCCTTGAGCAGCATCGCAACCATATCCATTGATGCCCCAATTGCGGTATGCAGTCCGCAGAATCTCCCGCCCAGCTCAAGCTCGCTTTCAGCGTCTTTCTGGACAGACTCCATATTGCGCACGACATAGTTCATCTTATCCCTGTACCGCCCGATACGTTCATTCATTCAGCATACCCTTGTACCTGTAGCATTTCACCAGACTTTAATATACCTGACCCTGAATGGCTGGTTACGTCCAACCGAGCAGATACAGCACAATCGGCGTCACAAACGTCTCGATTACAGCTGCGACGAACAGAAGCGGGAGAATCCACCGGACGTAGAATGATACCGAGCGTCTCAGTTCGGATAATATCTCTTCACTCGAGATATTCCCCCTCAACCTCGAAAAACCCATCACTCCTATATGCGTTCCGAGAGCAGCGCTCATAAAGATCATCGGGAGTTCGATTACGCCGTGCGGAAGGATCGCAGCCGCCACATAACCGGGACTCATTGTGCGCCCGTACTCATACGCAACGATTCCCAGGATGCATCCGTTGCAAACGATGAAGCCGATCGGGATTATTATGAAAACGCCGAGCAGTATCACAATAAGGCTCTTGACGGCGTTGTTTAGAAATATGGCAAGCATGATTGCGAGCGGATTCAGCTCTGTTATCCACTCGAACCCAGTGGTAAGCTCCTGTGTGACCTCTGTAGCCGCTGCAGGGTTCATGACCGCATACGCATACCCGGATACAAACGAGATTGCGAAGAGAATCGCTGTTACTGCGGTGTACTTCGCAATGGTGTGCTTCGCAGGCATTGCATGCATTGCAGCCATCGCAATCACACCCCAAAAAAGATTCTGATCGTGTTTCTGAATGCCGGCGCCAGCCCAAGAACAAGGACCACAAGTTTCAACAGCTCGCGGAGTTCGGGTTCAGTCTCACCGAACTCGCTCTCGATCAGATACAAAACCGGAATGAAGACTGCCAGTTTGAGCGGGTACATCACTGCACCTGTGCCTGTGATGTCAACCAGATACCGCTCAACCACGTGCTTGCCGTGGTAACCGAGGAGGTCGATTCCAACAGTCGTCGAGGATGCGTCAAGGAGGTGCGATCCAAGAATCGTCACATTGAACCGGTCGCGCAAAAACCCGATATTCATGCGCCCGGCACAGAAATATATCAATGCAGTGCTCAGAGTCGCCATTATTACAATCAACAGTGCTTCTGCGGGGCGAGTGATTCCCGCGTGGTAGAGCAGCACACACAGGTTAACAGATGCGAGGCACAGCCCGATTTTGTAGAAGAGCTTGTAGTAGTCATCCCCGCGGATACGAAGCGATACTGCAAGCGATATTATTGTTATGAAAAATACTACAAAGTATATATTTGGTGTTTCAAGAATGTACGTGATCGGCGGGGCAAAGAGCTCGGCATCCTCGAGGACGCGGAGACTCGATCCGAAGAGAACAAAGCATGCCACCCCAACTGTGAAACGCCAATCGATTGTGATCTTGAAATACTTCAGTATCCTGAGCACGTAGGGGATGGAGAGTCCAAGCAGCACAGCCCATGTGATCGTGTTCACCACATTATAGCCCGAGTCATGCATGATTGGACTTATGTAATATTGATCCACGAATTGCTGAATTTCTGAGAGCATGATCTTTTACAGGAGAAAATATGCGGCAATGCGGATAAACTGATCGGTCAGTACTTCGGAGCTTTTCGATTTTTGCGGGTTGGCAATGGAACAATTATGAACCGCGGGTTGCGCGCTGACTGCGAAGCAAAGCCGTTGGCATGAATGCAGATTTGTAAGCTGCAAGGGCGAAGGAGACGTATGTGATGGGGGTATCATCAGACGTGAAAGACTTTGTTCGGGAGATGCAGGATATAACGCCAGAAGAGATTCGTAGATCAAGGGATCTGTTAAGACCGTGCATGCTTTAGAAGGAAATGGTGCACTCTGGTTCCAAAAGAACGGAAATTCCAGAAGAATTCGTAGACTTGCTCGAAGACGGGTACTCAGTCGAGACTGGCTTTCCTTAACTTTTCCAACCCCATAATGACGCCATGGTTTCATTCGCGTCACCCGCTGACGATCGTTTTTATGCCAGACCAAACAGTCTCCGCAACCTGTCCGCCACGCAATCCTGCATTCGGGGCGATAATCCCCCCAATTCCCAGCCTTGGCAAGTGTAGTCGTGACCGTCATCAGACGGTGCAGCCTAAGCGTGGATGTCACTCGTAACCCGTGTCATTGCGAAGTCTGCCTGCCCCGAATTCAGTATCAGGTCAGTTTCCAGCAGATCGGCTGGTGTTCGGCTGCTGATGAAAGCCATGATAACGTGGCGATGCAGACCGACGGGATCTGTCAGGCAGACTGCGGGTCGTACCCGGGTCGCCATAAGATCATCGAATCAAAACAGTCTCCCGTCGAAAAATGTTGGTGCAGTATCTTTTTAGCCACCATATCACTTTAAAATTGCAAAGAACTTGCTAATACCACTGAACTAACTTTTCTATTTTTGATTTCGCTTGTTTTTTTATTTCCTTTGAAATACCGTATGTTCGTTGTACAACCTGAAGAAAATCCGAATAACTGGATTTGGTGGTATCGATATCCAAAATCCACTTCGCCCCGTTTCCATAAAGATCCGCTCCGATACTGACTTCCACCCTCGATGAAACCCCCCGCCGTTTCATCGGGTTGAATCTCGCTTAAATTATCCCCCAGCAATTCCCGTTGCACCTATAAACGCATACGGACGAAGGGTCGATTATCCATACTTTCGTAAACATTTACGTACAATGTTGAGACATAAAAAGGAT
>Ga0209013_10002662_pt1 | contig 16093 bp, 15 predicted proteins | sample Cruoilmetagenom2_FD_187291 | JGI IMG/M metagenome (GOLD analysis project Ga0209013, IMG submission 187291) | Oil polluted marine microbial communities from Coal Oil Point, Santa Barbara, California, USA - Sample 2 (SPAdes) (version 2) | ecosystem: Environmental > Aquatic > Marine > Oil seeps ... | reverse complement strand
AATATACAAATCTTACAGTCTGAAAATATGGCGCGCCCGAGAGGATTCGAACCTCTGACACCCGGCTTCGGAAGCCGGTACTCTATCCAGCTGAGCTACGGGCGCTTTGGGGTGTGATCATACCGTATGTGTCGGTGGGTCAGGAAGCGGGGTGTTGATATTCGAGTAAGATGCCTGCAGTTTGGGGTGACAATCACCGGCGCAAATCTACGTGCACATCATGGCGTTTCCAAGTGTATGTAATTAAAGATAATCCTTGTAATTTTATGTGCCTGTGGTTTCCAGTATAATTCGGCAGCATTCGTTCCCGGCGACGGTAATATTTGTTCAGTTTTGCAGTAGCGGTGAACCCCATGCTTTCAGATTAATCAGGAGAAGACAGTGAGTCAGGATAAAGAGTTTTTTACGACATTTTTTGCATTGATGGGCGGACTGACCGTGTTTGCCATCATATTGATCATCCTTGCCGGTAAATTGACCAGCGGGGTATCCGACTACAAGCCTGAAGAAATTGTGCTGGAGAACATCAAGCCGGTTGGCCAGGTCTATATTGCCGGCGAGTCCGAGCCGGCAGCAGCTCCTGCTGTGGACACGGCAATGGCAGCCGCTGGTGATGCAGCATCTGCCGGTCCGAAGTCAGGCGAGGAGATTTACAACGGTAGTTGCATGGCCTGTCATGCCACCGGTGCTGCGGGTGCACCCAAGCTGGGTGATGTGGCTCTCTGGGCGCCGCGTATCGCAACCGGTATTGATGCCATGCTCGCGACTGCAATTAAAGGCAAAGGTGCCATGCCACCCAAGGGTCTGTGTATGACGTGTTCGGATGCCGAGTTACAAAGTGCTATTGAGTACATGGTAAGCAAGAGCCAGTAGCTCTGTTTCAAGCTGTACATCAGGGCTGCCGTTTACCGGCGGCCCTTTTTTTGCAGAAGAATTTTGTCGGTTGGCGCTGAGGTACGAAGTCCAGCATAGGAGTTCAATCGAGTACCTGTTGTTGGGCTTCATGCTTCAGCCCAACCTACGAAGAGTGATATGTTGCGATGCCCTCTATAGGGATGCAGCAGGCTCGGTCACAGAGAGCGGCTGCATTGCATCGATAGACTGGTCAAGCAGGGCATAGGCCTCAGGATGGGGGACTGGCGGGCTGAACAGAAAGCCCTGAACTTCTTCGCAATCCAGGGAGCGTAAAAATTCGAGTTGCTCCTGTGTCTCGACACCTTCCGCGATGACCTTGAGTCCCATGTTATGTGACATGGCGATGATGGCGCTGACGATGGCTGCGTCGTCCGAGTCTGTTGTGATGTCACGGATAAAGGAACGGTCGATCTTGACAGTAGTAATCGGAAAGCGCTTCAAATGGCTCAGTGAGGAGTAGCCGGTACCGAAGTCATCGATTGATATGTGCACACCGGAGCAGTGCAGGGCGCGCATGGTGGATGATGCGGTATCGATATCCTCCATAATGGTGCTTTCCGTTATTTCCAGCTCCAGCTGGTGTGCGCAGATTCCGGTTTCCTCAAGCGTGTAATGAATTCGCTCCAGCAGGTCATGCTGGCGAAATTGTGCGGCTGACAGGTTGACCGCGACGGTGAGGTGCTCATATCCGGCGTCGTGCCACTCTCTGATTTGCCGGCAGGCAGTTTCCAGTACCCAGTAACCCATTGAAGTAATAAGGCCGGTATGTTCGGCGATAGGGATGAACTCGTCAGGCGGAATCATGCCGATTTCCGGATGCCGCCAGCGTACCAGTGCTTCCAGTGAATTGACCTTGCCGCTGACAAGATCAATCTTCGGCTGGTAATACAGAACCAGCTCGTTTCGTTCGAGGGCATGACGCAGGTCATTTTCGAGTTGCAGGTTTTTCAGTGAATCCTTGTTCAGTTCCTCGTTGAAGAATTGATAATGGTTCTGACCCTGCAGCTTGGCGTAATACAGTGCTGTGCTCGCATTCTTCAGCAGTGTATCAGCGCTTGTCCCGTCGCCTGGATAGAGGCTGATTCCTGCGCTGCAGGTGAGGTGGATCTCATGACCCCGTATGTCTATTTGTGGAGTGGTTGAATCAATGATCCGGCGGCTGATTTGCCCGATAAATTCAGTGCAGTCGAGGCCGGTCAGCAGTATTCCAAACTCGTCGCCACCCAGGCGATAGATTGATGTGACAGCGTCGGTATCACTCAGCCGCGAGACGGAATCTGTGCTACGCAGTGCATCGACGATGCGGTGACTGATAACCTTGAGCAGTTCATCACCTATAGCATGTCCCAGAGTGCTGTTGATACGGTCGAACATATCAAGGTCAAGCATCATAACGGAGGCATGCTGTTGGTTGATTTTGCATGACCGGACGGCTGCAACGACGTTACTGTGGAATTGTTTTCTGTTGGGCAAGCCTGTCAGACTGTCAAGATCAGGGAGGCCATCGGTACTGGACGACAAACAGTCGGCAAACTGTGTAGCGGCTGGTCGTGCTGTATTATCCGGGTTACCAATGACGGGCTTTACGTGACCGGGTTGTCCGGGCAGCCAGGCGGTTACACGATTCCTGCCGGTGTGTTTCGATCGGTATAAGGCCTTGTCTGCGCGATCGATGAGCTGGGCAAGTGTCTCTGGCTGGTGTTCAATGGAGGCCACACCGAAACTGGACGTGATGGTGACGGGGGTGCTGTCTGATTCATCTGCGAAGACAAGTTGCGCGATATTTTCGCGGGCTCGCTCTGACATCTCGATGGCCTGGTCTATGTCGAGGCCAGGCAATATGATGCAGAATTCCTCGCCACCGTAGCGGCACACGGTATCTGTTGAACGCAATGACTGGTGCAGGGTTTCGGCGACCCTGCAGATGACATCGTCGCCCTGCGTGTGACCATAGCGATCATTGATGGATTTAAATAAATCAATGTCAGTCATGATACAGGCAAGAGGATGGGTATCCCGTTGCGCTGCCCTGAATACAGTTTTGTATTTTTCAAAGAATGAGCGGCGGTTAAGGCAGTTGGTTAATGAGTCTCGGGTGGCCAGTTCCTGCAGAACTTCATTCTGACGCCTGATCTCGTCACGTGACTTCTTGAGCATGCCCAGCATACTTTCCAGCTGATCATTCTTGGCTTCACGGCTTGTGATATCCTCAAAAGTGATCATGACGCCGCTGTATTTCCCCCGGGCATTGCTGGCAGGTGCACTATCAACGACGAACAGTTTCTTCTCGCCATTGTGACCCGGCAGGTACATTTGCTGATTTGTCAGCTGTCGGCCTTCCCTGTATGAAGCTACCCAGGGTGCTTCCAGTTCATAGTCGTTGACATGTTTCCATCCGAAGCCGGAGATGGTGGTTCCCTTTAACACCGCTGGTGTTGTACCAACGATATCAGCGAATGCCCTGTTCGCGATGACGATGCGTTCTTTTTTGTCAATCAGTACGATGCCTTCGGTCAGTGCATCGAGTGTGGATTTGAGTAAGGTGGGTGCGATTGCAGCCAGATCAATGTGATTGTGAGATTTGACGACAATGAACAGCGCAATGGCAATTCCAAGAACGGTGATGGCTGTGATGATGCCGACCAGGTTTTCCAGTTGGTGCCCGAGTGCTTCGCCGACTAACAATGCGCCAATCATCAGGACAACCAGTCCGATAGTCAGCCGCAATGATAACGGAATGTTCAGCATGCGCGGTCAGTCCCGGAAGGGTAGGTGCGGGTCACTCTCTGCAATTACGTAACTCCATGTAAAGCAAGACAATATATCCATGCGGGTGATTCAGGGTCCGGTGCAACAAAACTACTGTCGTGCGCGTTGCTGAGATATCCAAGGCTATCGGCACCGGTGGTGGTTTATTCAATCCTTTAGGGGTGGCAGTTGTGTGGCTTCTGGACGTCGTATCAGTGGACCGGCACAGCGTTGACGTGTCACTGTGAAGTGGTGCATCTAAAGAAACTAGTGGAGAAAGCGATAGTCTTTGATATATAAGTACCGGGAACAACTGATCATCGTCAAACTATGATTTTCTGCCTGGCAGGAGCGGGTCATGAGCAAGCAATGGATGAAGGCGTTGCAACAGACGTCGTTACTCGATGGTGGCAACGGCGCCTGGCTCGAGGCCCTGTATGAATCCTGGCTGCGTGACCCGGACAGTGTTGCCGATAACTGGCGTGAATATTTTGAGGGTCTTCCCCGGGTTAATGGCCAGGACAGCGGTGATATCTTCCACTCGGAACTGCGTCATGAGTTTTCGCGACTGACCGGTCGTTTACGCGGCCATCGCATTGCCCGCTTGACGGGTGCCCGTCTTCAACAGGAACGTAAACAGGTCCGTGTCCTGCAATTAATCAATGCCTATCGCTTTCTCGGACACCAGCATGCACACACAGACCCGCTGCGCCGGGTCGATCCGGAACCGGTTCCGGAGCTCAATCTCGATTACCACAAGCTCTCCGAAGAAGACCTCGATCGGGTATTTCAGACAGGTTCACTGGTGGGGCCGGATGAAGCCAGCCTGGAGGAAATTCTTTATGCATTGAATCGCACCTACTGTGAAACCGTGGGTGCAGAATATATGCATATCACCGAAACGGAAGAAAAACGCTGGATACAGAATCGCCTGGAAAGTGTGCAATCACATCTGCAGCCATCGGGTGAGACGCAACAATGGTTGCTGCAGCGATTGACGGCAGCAGAAGGCATCGAGCGTTATCTGCATTCAAGGTACGTGGGACAGAAGCGCTTCTCACTTGAGGGGGGAGAAAGCCTGATACCACTGATGGGCGAACTCATTGACCGCGCCGGGTCCCGTGGTGTGAGGGAAATCGTGATCGGCATGTCGCATCGCGGTCGTCTGAATGTGCTGGTCAACATCCTCGGCAAGCTGCCTTCGGAGCTGTTCTCGGAATTTGAAGACGTACATGACCGGATTCATACCTCCGGTGATGTGAAATATCACCAGGGTTTCTCGTCGAATATCAGGACACCCGGCGGGCTGGTTCACCTGGCGCTGGCGTTCAACCCCTCACACCTGGAAATTGTCTCTCCCGTGGTGCACGGTTCGGTACGTGCGCGTCAGCAACGCTACCGTGATCAACAGGGCAGCCAGGTGATGCCGGTGGTCATCCATGGTGATTCCGCTTTTGCCGGTCAGGGTGTGGTGATGGAGACATTCAACATGTCCGGCACGCGCGGTTTCACCACGGAAGGTACCGTACACATTGTGGTGAATAACCAGATCGGTTTTACGACCAGCCATATCAGGGACTCCAGATCAACAATGTATTGCACTGATGTGGCAAAGATGGTGAATGCACCTATTTTTCACGTCAATGGTGATGATCCCGAGGCAGTACTTTTTATCACCCAGGTCGCACTGGATTATAGAGTTCAATTCAGGAAGGACGTGGTTATCGACCTGGTGTGTTACCGGCGCCACGGGCACAACGAGGCGGATGAACCTGCGGCAACCCAGCCGATGATGTATCGGGAAATGCGAGCCTTGCCAACAACGCGCAGCCTGTACATGCTGCGACTGGCTGATATGGATATTATTCCGCAGGGAACAGCCGAAAAAATGGTTACGGACTATCGCGACCAGCTGGATGCCGGCAACAGCGTGACACCTGCCGTACTGCTGCATCAGCCTGTCGATGCCAGGGTCGCCGTTAACTGGAAGTCGTACGTCGGCTACAACTGGGACGAGCCGTGTGATACCACGGCCGGCATGGAGATGCTGGAATCACTGGCCGCCTGCCTGCAGCAATTGCCGACGGGCTTTGAGCTGCATCCGCGCGTCGTGAAGGTGATTGATGACCGGCGCAAAATGGCAGCCGGTGCGCTGCCGGTTGACTGGGGTTTTGCCGAGGCACTGGCACATGCCAGCCTGCTACATGACGGCTATCCGATTCGCATCTCCGGTCAGGACAGTGAGCGGGGTACATTTTTTCACCGTCACGCGGTATTGCATGATCAGAACAGTGGTGAAACCTTTGTACCCTTGCAGCATATCGCAACCGGGCAGCCGCGGTTCCTGGTCATCGATTCCTTACTTTCAGAAGAAGCCGTGCTTGCCTTTGAGTACGGTTATGCCACAACCGACCCGGAAACGCTGATTGTCTGGGAAGCACAATACGGCGACTTTGCCAATGTCGCACAGGTCGTTATCGATCAGTTTATTACATCCGGTGAAGCCAAGTGGGGACGCTTGTGCGGGCTCACGCTGCTGTTGCCGCATGGTTATGAAGGACAGGGCCCGGAACATTCCTCGGCCCGGCTGGAGCGCTTCCTGCAACTGTGTGTGGACCACAATATCCAGGTGTGCAACCCGACGACTCCGGCACAGTTTTTTCATATGCTGCGCCGGCAAATGATACGCAGGGTTCGACGGCCACTGGTTGTCATGTCTCCCAAGAGCCTGCTGCGCCACAAGCGGGCGATTTCCTGTATGGATGAGTTGGCAAACGGACAGTTTTATCCCGTTATCGGCGAGCAGGAAATCACCGATGCCGGCAAGGTGACCCGGCTGGTCATGTGCAGTGGCCGGGTGTACTACGACTTGCTGGAGCGCAGGGAGGCTGCACAGCTTGAGCATGTCGCGCTGATTCGCATCGAGCAGCTTTATCCTTTCCCGTGGCGCCTGCTGCGTGCGGAGCTGGGCCGTTATCCTGCTGCCAGGGAGTTTGTCTGGTGCCAGGAAGAACCACAAAACCAGGGTGCCTGGTATGCCACGCGGCACAAGTTCGAAGAACTCATTGGTGTTGAAAACAAACTTATCTATACTGGCCGCCAGGCATTGTCTGCCCCTGCGGTGGGTTATGCCAGCCTGCATGTACAACAACAGGCTGAGCTGGTGAACAAGGCACTGGGTCTGGAGACGCCATGACGACAGAGGTAAAAGTACCTGCCTTACCGGAATCCGTCAGTGACGGTGTGGTGGCCTGCTGGCACAAGCAGCCCGGTGACGTGATACGGCGCGATGAGGCACTGGTCGATATCGAAACAGACAAGGTAGTGCTGGAAGTCCCGGCGCCCGAAGACGGTGTGCTGGAAAAGATCCTGTTTACCGACGGGGATACGGTGACTGCTGACCAGGTCATCGGGCTGATCGGTGCAAATGGTACAGAATATGAGGCAGTGAAGGCTGCAGATAGTCCGGAATCTGACTCCGGGCCGGTCAATGGTGGCAAGAAGCAGCCGGGACCGGCGGCACGCAAACTGATTGCGGATCATGATCTCGATGCCGAACAAATCACCGCGACCGGCAGGCTGGGCCAGGTGACCAAGGGTGATGTTCTGGCTTATATCGAAACACAGCAGCTGGCGCCGGTCGTGTCAAAACAGCCGCTTGATGCACCGGAAAAACCCGCGCAGCCGACCCTATCAACGCCCGGTTTGCCGGAGATCACAGAAGACCGCCCGCAGAAGCGGGTACCGATGTCCCGGTTGCGCGCACGGGTGGCCGAACGTCTGTTGCAGGCGGTGCAGACCACCGCCATGCTGACGACGTTCAACGAGGTCAACATGCAGCCCATCAAGGCGCTGCGTGAAAAATACCGCGAGTCGTTTGAAGAAACCCACGGTGTACGCCTGGGCTATATGTCTTTCTTCGTGCGCGCCACGGCCGAGGCACTGAAGCGCCACCCGGATATCAATGCGTCCATCGATGGTGACGAGATTGTCTATCACGGTTTCTGTGACATTGGCGTCGCCATCAGTACCGACCGCGGACTGGTGGTACCGATCCTCCGCAATGCCGAGTATATGAGTCTTGCTGAAATCGAGACAGATATACTGGAATTTGCCAACAAGGGGCGTGACGGCAAGCTGTCCATGGGCGACATTACCGGTGGCACCTTTTCTATCACCAACGGTGGTGTTTTCGGTTCCATGTTGTCAACACCGATTCTGAACCCGCCGCAAAGTGCTATCCTCGGCATGCACAAGATCCAGGACCGGGCCGTAGTGGAAAACGGTGCCGTTGTTGTGCGTCCCGTTATGTATCTGGCGCTGACCTATGATCACCGTATAGTCGATGGCAAGAGTGCGGTGACCTTTCTCAAGACCGTGATCGATCTGCTTGAAGATCCGGCGAGCATGTTGCTGGATTTGTAACTATATATCATGAGTAATCATTACGACGTCATCATCATCGGTGCCGGACCTGCCGGCTATGTGGCCGCGATTCGCTGCGCACAACTGGGTATGAAAACAGCCTGTGTTGACAAGTGGCTGGGCAAGGACGGCCAGCCGTCACTTGGCGGTACCTGTCTTAATGCGGGTTGTATTCCTTCGAAGGCCCTGCTTGAAAGTTCAGAGTGGTACGACCGACTGCAGCGTGGCATGGATACTCATGGCATTGCAGTCGACGGTATAACGCTCGATGTGGCCGCCATGATTGCAAGCAAGGACGCTGTTGTGCGTGACCTGACAGGTGGTATTGCTTCGCTATTCAAGACGAATGGTGTCGAGTGGATACAGGGGCGTGGACAGTTGATGCCTGATCGGCATGTGAACGTCACGGGACATGACGGCAGTCTGCAGACCCTCATCGCTACTCACGTGATTCTCGCACCGGGGTCTGTGCCGGTACCACTTGCGGTAGCATCGCTGAATAATGACACTGTCGTTGATTCAGAAGGTGCCCTCGAATGGACTGATGTACCCAGGCGATTGGGGATCATCGGTGCCGGTGTCATTGGTCTCGAACTGGGCAGTGTCTGGCGAAGGCTGGGTGCGGAAGTAACCCTGCTGGAAGCGCAGGATGTTTTTTTATCGATGGCAGACCAGCAAATTGCGAAGTCAGCCCTGAGGTCGTTCCAGAAACAGGGGCTTGATATTCATCTGGGTACCTGCGTCAAATCAACAGCCATTACAGATGATGGCGTGTTTATCGAATATGAAAACACTGAAACAGAAAAGTCATTAACTGTAGACCGTCTGATTGTCGCCGTCGGTCGGCAGCCTTGCACGGAAGGCCTGGCGACGGCAGATGCTGCACTGGTACTGGACGAGCGCGGGTTTATACACGTCGACGAAGATTGCTCTACCAGTGCACCCGGTGTGTATGCCATTGGTGATGCCGTGCGTGGGCCGATGCTGGCACACAAGGGATCTGAAGAAGGGATTGCTGTGGCCGAGCGCATCGCTGGCCAGCACAGCGAGGTTAACTACGAGGTGATTCCATCCGTGGTCTATACGCATCCTGAAATCGCATGGGTTGGCAGGACCGAGGAGGCTCTGAAGCAGGCGGGTACAGACTATCGAACGGGGACGTTCCCGTTTGTGGCCAGCGGTCGTGCACGTGCCATGCAGGAAACCGATGGCATGGTGAAAATATTGAGTGATGCGGTAACCGACCGGGTGCTGGGTGTGCATATACTCGGCCCGGCGGCATCGGAATTGATTGCCCAGGCGGTCACTGCCATGGAGTTTGATGCCAGCAGTGAAGATATTGCGCGCACAATCTTTGCACACCCTACATTGTCAGAAGCCTTGCATGAGGCGGCCCTTGCGATCGATAATCGGGCCATCCATATGACGCGTTCCAGGCGCCGCTAGATCTACAATACACAAGAGGAGAAATAACATGTCAAAAAAATCAGCTATCAAACCCCTGGCCGTTGCACTGGGAACTGTGTTCACGATTTCCCTGGCACACAGCGGCATCATCAATGCGGCTGAAAATCCGTTCACGATGAAACCGCTGTCCAGTGGCTACATGACGCTGGCGGAAGGTAAATGCGGTGAAGGCAAATGTGGCGCCGGCAAAGACAAAGGCGCCGAAGGTAAATGCGGCATGGCCCGCATGGATACCGATGGTGACGGCAAGGTTACACGGGAAGAGTTCATGAAAGGGCACGAAGCCATGTTTGACAAGATCGACACGAATGGCGACGGCGTGATCGATGCCAGTGAGCGTGCAGCCCATATGGCGAGAATGAAGGGTTTCATGCAGGAAGGAAAATGCGGCGAAGGCAAGTGCGGCGGCTCAAAATAGTAACAGGGTGGTGATTCGCGGCTGCGCTTCGCTCTTGCAACAATAGACACATTCGCAGGAGCGGATCGCATCCGCGATTTGTTTTTCAGCTAGTCCCGGGTTCAACCCAGCGCACACCATCAGGCAAGGTCTCTTTCTTCCAGAACGGCGCGTTGGTCTTCAATGTGTCGATCATGAACTCGCAGGCCAGAAACGCCTGCTTGCGATGCCGGCTGGCGGCGGCGACAAAAACAATATGGTCGTTGGGTGCCAGCGGCCCGACCCGATGAATAATAAGCGTTGCTGTCAGGTCCCAACGCTGGTTGGCTTCCTGCTCGATTTTTTCCAGTGCCTTCTCGGTCATGCCGGGGTAATGCTCCAGCGTCATTTGTGTGATTGTGTCGCCCTCATTCAGCTCGCGTACCAGCCCGGTAAAGCTGACCATGGCACCGGCCTGGCCGTGATTTTCTCGACGCATTTGTTCGAGTTCGACGCCCGGGTCAAAATTCTCTGTTTGTACCCGAATCATGTGACTAGCCTCCAGTGACCGGCGGAAACCAGGCCACTTCGTCACCGTCCGTGACGGCGGCATCCGGTTTAACAATTTCCTGATTAATGGCGACATGCAAGCGACTGTCAGCAAGGGTGCTTGCCCAGGTTTCATTGCGGTCCTGCAGCCAGCGGGTCAGGCCGGGAAGGTCATGAATACCGTCAGGTAATTCGATTTGTTCGTCACCGATGCCCAGTGACTCACGCAGGCTGGCAAAGTAGCGTAGCTGGATCATGCTGCATTTAACCAACGAGCCGGCGTTCCAGTGCCTGTTGATCTTCCGGTGTATTGAGGTTGATGAAGTGATCACGCTGACTGGAAAAATCGGCCACAGTTTTTTGCTGCTGACCATACCAGGCCTCGACCTTGCGTCCGCCGGTATCCAGATAAGACAGCAATGCAGGCAACAGCGTGCATTTCAATAGTGCAAACAATGGCTGCAGCCGGGTTCCATCATGCGCCACGCTGATATCGGCTTGCTGTGTATCCAGTGCCTGCCAGAGTGTGCTCACCAGGTTATCCGGCAGCCGGGGTGCGTCACAAGGGACGGCCAGGACGTAGGGCGTAATGACCGCCTGCATCCCCGTGGCAATACCGGCGAGCGGTCCGTAGTAATCTCCCAGCATGTCGGCAATGACCGGCTGGCCGAATGCCTGGTAGCGTTCCAGATTTCTGTTGGCGCTGATGAGGATAGTGCCGACCTGGTGTTGTAATGCTGCAATTACAGGCTCGATTAATACTTGTCCCTGAAATGGCAGCAGTCCCTTGTCGATGCCACCCATACGGCGTGACCGGCCGCCGGCCAGGATGATCGCGGTGATCTCGTTAACCGGGACGGCAGTCATCTTGGTCCACCTGTTCAGGTACCTGCAGCATTCCATTCACCGCTGCGTCCGCCGGACTTATGCAACAGGCGGACACCTTCAATAGTCATACCGCGGTCAACAGCCTTGCACATGTCATATATAGTGAGTGCGGCAACAGATGCGGCGGTCAGTGCCTCCATCTCCACACCGGTGGCACCGGTCAGTGTACAGCCGGTCTGAATGTGAACCCGGTTACAGGACTTGTCCAGTGTGAGATCAACATCGATACCACTCAATAGCAACGGGTGGCACAGGGGGATCAGGTCGGCACAGCGCTTGGCTGCCTGGATGCCGGCGATACGTGCGACGGTCAGTACATCCCCTTTCTTGTGGCCGCCGCTCTCAATTAGCTGCAGGGTTTCTGCCGCCATGCACACAAAGGCCTCGGCACGTGCCATGCGCGTAGTATCCGGCTTGTCGCTGACATTGACCATGCGGGCATTGCCTTTTGGATCGATATGCGACAGTTTGCTCATCGTGCCCACTCCGAAAATGGCAGGAAGCGTACTGTGTCTCCCGCCTCTACGGACGAGTCTTCGGGTACCTCCACCAGACCGTCGGCACAGGCCACCGAGCGCATGACATCCGAGCCCTGCCGGGCAAATGATTCTGCAATCAATGTCTCTGCATCCTGATGCAGTTGCACGCGCACGTATTCGCATCGGTGCTTGGCGCGGTAACTGAACCCGGCCTGTACCGGGTAGCTCAGCGGTGCTGTGACCATACGTCCCTGCATTGCCTGCAGGTAGGGCCTTGCAAACAGCAGGAATGTCACAAAAGCCGACACCGGGTTGCCCGGCAAGCCGATAAACGGTGTGTCGCCGATGCTTCCGAATGCCAGCGGCTTGCCCGGCTTCATGCGGATGCGCCACAGGGTGAGTTTGCCGACAGACTCCAGCGCTGCCTTGACGTGGTCTTCCTCGCCGACGGAGACCCCGCCGCTGGTCATGACCAGATCGGCCTGTTCGCTACCGGCCAGCAATGCCTGCCGGGTGGCATCGAAGGTATCCGGCACGACACCGAGATCAACGACAGTACAGCCCTGTGCTTCCAGCAGGGCTCGCATCTGGTAGCGGTTGCTGTTGTAGATCTGACCGGCAGCCAGCGGTTTACCCGGCTCCACCAGTTCATCGCCGGTGGAAAAGATGGCGACCTTCAGCGCCCGGTATACATCTACGCTATCCACGCCGACTGATGCCGCCAGTCCAAGTTGGGCGGCCCGCAGCAGGGAGCCGCGTTCAAGGATGGTGTCACCCGCAGCAATATCATTACCACACGGGCGGATGTTGGCCCCCGCGGTAACCGGTTTCTCCAGAATCATGTGGTTGTTCTCGGTGCGACAGATCTCCTGCATGGCGATCGTATCGGCGCCCTCCGGTACTGGAGCACCGGTAAAGATACGGGCGGTGCTTCTTGATTGCAGGGGAGTGCCCGTTGTGCCCGCCGGGATACGCTGGGTGATTTCCAGTCCTTGTGCCTGTGCCTGTTCGATGTCGTGACTGTTGAAGGCATAGCCGTCCATGGCGCTGTTATCAAAGCCAGGTACATTAATGGACGAAGTGATATCCGCTGCCAGAACACGGTTGGCAGCATCCTGCAGCGCAATGCGTTCGGTTGAGGTGGTTGGCTGCGCGTGCTGCAGCAGTGATGCGATAGCCTCCTCGACCGACAGCATGTCGTTGGTACCGGTAAAACAGCAGTCGGGTGTTGCAGCGGACATCTCAGGACTCCATCAGGCGTGGCAGCAGTTCTACCATATTGCAGGGGCCGTTCCGGTAGTCAAGCTGGGGTTCAATAATCTCGTCCCAGCCGGTCTTGCAGGCCCCTGTGGAACCAGGCAGGCAAAAGATAAAAGTGCCGTTGGCCACGCCACCAAGTGCCCTGGAGGCCACTGTTGAGGTCTTGATGTCCTGGTAGGACAGCCAGCGAAACAGTTCCCCTATACCTTCCAGTTCCTTGTCCAGTAGTGGCCGGATCGCTTCCGGTGTGCTGTCCCGGCCGGTCATACCGGTTCCGCCGGTGCTGATGATTACGTTAACATCCGGATCGGCAATCCATCGGGACATCACTTCACGCATCCTGTAGATATTGTCAGGTACGATGAATTTTTCAGCCAGCAAGTGACCGGTACTGGTCAACCGTTTCACCAACGCCTTGCCTGAAGTATCCGTTTCTTCAGTTCGCGAGTCAGTTACCGTAAGAATTGCAATACGGACCGGGATAAAATTACGTGATGTTTTGTCTTTCACGATGTGAATAAATAATTTATTTACCTGTTTACATTCTACATGCGCAATTATCAGGCAGATTGATAATCAGCAACTTGATTTACATCAAGATATGATCGCGGCCGATTCTCTGCTGTAGATTAAGGAATACCAGGATGCGGCTTGAGAAAAGAAGAGAAACAATACGCACAGCACTCATTCGGAAGCTGGTATGCACCCGCTGTGTTCAGTCAGCAAGACTCTGGATCTTGCCTGTAAAGCTGTGCCAGCGATGCGACCAACAGGTCGCGAAGCCAGCATGTATTAACCTGCCTTTAGTAATTGCTAAGGAGGATCACCGTCCAGGTGACCGCCAGCAAGGTCAGCGATGCTATGGTGATCGCGACACACCAGACACAGGTCTTGCCTACTGCAGATTTTAAACTCATGGTCTTTTCCTCCTGATGCTATCCCGTTTGTCAGGATTAGTATTTTATAAATTATTTACATTCTAATATCAAAGGCTTAGCGTTCTCTATTAGCATAAACTAAAAATATTGCATTGCAAGCAGGTCCTGGGTAACAGGATATTTCGGCAACGGATGAATTATTGATACCATAATCCGATACACCCGACCGGATTTACATCAAATTCACAAGATCTAATTGATCCAGGTCATATCGGTTTCCGGATCGGTTGTCCAGAATTACCTGTCTCATGGCTGGTACGGTAGCCACGGCGGAGTTGAGTGACTGTATGGCGCTGAAAACAAACGGCACTGGCAAGGCGGCAACGCAGCTGCTCGACCCGTTCGGCAGAAGCATTGACTACCTGCGTCTGTCAGTTACCGATAAATGCAACCTGCGCTGTTTCTACTGTCTGCCGGAAGGCTTCAAGGGATTCGAGGAGCCGGAACACTGGTTACGCTTTGATGAAATAGAGCGTGTCATTGAAGCTTTTACGGAGCTGGGCGTCAGCCGGATTCGACTGACTGGCGGTGAGCCCCTGGTGCGCCGCGACCTGCCGCAGCTTGCCGCAAACCTCGCGGCCTTGCCCGGTCTGGAGGACCTCTCACTGAGTACCAATGCCACGCTATTGTCGCGGCACGCAGTGGCCCTCAGGGAGGCCGGTGTATCACGCATCAATGCCAGTCTCGATACCCTGCGCCCCGAACGTTTTAAAGAGATTACCGGTGGCCGGCTTGAGCCGGTGCTGGAGGGCTTGATGGCGGCGAAGGCCGCCGGGTTTTCACCCATCAAACTCAACATGCTTGCCCTCAAGGGGATCAACGACGACGAGTTCGAGGCCATGGTCGAGTTCTGTCTCGAACACGACTTCACCCTGCGCTTCATCGAGACCATGCCGGTGGGCAGTACCGGACGCAATGCCAGTGAGCATTATCTGGATCTCTCGGTGGTCAAGAGACAGCTGGCGCAATGCTTTGATCTGGTCCCGGGTGTTATGCCCGGGGGTGGCCCGGCACGTTATGTCCAGGTGCAGGGTACAGACCTGCGCATCGGCTTTATAACCCCGATGTCACAGCACTTCTGCGCGACCTGCAACCGGGTACGTCTGGCGGTGGACGGGACGCTTTACCTGTGTCTCGGCCAGGACCATAAATATGAGCTTCGACCGTTATTACGTCAGGGGATCAGTGATGCAGGGTTGAAAGAGGCCATTATCGAGGCGCTTGCACTGAAACCGGAGCGTCATGATTTCCTGGACAACCCCGGTCAGGTTGTGCGCTTTATGAGCATGACCGGCGGATAGCACACCATAATGGCGCCTATACGATGCTCAGGGCGCCCACCGGACAGACGGCCACACACATGCCGCAGCCGGTACAGCGCTCGGTGTCGACCCGGGCGCGGCGCTGGTATTCGGTGCTGATGGCCTGGTAATCACACCGTCCCTGGCAGGACATGCAAATCACATCGTCCCAGGCAATGCAGGTGTCCCGGTTTAACTGTGCCTTGCCAAGCGAAGGGTTGACCGACTCATTAACTTCGATTTCCATGGGGCAGGCCGTGACACAGGCCTTGCAGAAGGTACAACCGGAGGTTCCAAAATCGAGCCAGGGTATGCCGGCCAGTTCATGATCAGGCGGGTGCAGCCGGATGATGTCCGGCTCACAGGCCGTCACACACGGATGCAGGCAGTTCGGACATTTTTCATTCAGCGACAAGCCCTGGTGCCACGGCGGTGGTGGCCCCAGCGGTCGTTGCCGTACTGCTTCTGCGTTGCGACCCTTACGGGTCAGCAACGCGCCGCGCAGAAACGCCCTGCGCCCGCCGTCCACCTTGCTCACCGATAGGTGCTTTCAACCAGTGGTGCAGCGTTCGACTGTGGCACGTGACATTGGGTGCAGTTGAAGCGCATACCTGCCAGTTCATCCATATCGCTGCTAGCATAGTGCTCTTCAGACATCGGGCTCTTGCTTTTCCTGGTCCTGTCCATGTTTTTGGGCTTGTCCTTGTATTTGGGCACATCATGGCAGTCCAGGCACTGGTTATCCTC
>Ga0209013_10002661_pt1 | contig 16094 bp, 16 predicted proteins | sample Cruoilmetagenom2_FD_187291 | JGI IMG/M metagenome (GOLD analysis project Ga0209013, IMG submission 187291) | Oil polluted marine microbial communities from Coal Oil Point, Santa Barbara, California, USA - Sample 2 (SPAdes) (version 2) | ecosystem: Environmental > Aquatic > Marine > Oil seeps ... | reverse complement strand
CGGGTTCGGTAAAGGTCACCGAGGGAGGTGACGCTGGGACCGCCATCACGTTCTGGACGGCAGCGGCGATCGAGCCGAGGCCGAGGAGTTCGGTGACGCGGTCAGGTCGATCGACGAATTCCGTTCGTCGCAACAAGTGGCGTACGTTCGATTCGGTCAACGCTGGTTCTGGCACTCCGGCCCCCCGGGCTTGGTACGACGACTACTCGCCGCACCTCCTCATCGGCGCGCGAAGGCAGAACCTGAAGGAACTCTCAGTGTTCTCGGGGTGCGCTGGGCGTCAGGAGTCGTCGGAGGTGGCGGGAGCGTTCTTGCGCGCGCCATAACGACGGTTGAATCGCTCGACCCGACCACCGGAGTCGACAAGCTTCTGCTTGCCGGTGAAGAACGGGTGGCACTCGTTGCAGAGTTCGACGGTGAGGTCTCCGTCAACGGTCGACTTCGTCGTGAACTCGTTGCCACATGAACACCGAACTGTGGTGTCGGTGTAGTTGGGATGGATATCGGTCTTCATTGGGGGATCCTTTCGCGGATGGCTGAACGGGCGGGCCCAATGCCCCCGATCGTCATCACAGATCGACACAACACGCTACCGAGAATCGAGGATGGATCCACACGACGCGATAGCCACAAGCTGGGCACGCCAAACCGAGAACGAGAGCACGCGACCAACTACCCGAACGCAGAACCGGACCTCACAGTTTGGGACGGCGGCGCCTCCAGGCGCTTCGCCGCCCGCTAGCTACATAGACGGCTGTTTGGCGATTTCGGCGAGGAATTCGTCGTTGGTGCGGAACGTCTTGAGACGGTCCATGAGCAGTTCCAGTCCGGCTGCAGCGCTTCCGTCAGCCGCGAGACCGGAAAGTACGCGACGCAGCTTCCAGACCTGCTGGAGTTGCTTACGGTCGAACAGCAATTCCTCGTGACGGGTGGATGATGCATCGACGTCGATGGCTGGATAGATCCGACGCTCGGCCACCTTGCGGTCGAGCCGGAGTTCCATGTTGCCGGTGCCCTTGAATTCCTCGAAGATCGCCTCGTCCATCCGGCTGTTCGTGTCGACCAGAGCAGTAGCCAAAATGGTGAGCGAGCCACCCTCTTCGACATTGCGTGCCGAACCGAAGAATTTCTTGGGTGGATAGAGCGCTCCGGCGTCGATACCGCCGGACAGGATCTTGCCGCTCGCCGGCGCCGCCAAGTTGTAGGCCCTGCTGAGGCGCGTGATGCCATCGAGCATGATGACGACATCTTTTCCTTCCTCGACGCGGCGTCGAGCTTTGGCGATCGTCATCTCGGCAACTTGGGTGTGTTCGTCACTCGGACGGTCGAAGGTGGAGGAGACGACCTCACCCTTGACCGAGCGGCGCATGTCGGTGACCTCTTCCGGGCGCTCGTCGATGAGCAGCACCATGAGTTCAACATCAGGGTTGTTCAGCTCGATCGATTTGGCGATCGTCTTCATGATCGTCGTCTTGCCTGCCTTCGGCGGGGAAACGATGATCCCGCGCTGGCCCTTCCCAATAGGTGAGACCAGGTCGATGATGCGGGCAGTCATGTTTGCGGGGTCGCTGGGGTCTTCGAGCTGCAGTCGCTGATCGGGGAACAGCGCCGTCAGATCCTCGAAGTGCGGACGCTTCTTCGCCAGCTCGGGGTCGGCACCGTTGACGGTGTACACCTCAAGCAAGCCGGGATTCTTCTCGTTGCGACCAGCAGGACGAACCTTGCCGGTCAGGTGGTCACCTCGACGCAGGCCGTACTGGCGGGTGATCTTGACGGGGATATAAGCATCTTCCTTGCTCGGGAGGTACCCCTTGACACGAAGGAACCCATAGCCCTCGTCTCGGATATCGAGGTAACCCTCGACGTCGATCGGCTCGAAGCTCTGTGGCGGAGCGCCACTCTCGAGCAACTCGATGTCTTCGCCTTGAGGCCCTTCCTGGCCTCCGCGCCCCTTACGACGACGGCGACGACGGCTACTACGACCACCACCGTCACCCCCCTGTTGGTCGGTGCGATTGCCGCCGGACTGAGTGTTGCGGTTACCGCCACCCTGGCCGTCGTTGCGGTTACCGCCACCCTGGCCGTCGTTGCGGTTGCGCGGTTGTCTTCCGCTATTCCGATTCCGGGGTTGCGAGTCGCCGCCGGAGCGCGATGAATCCCGACCGGATCCTGTCGAGGTCTCCTTTGATGAGTCTTCGACACCAGTCTCGACACCCGTCTCGGCGAGCTGGATCTCCCAGTCGGCGAGGGGCTCGCCGTCGGCCCCCACCTGCACTGAGGCTTCCGCGGGCTTCGTGTCGGCTGATTTCGTATCGGCCGACGCGGCATCGCCTTGCTTGGCATCGCCTTGCTTGGCATCGCCTTCTTTGGCATCGCCTTTCTTGGCAGATGCCTGCCTATTGCGGCCGGAAGTCGTGCGAGTGCGCTCGTCAGGCTTCGACGCTGACTCGGCTTCGCCCTCGACTGCTGCCCCGACGACTGGTATTTCGGTCGGCTTCTCGGCGCGCGGCGCACTGGATGGCGAACCGCCGGATGCCGATCCACTGCCGTTACCGGATGCCTCAGAGGAGCTGGTGCTCGACCCTGTGGTGTCAAGAATCTTGGTGATTATGTCTGCCTTCTTCAGGCGGGAGTTGGCCTTGACGCCGAGCGCCTTCGCCATCTCCAGGAGTGTGTCTTTGTCCTTGCTTTCGAGCATGGACTGTTCGAGTGCCGCTGCGGCCACGATGTTCCTCTCTTCTCGCCTTGACCCAATTTGGGCAGAGCGAGTATTCGAGTACCGAGGGGAGGTGTGCTGGTACGCAAAGCGCCCGACAAACGATCCCCTGGGCAAAGTTCGCACACAACCGAGAACTCGGGGTGCGGCCCAACTAAACTGGGCACTTACCAAGCTAGCGACCAGATACCCCTTGGCACAACGTTTTGCACCAAGGATCCAGAATTCTAGGGCTGAACCAGGTGTTCGACGAGCGCTTGGACTGCGCCCAAGTCGTTGGCGACGGTCTGCGTTCGTTCTTCGAGTTCGAGCAGATCTGCGAGGTGCTCCGGGAGACCAACCCGAACACCGGTGGCCATCTCGACGGCGTCTGGGAACTTCGCCGGATCGGCAGTCGCCAGGCTGATGATCGTGTTCGAGTCGACTCTGCCAAACTCAGCCGCGGCTGCAGTTCCGGTGGCGGAGTGGGGGTCGAGCAGCATGCCGGTCGAGCGGTAGATCCGCGTGATTTCAGCGAGCGTCGCCTCGTCGTCGAATGCAGCCGCCCGGAAGTGACCGGTGAGGAAAGCTGCACGTTGGTCAGGTTCCACAGCAAGACGACCGGAGCTCCGGAACCCCATCAGCTGCTCGGTGGTCATCCCGCCGTCGCGGTCGTTGATCTCGAACAACAGCCGCTCGAAGTTCGACGACACCTGAATGTCCATCGATGGACTGAACGTCGGCACGACCTCACGCGTTGTCATATCGCCGTCGTTGATGAATCGAGTGAGAATGTCATTCGTGTTCGAAGCCACGATGAAGTCGCTGATGGGTGCACCCATCTCCCTGGCAATCCATCCCGCGAACACGTTGCCGAAGTTGCCGGTCGGCACGCTGAAGGTGACCGGACCGGCGAATGCCTCCGACGCGGTGACGTAATACACGATCTGCGCCATCACCCTGGCCCAGTTGATCGAGTTCACAGCCGACAGGTTGTTGCGACGCCGGAAATCGGCGTCATTGAACATCGCCTTCACGAGGTCTTGGCAGTCATCGAATGTGCCGTCGACCGCAACAGCGTGCGCGTTCGGCTGATCGACTGTTGTCATCTGCCGCCGCTGCACATCGCTGGTACGCCCGAGGGGATACAGAATGACGATGTCAACATGTTCACACCCGGCAACCGCATCGATGGCGGCTGATCCCGTGTCACCGCTCGTGGCACCCACGATCGTGACTCGTTCGCCGCGTCGGGCAAGAACGAGGTCGAACATGCGACCGACCAACTGCAGAGCCACGTCCTTGAACGCGAGCGTCGGGCCGTGGAACAGTTCTTGAACCCACTGGCGATGATCAATCTGGACGAGTGGGACAACAGCCGGGTGCCGAAATGTTCCGTAAGCATCCGTGCACAGCTTCGTCAGCGTGACTTCGTCCATGTCGGGTTCGACAAACGGCAACATGACCTCGACCGCTCGCTCTGCGTATGTCCGAGCCTTGGCCGGCGGCGTCAATGTCGGCCAGCGCTCGGGCACATACAACCCGCCGTCACTGGCGAGCCCGGCAAGCAGCACATCACTGAAGCCGAGTTCGGGCGCATCGCCGCGGGTGGAGATGTAACGCATCGGGAGTCAGTCGCCCACGACGCGCAGGAGACCGCCGACCTTGTGAACGGTGTCGAGATCGCGCAGCTCACGAACCGTCGCCTGGAGGTCAGCCTCACGTGCAACGTGGGTGATGAACACCAGCCGAGCGTCGGGCCCATTGCCCTCCTGCTCAGCGACGCGGATGCTGACTCCATTGGCCGCAAAGACGCCGGTGACGGCATGCAAAACGCCAGGTTCGTCCGCGACGTCGAGACCGAGCAGGTACTCCGCTGAGGTCTCGTCGATCGGTCTGATCGTGGCCGTCGTGAGAGACCCGAGCGATCCATGGGTGTTGTTACGCACGTTGATCGCCGCGTCAACGACATCGCCGAACACCGCGCTCGCTGTCGGAGCGCCTCCGGCACCGCGGCCATAGAACATCAGCGAATCGACGAAGTCACCTTCGACGAAGACTGCATTGAAGCTGTCGCGCACTGAGGCGAGCGGGTGATGGAGAGGGATCATCGCCGGATGAACCCGAACACTGACCTCGCCGCCATCGGTCGCACGCTCGATGATCGCCAACAGCTTCACGACGTAGCCGAGCCTGTGCGCGATCGCAATCTCGGATGCGGTGACGTTGCTGATCCCCTCGTGATAGACGTCGCCGGCCACAACCTTGGCGCCGAAAGCCACCGTAGCGATGATCGCCGCCTTCGCACCCGCATCGAACCCTTCGACATCGGCCGTCGGGTCACGCTCCGCGAAACCGAGGCGCTGCGCTTCGCTCAGAGCATCTGCATAGTCGGCATCGCCACCTTCGGCCACCGCGTCGGTCATCTTCGTCAGGATGAAATTGGTGGTGCCGTTGATGATCCCGAGCACGCGTCGAATCGGCTCACCGTGGAGGCTCTCGCGGAGAGCACGCACGATCGGAATTCCCCCAGCTACTGCGGCCTCGAAGAGCAGATCGAGTCCGGCTTCGTCAGCCGCTGAATACAACTCGGCACCGACATTCGCGAGCAGTTCCTTGTTCGCCGTGACAACGGGTTTGCCATTCCTGAGTGCTTCGAGCATCAATTCTCTCGCCGGCTCAATTCCACCGATGGCTTCCACGATGATGTCGATATCCGGATCGGCGACGACGTTATGAGAATCTCGGGTGAGCACTCCTTCGGGGAGGGTGACGTCGCGCGGCGCTGACATGTTGCGGACCACGACCCTGGTGACTTCGAGCCTGATCCCGGTTCGCTGCTCGACGGTCGCGCTCTGCGTTTCGACCAGTTGGACGAACGCCGCACCGACGTTGCCGCATCCGAGGACACCAATTCTGAGCCGTAGTACGTCGCTGGTCACAGATTGGAGGCTACGGGATCGAATACCGTCGCCCCATGCCCGTTTCGCAAACTCAGAAACGAACGAGTTCCGCGGTGCTCGCGATCTTGTCTGCGGCGATGTTCATCTACGTCATCGACACGACTCTCATGAACGTGTCGATCTCGGCACTGGTCGAAGATCTCGACACCAATGTGGGGGCGGTGCAAGGGGCGATCACGCTCTACACGCTGACGATGGCGGCGTTCATGCTCACCGGCGGAAAGTTGGGAGATATCTGGGGGTCGAAGCGGGCGTTCCGTATCGGGCTCGTCATCTACGGGACCGGCACGACGATCACGGCGTTCGCTCCGACCCTGCTGTGGGTGATCATCGGTTGGTCTATTCTCGAGGGCCTCGGTTCAGCGCTAATCGTGCCGGCCATCAATACTCTGGTGCGGGCCAATTACGAGGGGCCCAAGCGGGCAACCGCGTACGGAACATTGTTCGGTGTCGCCGCCGCGGGAGCGGCCTTCGGACCGCTCGTCGGCGGGTGGATCACCACCGCATACAGCTGGCGCCTGGCCTTCGGGGTCGAGGCGCTCATCGTCGTCGCGGTGCTCGCAAGCTCCGGGCTGCTCAAAGATTCCCCCGCTGTTCTCCCGAAGCCGAAACTGGACATGGTGGGTGTTGTGCTGTCTGCGCTCGGTCTCGGATTGGTCGTGCTGGGAGTTCTGCAGACCACCGATCGCGGCTGGACCGATCCCGTTGTCCTAGCGATGCTGATCGGTGGACTCGGCTTTCTGGGAGCATTCGTATGGTGGGTCAAGAGGCAGGAGTCGCTCGGGAAGCCGGTGCTCATGCACCCGTCGATCTTCCGGCACCGCACGATCGGAGCCGGTCTTCCCGTCCTGGCGACGCAGACTTTCGCCCAGGCTGGATTGCTCTTCCTCATCCCGCTGTTCACCCAGTCGGTTCTCGGGTTCGACGCGTTCGAAACGGGCCTCGCCCTGCTGCCGTTGTCGATCGGTGTGCTCGTCACCTCGATGACCACCCCGCGTCTCGGCCGCTTCATCTACCCGAAGTACATCATCCAGGCTGGGTTGGTGCTGCTCTTCGTGGGTGGCTACATCCTGGCAAAGTCCCTTCCCGACGCATCCGAAGGCAGTGACCTCGCGCTCGGGCTGCTGATCGGAGGTCTCGCGATCGGTCTCATCGCCGGCCAACTCCCGAACATGATTCTGAGCGGTGTCGACCCTGAGGAGGCCAGCGAGGCCTCAGGGCTGCAGGGCACTTCCCAGAACCTGGGCATGGCGCTCGGCACCGCTGTGATCGGCACGGTGATCTTGTCGGTCGCTCTGTCGAGCATCTCTACCGACGTCGAGGAATCGACCACACTGCCCCCGGAGTTACAGGATCAGATATCTCAAGTGCTCGACAATCAGCTCACCGAACCGGCGACCGACCAAATCCTCGATGAACTCGCCGAGCAGACCCCCGCAGTACAGGACGAGGCTGAACAGATCTTCGCGGACGGAACAGTGCGTGGATTCCAGGGCGCCATCCTCGTCGGAGGTCTCGTGGCGTTGTTCGGAGCGCTCATGGCCTTCCGACTCCCCCGTAAGAAACTGGAGCCCGACGATGACGACAGCTCAGACCGGCTCGTCGCCGACACGGTCCGAAACACCACCCTGCCCGGCATGCAACTGGAAATGGACGACCTCAGCGCGAACTAGCCCGCCAAATCCCCGAAATCTTGCGCAAATCGAACGCTCAGCGCGCGATATGCGACATTTTTCGGGTTTGGCTGGGCGTCAGCCGACGTCGGTGGCCAGCAGATCGTCGAATGTCTCACGTCGGACCACCAGACGCGCTGTTCCGTCAGCGACAAATACGACTGGCGGGCGGGTGATCTTGTTGTAGTTGGAGCCCATCGAGTGGCCGTAGGCCCCAGTGACCGGGGTCGCCAGAAGGTCTCCGACCACAGTGTCCGCTGGTAACTGCGCCTCCAACGAGAGAATGTCACCCGATTCGCAGTGTTTGCCAACAAGCCGCGCGGTGAGGTTTCGATCGGCATCGACCTCACGCGGCAGGAACGACTCGTAGCCCGAGCCGTAGAGAACGGGACGAGGGTTGTCGCTCATGCCTCCGTTGACAGCCACGTACGTGCGGATTCCGGGGATTTCCTTGATCGTGCCGACGGTGTAGACGGTCATCGCCGCGCTGGCCACGACCGCGCGACCGGGCTCGACACTCACCTTCGAACGGACCCCGAGCGCGGCACACGCATCGAGCAGAACGCTCCCCCACTGGCTGATGGTCGGCGCCTCCTCACCCTCTACATAAGCAACGCCGAGCCCCCCGCCGAGAACCAACTCCGGGAGATCGAGCGGTACCGCGAAGTCAGCCATGACCTCAGCCGCCTTCGCGAACGATGACGCTTCGAAAACATTGGACCCGATGTGACAATGCACGCCGACGAGATCCACCGAGGCGGCGCGACTCGCCCGGTCGACGGCCTCGAGCGCGTCACCGTTGCTCAGGTTGAATCCGAATTTCGAGTCGTCCTGACCGGTAGCGATGAATTCGTGAGTGTGCGCGTGCACCCCGGGAGTGATCCGCAGCAGAACTTTGGGAGTCGGACCGATGCCCTCGCGGTGCAGCGAATCGAGGCGATCGAGTTCGTCGAATGAATCGACGACGATGTGCCGCACACCCTCCTCGATCCCGTGTCGAAGCTCGGCTATCGACTTGTTGTTCCCGTGCAGTGTGCAAGCCCCGGCCGGCACTCCTGCGGCGAGGGCAACATGCAATTCTCCGCCGGACGCAACGTCGAGCAACATGCCCTCGTCGTATGCGAGCCGCGCCATCGCCCGGCACAGGAAGGCCTTGGTTGCGTACACAACCTGGCCATGGCCGAACGCAGCGACGGCTTCGCGGCATCGTTCTCGGAGGTGATTTTCGTCGTAGATGAAGAGAGGTGTTCCGTACTCGGCAGCAAGGTCGCTGACGGCGCATCCACCTACCGAGAGTGCACCATCGTCGCCGACAGTGGCATTGTCTGACAGCAGGGAGCGAGGGATCGCGCTCACATCTGCTCGGAGCCTCGATACCGAGCAGATCAAGGCCATGCGCGAGGACGCGCGCCGTGAGGTCGGCCAATGCAAGGCGGCTCGAGCGAGTTTGTTCATCGGCTTTGAGTACGGGGCAGTGCTCGTAGAACGAGGTGAAATCCGATGCGAGTTCGTACACGTACGTACTGAGCTTGTGCGGACTGAACGATTGTAGGGTGGCATCGATCGCCGACGGATAGGCCAGCAGCCGTAAGGCAAGTGCATGCTCCTGAGGGGCGGCGGGCACGATGGGCGAGTTTCGAACCGCCGCGCGGTCGATACCGGCGCGTCGGAAAATCGAGCAGATTCGGGCGTGGGCGTACTGCAGGTATGGCGCTGTGTTGCCATCGAAAGCCAGCATGCGGTCCCAGTCGAAGACGTAGTCCTTGACACGATCGGTCGACAGGTCCGAGTACTTCACCGCGCCGATACCGATCTTGCGTGCCACTTCAGCCCGGTCGTCGGCGCTGAGATCGGGGTTCTTCTCGGCAACTGCCCGCCCGGCACGCTCTACTGCTTCGTCGAGGAGGTCGACCAACTTCACCGAATCACCTGACCGGCTTCGCAACATCTTGCGGTCGTCGCCGAGCACGTTGCCGAAGGCGACGTGCACCGCCTCTGTTGGTTCGGTGAGCCATCCCGCCATCTCGCAGACAGCAAACACCATCTGGAGATGTTGCTGCTGGGGCGCGCCGATGACGTAAAGCATCAGATCGGCCCCGCGACGTTCGACACGGTCGATGACGCATGTGAGGTCACTGGTGGCGTAGTTGAACCCGCCCGTGCGCGCCTGAATGATCAGCGGCAGCGGGTTGCCATCACGGTTGGTGAACCCGGGCGGAAACACGACCTTCGCACCATCGTCTTGCCGGAGCAGCCCCGCCTCACTGAGTCGCTCAACCGTTTCCCCCATGAGCGGCTGATAGAGGCTTTCGCCGGCGAGGTCGTCATCGGTGAGGAGCACGCCGAGCTTTGAGTACACGGCATCGAAGTAGGCCGTCGACATCTCGACCAGTCGATGCCACAGCCGCGTCGTTTCCTCATCACCATTCTGGAGCAGCACGACCCGCTCGCGGGCACGCTCCTGGAACTCTTCGGAGTCCTTGAACTTGGCGTTGGCTGCCTTGTAAAAGCCATCCAGGTCCCCCTGCGTAAGGCCATCAGCTGCAACATCCTCACCGAGGTCGATCAGATGCTCGATCAGCATGCCGAATGGTCGGCCCCAGTCGCCGATGTGGTTTTCACGAAGGACGTCGTGACCGAGGAAGACGTGCATTCGCACAAGGGCATCACCGATCACCGTTGACCTGAGGTGCCCGACGTGCATCTCCTTGGCAACATTCGGAGCCGAATAGTCGACAACGACCGTCTTGGCAACCTCAGCAAGTGGAACACCCAATCGAGGATCGTCGGCGATCGAGGCCAGCTGCGAAGTAAGGAACTCGGTCGAGAAGGACACGTTGATGAAGCCAGGTCCGGCGATCTCGACATCGCTGGCAACGTCCGACAGCACTCCGGAGTCGACGACTTCCTGAGCCAGCTCACGAGGATTGAGACCGCGCCGTTTGGCTAGTGGAAGCGCTCCGTTGATCTGGGCGTCGGCACGATCTGATGGCCGCACCGTGGGGTCGGCCGGCTCGCCGCCGTTCAGCTCGGCAAAGACAGGTTCGAGAAACGTCGAGATCGTGGAGAGGGGGTCCGACATGATCGCCCCAGTGTGCCGCATCCCACCCCAACTCTCACAAGGGATTGGCGAACCGGCCCCACCCGGTCGTTCCGTACGACACACGGAGATAAGGGAGACAGACCCAACTGCGATGAGCTTCGGCGCGACCTGTGCGCGCTCAAGCTCATCGGTGCGGTGATTGACGTAGTTGCGATGAGCTTCGGCGCGACCTGTTCGCGGCGAAGCTCATCGAAGCGCCCTCGGGAGGATTCGAACCTCCGCACACGGCTCCGGAGGCCGATGCTCTTGTGATGAATCATCCCTGTTCATTGGCTATTCGTGCTCCTTGAGCTACGGGTCCTCCCGTGCTCCTCCCGCAGATCACCATCGCGCAGTCGGTACCAGCGCGATAACCCGGCGCCGCCAAGACGTGCGCGTCTGGAACGTCCAGGATCGTCGGGGCAGCGGTCGCAATGTGCAACCGTGGGTAGTGCGCTGGGTGGTCGACGGCAAGCAATCGAGTCGGTCCTTCCGGTCGCGAGCCCTTGCCGACCGCTTCCGGGCGTCCATTCTCCTGGCCCACGACGACGGAGACGAGTTCGATCGGGCAACCGGCGAGCCGCTCAGCTGGACGCCGATGCCCGGCGACACGCAAACCTACCAATGGGCGCGCCGCTGGCTCGCTGATCAGTGGGCCGAGTGGCAGCCTCGCACTCGACGCTCGGCGGTCGAGGCGTTGGTGAAGTTCGTGCCCCTCGTCGTGTCGAGTCAAGCTCCTGCGCCGCCGCCGGAGATGCGAGTGCATCTCAAGGCCACGCTCGAACCAGGCGCCCCCATCGACACGGAATCCACCGCCGAGCGCTGGCTGCTGCGCTGGTCGCTGCCGCTGACCGAGCTGAACCGTGAACGCCTGTCGTCGATCGACATCGCCCTCGGCGTCGGCCTCGACGGGTCGCAGCTTGCGCCCTCGACTGCTGGCCGATTCCGGAAGGTGTCGCGCTCGTGCATCCGGCGGGCCGTCGACTCGGAGATCCTGCCGACCGACCCGTGGCCTCCGGCGAGCCGCGGGCGATCGGCGAGAAAGAGCACTCGTTCGAAGCCGGCATTCGACATCCGGATGCTTCCTGACCCGGAGACGATGCGTCGTGCCCTCCGAGCGATTGAGACGCAGCAGGCGGCGAGTCACACCTACCGGGTAATGACCGCCGTCGCGTACTACGCCGGGCTGCGGCCATCCGAGGTCGTCATGCTGCGGGCATCCTCGCTTTGGTTGCCGAAGAGCGGCTGGGGACGTATCGACGTCACCGAGGCCGACATGCTCAACGACGAGGCTGGAGAACCGAAGACGGGTTCGCGGTCTGTGCCGATCCCGCCCATGCTCGTCGCCGATCTTGCAACATGGGTGCATGACCTCCGGCCGGAGCCTGACCAGTTGCTCTTCCGGACCCGCACCGGACGGATGCCGACACTGTCGAACTGGCTTCGCGCCTGGCACCGTGCGCTCGCCAAGATTGATCACGCCCCTCTCCGGATCTACGACTGCCGCCACGCTGCTGCAACGACATGGTTGAAGGCGGGCGTGCCGCTCGGCGAGGTGGCGAGGCGGCTCGGCCACAGCGTCGAGACACTCGTGTCGACCTACGTCGGAGCGCTCGAGGGTGACGAGGAGATCGCCAACTCCCGCATCGACGCTCAACTTGCCCAGCACTGACCGGTCTGCGGTGGCTCGATGTGAGCCGCGGCGAGGCAGGGTCAGGATGCCGGGTCCACCCGGCGGGCTTCGATCCACGCATCGATATCGACCGGGTCGAAGCGGACGAACTTGCCGAGTTTGCAGAACGGGATGCGGCGCTCTTCGACCAGTCGACGAATGAATCGGGTGCTGACGCACATCCGATCGGCGACCTGGTTCACGTCGAGCAGGGCACGAGTCGTCCGTTCGAGGTGCTGAGTCTCCATGTGCATGTAGAGGCGAGCGCCAGTCGCAAACGGGACAAACACGTCAACAGCTGCTGTTGTAGCTGCCTCTCGGTTGAGGGGGTGTGTCAGGTGATCCGGTCGAGTTGAACACACACGATCGGGCACACGATTTGATGCCTCTACCAGGGGTGATCGTGTCAAGGGCGCGATCGAGGATGCGGGACGTCGGGCTGCGCGATGCGATTGATCGACCAGCCCTGTTTGCATCGGCACCAGTGCGCTCGTGCGGTCGGTTTCGCGATCAGGCGTGTCGCGGCGGCACCCGATGGACCGGGATGTATCGCGCATGTATAATGCATGCATGCCGAATGTGCAGATCCGAGAAGTGCCCGAAGACGTGCACAACGAACTGGTCCGACGAGCCGATCTCGCTGGCCAGTCGCTGCAGCAGTATCTGTCAGCGCAGCTGGCATCGATAGTGGCGACCCCGACTATCGACGACATGATCGCCCGGATCGAACACCGATCGAAGGGCCGGCTGTCGCGAGCCGATGCGATCGCGGCGATTGAGGACGAACGTGCTCGTCGTTGACGCGTCGGTGATCGCCCCCGCTGTCGCCGACGGCGGCCCCGACGGTGACGTGTGCCGTGCGCGGATCCAGGGGCAATCGCTCGCCGCACCCGATCTGCTCCGAGTCGAGGCAGTGTCGGTCATACGTCGTCAACTCGCGAACGGTGCGCTGACCGCAACACGAGCGACCAACGCGATCGACGACCTGTTGTACTTGCCCATCGCCGTCTACCCGACGGCAGCACTACTGCGTCGTGCGTGGGAGTTGCGTGACAACGCCACCGCGTATGATGCGTGCTACGTCGCGCTCGCCGAAGCCCTGGACTGTTCCCTGGCCACAGCCGACCAACGACTCGCCAACGCTCCAGGGGCCCGCTGTCAGTTCGACATCGTGTAGAGCGCCGGGCTGACAGACCCTGCATTCGACCCGACCAACACGGCCCCGATCAGAGCGCGGACGTATGGAACCCGCAAGGAGCGGTCGCTGCCGCGCTCGCGCGACAACCCGACGAAGCCAGCGCACTGCAACGACGTCGACAACTCCGCGAGCTCTACTCGCCAGCACCACACGAACGTCGCGACGACGTGGGCGATGCAGTGGTCGACCACGGGCTCAGCGCCACAGCGATCGAACGGGCCACCGCCAGGATGAAGCAACTCCAATCCCTCAACCGCCGACGGCCCCAAGGACTCCAACGCTGAACAGCGCCACCTTCTCCCGAACAAAATGCTCGGCTCACCAGGCAACTCGCGGGCGGCCCCCAATTACCCCCATATGTGCCGAACCAAAGCGAGCTGCTGGAGCTGCGACGACCGTCGATATGGGTGCCCCCGGCTGGCCAATACATCGTCTCAGTAGATGATGGTCATGCGGACTCGCTCGGCCGGCGGTTACCAAAGGCCACAGAACTGCGCCGCTGCCAATCTGTTGGAGCCGTGCGGCTCACTCACTCACCGATGAGCGTCAGCAGCATCACTGTCGGCTCAGTGGCCGTCAGCGAGTGAGGTGCGCCGGGTGCCATTTGCAGCCAGGACCCGCGACCCAGATCGAGCTGCTCGCCGTCAACGGTGAATCGAAGTCGTCCAGACAGGACTTGGACCACGGCGGTTCGGGCCGCCGTGTGCTCGGTGAGCTGTTCGCCGGTGTCGAAGGCGAACACGGTGACGTTCAAACCGCCGCCCCTGGCAACCACCTTGGAGACGACAGCACCAGTCTGGATGGTCACTTCGCTTGCAGGATCGGAGATCAGTGTGTGGGCCATATCGCGATCATGCTCCAGACCGTGCCCGTGACACCTACCCAGCGATAGTTGACGCCACCCAGCTACCAGTGCTGGAAGCCGAAATCGGCGTCCGTGTACCGTTTTCGATGCGCAACTCGGTCAACTCACCGGACTTCGACATCGGTTACCGAGTCGAAGGCCCAGGCCCACCTTGCTGACTGACCGATCGAGGATCAGCAAGCGGACGGTTTCAGTCGTCGGACTCTTCGGAGGTCATCCTCCGTGTGCTCGTCTCAGGTGGGGAACGTCAAACGGACAGCAACGAGGGTATGGCGACGAGTCCAGTTGCGAGTGATTATGCGCGGCGTTGATTTGTGTCAACCCCGAACAGTTCGGCCGGTACTGCGGCGCGGACCGCATCGTTCTGGTCAGCGATTATGAGCGGGGCGCAAGGTGCCGTGCGGGTAGGAGACTCTTCATCGATGGGCCGTAGTGCGGGGTCGATTTATATGGGGTATACCAAGCAGCCGGTCTAGGTGCGTTCGGGAGGCAAGTCTCCGCGGAAGATTATGCCGTCCACCGACTGCTCAAGGTCAATGAGGGCAGTGCCAGGGGGGGAGATGACCGTTCTGTAGAGGATGGCCGATAGTCCCGCGTAGTCCCCGGACCCGACCAATTGCATGACAACTGACCCGTGCGCCTCGGGCCCCCGGGAATGATGGTCCGCCGCGAAATGCGTGCCCTCCCAGGTGCCACCGTCGTTCTCTACCAGCATGGTCCCCCAGTACAGATAAGACCCTTCGAGCGACGTTGTCTCCTCCACGATTATTTCGCCGTTGTAGGTGAGGGTGACGTTGCCGCTGAGTCGCTCATCACTCATCACCATCCGACCCTCGCCGATGCACGGTTGAGTGCCGCAGAGCGGGCCCTGCCAGTACCCAGCGTCCTCGAGATGGCCGAAGACGGACGCAGCCGCATTCTTGCCCTGTGCTGTCGTATCCGTGGCCGCGGGTGTCATAGCAACGACGGTGTCGGCTACCGGCGTGTCTGATCCTGTTGCTTGGGTGAGCCACATCACGCCACCCACGAGAAGCAACACTGCTGCTGAGGTCGCCGCGATGAGCCACGGCCGACGTGGTCGCAAATCGGCTGATTGCGGCTGTAGGGCAATCGGCCCGACCGATTCCGTGGCGAAACCCGGCTCAATCGTCTCGTCGATGGTTATCGGTGCGACCTGTGTGTCGAGATACGACATGTAAGTGCGCAGTTCGGTTTGTATCCGCTTGCTCATATTTCTACTCCAATCGAATGGCGGAGCTTTGACATCCCCCGCTCCAGATGCTTCTGCACGGTCGATACCGACACACCCAGCAAATCGGCCACCTCCAACCACGTCCACTCATCGCCGTAGACGAGAAGCACGGTGACACGTTGTTTATCGGACAATCGACTCAACGCTTCTGGTATCCCAGGTTCAACCTCAAACTCGTGTCCGACCGGAGGAACAGGAAACGCGACCCTCCTCGAACGATGCCGCCTGGCCTTGTTACAGCCAACACCAATAGAGATACCCAGCAGGATTCGGCATCTTGCCGACTCGCTCCCAGTTCTCCCATACGAACGCCAAGGCTTCAGCCGCAGACTCCGCACCAATATCGACACCAAAGGCCGCCACTAGTGCCCGACGCAAACGCGGTTCCACATCGCGATAGAAGTCGGTAAAGGTTGGGGCAGGCTTGCTGTCGGTCATGGCAAATCATTCGCTCTTACCCAATAGTGCACAAGAGCGTCACCGCGAACGACAAGAAATCCGAAAACTGCCGGACTCAACACGACAACTGCACCAACAGGCATCAAATCAGCCAGCCTGAGGTGTCGGCCCGGGGCGAGCAGCACATATCGTGAGCGCCATAACGCGGTTGCGCGCCACCACGCCACGCAACAGTGCGGCCCTTATGCCGGTGATGTTGTCAAGTGGGTGGTGTAGAGCTGGTCGACTTTGTGGG
>Ga0209013_10002660_pt1 | contig 16094 bp, 14 predicted proteins | sample Cruoilmetagenom2_FD_187291 | JGI IMG/M metagenome (GOLD analysis project Ga0209013, IMG submission 187291) | Oil polluted marine microbial communities from Coal Oil Point, Santa Barbara, California, USA - Sample 2 (SPAdes) (version 2) | ecosystem: Environmental > Aquatic > Marine > Oil seeps ... | reverse complement strand
CACCGTTGTCTGATGTTCTAAATTCAGGGTAAGATCAAAAATTAAAGATCTATCGATCTTTATCATATTTAGTGGGAACATAGACAAATATTTAAAAGAAGAATATCCTGCTCCAAAGTTATCGATAGAAAGAGAAAGACCAAACTCTTTTAAGAGCTTAAAATCATGTGCAGTTTTATCTATATATTCCATCACAGCCGATTCGCTGATATCAAGATTAATAGCATCTTTTTCTACGTTATACTTCTTAAATAATTTCTCAAGTTTTGGAATCAGTTTGTCTACCTGCATCTCTTTTAAAGAGAGGTTTATCGTAATTTGAAAATCTTTCACATACCCTGTGTTACATTTTTGACGCTCTTGGATCGCTTCATTGAACACATATTCTCCAAGATCAACGATCAAGCCTGTTGTCTCTGCAACCTCTAAAAACTTATCTGCAGTGATCAATCCATATTCAGGATGTTTCCAGCGTATTAAAGCTTCTGCACCGATAATACGTTCACCAGCCAAGTCAAATATAGGTTGATAATGAAGTAAGAACTCATTGTTACTCAAACCTGTACGGATCTCTTTAATCATCTTGGATTCATCTATATGCATAGCATGATGATCTGCATTAAATAATTTAATATTGGATTCACTCTGTTCTTGTGCACTCTTTAAAGCAATATAGACATTGTCAATCAATTTAGTGGCATTGGAACCATCTTTTGGGTATTGTACGATTCCAATAGAACTTGTTAAGCGAATATCTTTATTATCTCTATAGACATTTCCTACCGAAACAATCATATCTCGTGCTATGACATTCATTGGTTCATCTTCAGTCACATACCTTACGATCAGTAAAAACTTATCTGCATCCATACGATATATAGTGATATTTTTATCCTGATGTGAAGCAAAAAATTGAGCTAAAGTTTTTAATATCTGATTACTATAGCTTAAGCCCAATGTAGTTTGTATATCATTAAAATGATCAATACCCAACAAGAATACAGAAAAGGATTCAGATTTATTTTTACTCTCAATGATCAAACTATTCATATCAGATACTGCTGCAAACTGACTGGGTAAATTGGTTAAAAAGTCTAGATAACCTCTTTTATCCTCTTTGTCTCTACTCACATTTACCTGATTATTTTCCATATCCATATCAATGATACAGGTGATCATTTGTTTATGATTAGATACACTCTTATCTATATACAGATCGATTTTTTTTCTCGTGCCTTTAAACATAAGCGTTGCATTATTGATCTTAAAATTTTCGTTTTTGGTTTCACTTATCCTTTTGATGCCTGTAAAAAAATCTTCCGGACTCTCTTTACCCAATTTTAGATCGACTTTTTTAGCATTTTTATCGACTTGATTATTTGCATTGAGTGAAAAGAGCTCTTTAGCCGCTTGATTTGCAAAAGTAATACTATAATCAGTAGAAAATGTCATCATCGCTTCTGCATAATACTCTTTCTCATTTTTAAAAAGATTTAACTCATCCGTCACTCTTGCTAACTTCTTTTTATCAAAGAGATATAACCATATAAGCAATATTCCCAGTAACACTACACTGATTGCAGTGATACCCATCCATATATTCATATCTCTTCCTTCCTTATTCCCTTATCAATTTTTGGAATTCAAAAACAGGCAGAGGTTTTGAAAAATAATACCCTTGTATATAATCACATCCATATGAAGAAAGTAGCGTAACCATTTTTTTGTTCTCTACACCTTCCACAACAACTTTCATACCTAAATTATGTCCAAGATCGATCATCGCATGTACAATTCTCTGATCTTCCTCACTCTCAAGTATATGATCTACGAGGGTTTTATCGATCTTTACTATATCTGCAGGAAACTTTTTTAAATAGTCAAAAGAAGTATATCCGGTACCAAAATCATCCAGAGAAATGCCTACACCTAATTTTTTTAACTTTTTAAAATACTTCACCGCTTTCTCTTCACTGAGCATTGCAGCACTCTCTGTAATCTCAAATTTAATACTTTCCGGGTCTACCTTATGACGCTGAAGTTCTCTTTCTACATGTAGATCAAATACACCTGTATCCATTTCAATCACAGATACATTGATAGACACTTCGATCTTCTTAAAATTAAACAGTTCCCAACGTTTTTGCTGCTTTAAAACTTTTTCAAGGATATACTTACCCAACTTGATAATAAATCCTGTTTGTTCCATCAGACCAATAAAGACATCCGGTGGAATAAATCCATATGTGGGATGTATCCATCGAATCAAGGCCTCTGCAGCAACAATTTCATTATTATTCTCAACGTCAACAATAGGCTGATAATATACTTCAAACTCTTCCTTATCCAATGCACTTTGCATATCGTTGTGCAAGGCCAATTCATCATACCCTTTTGCAAATTTATCAGGTATGTATATTTCTATTTTACCATCGCCTTCTTTTTCTGCCTGAACTAAAGCCCTATAGGCATTGTCCATAAGTTTTCTTGTTGGACCACTGTCGGGATACACGGAGACACCTGCAGAAACAGTTAAATGTAAATGCGTCTCATCCATTTTATAAAAGGCTGCCACTTTTATTTGTACCTCTTCAACAAATTTCTTGATCTCTTCCAAAGAATTAAGTTTTGAGACAGTCAACAAAAAATGGTTATCAAATGTATGATAAACAGATATACTCAAGTTACTTGCCAAAGTATCCAAGTATTTTGCAAACTTAATCAAAACAGCATTGGACTGATCATAGCCTATGACAGAACGTAAATGTATGAAATTATCTATGTTCAACAGCACTAATGCTATTTTCTTATTTTCTATATGTACCTGAGAGTAGAGTTTTGGTAAATCCTGCAATGCCTGAAGTTGGTTTGGTAAACCGGTGAGCTTATGTTTAAATTCTTTCTTTTTACGCTCTTCCATCTTACTTAGATCTTGTATAGATATCACCTTATACCATTCAGTATGCTTTTTTCCCATTGTGATGGTATCTATCGTTAAATGTACTGGAGTCTCATTATTCTCTGCAACTTTTAAATAGGAATGAGGGAATGAAAGTGCTTGTGTTTTAGATTGTTTATAATGTTCTTCAAGGAATTTATCTAATGCTGTCCACGTTTTTTTCACTTTGACTTGTGGCATATTTTTTAGTACTTTGTCTAAAAAATTTATCTTAAGTCCTAAAAGACCCATCATAGATTTATTGGCATAGATCACTTCATCGTTACTGGAAAGTATTAATATACCATCTTCTGCAACATCAAATGCTTTTTGAAACACTTTAAGATTATCATGCAGCATTTGTCGGAGTTTCTTTTTAGCCTGCATCAATGAATAACTGTGAATGATAAATAAGATCAAAACAAGACCAAGACCAATGACAGCAAATCCATCATATGTAAGTTGACTAAGAAATTGTTCAAGCTTTTCCAATGAAGACTCCGTCCAGTTATTTTCTAATATTCCCTTAAATTATATCATAGAAGCATTAAATCTCAACGCTTACTTAAGCATAATGCTTCAATACGTGATGTCTCATCCTCTAAGATAAACTTTTGCTCTATTTCAATACTCGCAAGCTCAACAGTTTTACCCTCTACTGATACTTGTGCCCATCCCGTTCGACACTGTAATTTAGGATCATTCATCAGTAATTTTTTATGCATAAATTCCAAATATTGTTTTTTTTGTTCCATGACAAACGCTACATTTTGTTCATATCGTTTAAGTACTTCAGGAAGCTGTGAAGAGAACCGTTCCATCTTATACTGTATCACCCTTTTAAATTCATCTTCTACACGATTAAACTCAGTTTGGATCTCTTTTAATTGTCTGCTTGGGGAACTTCGTAAAAGGATATCCTCATTGTGTTTAACTTCTCTACTTAATTTTTGTAATTTTTGTTCTATAGTATATGTATAACGTTCCTGCATCTGTAAAAGTGTATAAAGTATCTCCTTACTGTCAGGCAAGATCATCTCTATTGCTGCAGAAGGCGTAGGTGCACGAAGATCAGCTACAAAATCAGAGATCATTACATCTACCTCATGTCCCACAGCACTCACGACAGGTGTTTGCATCGAAAAAACAGCATCTGCTACAACCTCTTCATTAAAAGACCATAGATCCTCAGCAGAACCTCCACCTCTACCTACGATAACCACATCTGCTTCCAACGTGTCTGCATAACGAAGAGAACGAGCTATTTGAGCTGCTGCAGCCTCACCCTGTACCAAGGTGTCTACGATAAGCACTTCAAGAAGAGACCAACGTTGCTCTATGATCTTAAGCATATCATAAAGTGCTGCACTCTCTTTTGCTGTAACAAGGACTATCTTAGTAATATGTTTTGGTATGGGTGTTTTTCTTTGGGTATCAAAGTAACCTTTAGCTTTCAGTCTCTCTTTGAGTTGTTCATAAGCAAGTGCCAATGCTCCCTTGCCATAGGGTTCTATCTTAACGGTCTGGAACTGATATTCGCCCCGGGGTGTATAGACAGAAACTGATCCTTCTACAACAATATGCATTCCCTTTTCTATACGAAACTTCATCTTTGCTACAGATGAACGCCACATGACACATTTAATAGAACTCTCTTTATCTTTAATCGAAAAGTATAGATGTCCAGAAGAGTGATAGGTTGCACTCGCAACTTCTCCCTCTACCAAAGTGTGCATAAAAGTGGCTTCTAAAAGTGATTTTATTTTGGTATTGAGTGAGGAGACACTCATCATAGATTGAGACATAGTTTGCCTTTGTATCATGGGCATTACAACCCAAAGAATTATTTCTTTTGTGCTACTAAAAGTGTAGAGATACCCATCGAAAATGATTTTGTGTATTTCATCTCAAACCCAGCTTCTTCTAACTCTTTTGCTAACATTTCTGTGGTTAAGAACTCTTCTATGGAGTCGGGCAGATACTTATAGGCTTCATAATTTTTAGAGATAAACCCACCAACCCGGGGCAATACATTTTTCATACCAAAATCTACCATTTTATCTACAAAACCACTTCTTTCTTGTTTGGTAAACTCTAAAATAACCACCAAACCACCTGGCTTTAAAACTCGGTTAAACTCATGTAAAGCCTCTACACGGTCAACCACATTTCTAATACCATAAGAAATAGAGATCACATCAGAACTTTCATCTGCCACAGGAAGTGCTTGTGCTTTACCCTCTATAAACTCAGCGAAGTCTACTTTATCTTTTGCAACTTCAAGCATGCCTATTGAGGGGTCTACACCAACATACTTCTTTATATTGACACCATTTTTTACAGCTTGTTCTTTCCAGTAAATGAGTAAATCACCTGTACCAGTTGCTACATCTGTAATTTGCTCTAACTCTTTTTTACCCAAGATCTCAAATGCTTTATCACAACCTTTTTTACGCCATTGTATGTCTATCCCCATACTAAGCACTCTATTTGCTTTATCATAAGTAGATGCGATGTCATCAAACATGGTGACTATTTTCTCTTGTTTCTCTTGTTTATCTGTTAGTTTTTCAATGCCCAATCTGTCTGCTCCATATCATCAAGTCTACATCTATTTTATTTTGATGTAAAAACTCTAAATTCATAGTGGTATTATAGGTTAAAATATTCGTAGAGAGCTTAGGAGTTTGGTAAATAAGCAACCAATCTATCTTCTCTTTTAAAGCATTTAACATCCCTTCTCCACCTTCAACCAGTACAAAGGATGGTTTCTCTAAAAAGGTTAGATCATTACTGATGCTTACCTCTCGGTTTTCCACAGAAAAAAGAGGTATTCCTCTCTCAAAGTTATCTTCTTTTGCATAAATGGTTACATTGGGTGCTTTACCCTGTGTAAACCTACAGTCAAGTGTAGGTTTGTCTACCCTGACTGTATTCCCGCCTATAAGCAAAGTATCACACACTTCTCGTAGATGATGTACATGTTTCAATGATGCCTCACAGGAGAGATATCCTCCGCCTATACGACCATTGGAAGTCTGTGCTAATTTAAACAAGACAAAGGCTCTCTCTTGCCAAATCATAAAAGGCGCAAGAAGTGCTTGACACTTCTCTTCAAGTACACCTAGACAGGCATTGTTTAAAGACTCCATGCCTCCATCATGCCCTTCGATAGGGTCTCTCATTCCTATCACTACTCTTTTAAGTGACAAAACAGATAAAAGTGAAGCGCAAGAAGGTGTTTTCCCTTGATGAGAACATGGCTCCAAGGTAACATAAATGGTACATGCTGAAAAAAAGTTTTTAGGTAAAGCATTAAGAAAATGATGCGCTTTATGTGAATCTTTTGGATCAAAATCTATAGTAGTGTTTGAAAGTGTCTCATAGGCTTTGAGCAATGCTAACACTTCAGCATGAGAAGTGCCAGATTTTTGATGGGCTTCTATAGCAAGTATCTTTCCATCTAAAGTAACTACAGCACCTACAGCTGGGTTTGGATAGGTTAAACCTTGGTATTCCCAAGCTTTGTTCAGAGCAAGTTGCATATAAAATTTATCGGTCATACACAACTCCTTTAAAATGTAATATTAATTCCAATCAAAATAGGTTTTGCAAGTATTGAGTTCGCTATATGTATATGACTCTTCTCCTTGCTTCGTTTCAACAACAATCCCATCATTATCTGCAGACTTGAGCAGACCTTTGATCTTCTCACCACCCACCACTTTAAGTTTCACTTTTTCACCGATGGCATTTTCAAAATGCACTTTTTTTGTGAGTTTTCTCTCTATACCCGGAGATGAAATTTCAAGACGGTACGCTTGACTCATAGGAGGATGTACATCCAAAAATGGTGAGAGTTCATGTGAAATTGTTGCACATAGGTCAAGCTCTACCCCACCCACTTTTGTGATAAGCACACGAAAGATAGTCTCATCAAATTCCGTGACGATCTCCGTATCATACAGAGCAGCCCCGTTGGCTTCTACTATCTTAGCTATTTGTGTTTCAAGATTCATCACTTGACTCCTCATCTTCACCTTTATTACGGCCTTCTATTTGTTTAAAAAGGTCTTCAATACGACTTACTTCTTCAAGTTGATGGTCAAATTCAAAAGTAAAGATAGGTGCTTTAAACCACCCTTCACTCTGCTTACAATGATTTTGGAGATATGCACCAACTTTGCGTAGTTGTCTAAGAGCTTCACTCTGCTCTTTTTCATTTAAAAAAGATTTATCTAAATAGACTTTAGCATTTGAACGTCCCTTAGAACACTTGACATCATTTACAGCCAAACTATTGATACGTTCATCACTTAAACTTGAAAATGCCTCAGGTAGAATCTCCTTAAGAACAGACTCTACTCTGTGACGTTTTATCTCTTCCTGTGTCATATAGAGTTAGTCCATTACCACTTGTTCTTCAACATCTTTAAAGGTTTCGATCACATCACCCTCTTTAATGTCATTGAAGTTTGCAAGCATGATACCACACTCATAACCATTTTTCACTTCTTTAGCATCTTCATTGAAACGCTTAAGTGATGAGATAGTACTTTCATAAACAACCACACCATCACGTATAAGTCTTGCTTTAGAATTTCTAGTAATAGAACCATCAGATACTTTACATCCTGCAATAGTCCCCACTTTACCAACAACAAATGTCTCACGAACATCTGCCTGACCTGTGACTTCTTCAGAGATCACTGGACTCATCATACCACCTAGAAGTGATTTTACTTCATCTAAAAGATCATATATAATAGAGTATGAACGTATTTCGATACCCAATTCTTTTGCTTTCTTTTTCACTGCACCCGTAGGTCTAACATTAAATCCAAGAACAACTGCATGTTCTGAAGCATCTGCCAATGTCAAGTCACTCTCTGTAACCCCACCAACACCTTCGTGAATGATATTTACTTTTACTTCTTCATTTCTCAGTTTTTCCAATGAACCTTTGATTGCTTCAAGAGATCCTTGCACATCTGTTTTGATGATAACAGGAAGTGCTTTGAGTTGTCCTTCTGCAATAAGTGCTGATAGATCATCCAGAGAGGCTTTAGTACTTTTAGAAAGTACTTTGGCTCTTTCAAACTCTGCTCTTTTTTCTGCAAGCTCACGTACTTCTTTATCCGTATCCATTACAGTAAGTTCTTCACCTGCACCCGGAACTTCATTCAGCCCTACAATGGCTGCTGGTGTACTTGGACCGATCTCTTTTACAGATGTTCCATCATCAAGTTTAATCGCTTTAATACGACCGTATGTTTTACCAACGATCACATTATCACCTACATGTAATGTACCATTTTTAATAATTACATTTGCAACCGGACCAAAACCTTTTTCTACTGATGCTTCAACTACAACCGCTTGTGCAGTTTTATCTGCATTTGCCTTTAATTCCATCACTTCTGCTTGAAGTAGGATCGTCTCAAGTAGATCATCTATACCCATACCTGTATGTGCAGATACTGGAACAAATTCATATTCTCCACCCCAGTCAGTAGCCATAACACCTATCTCTGAAAGTTGTGCTTTCACATTATCCGGATTTGCAGACTCTTTATCCATTTTGTTTATCGCTACAATAAGAGGTACACCTGCAGCTTTCGTATGTGCGATCGCCTCTTTTGTTTGAGGCATTACACCATCATCTGCGGCAACAACGATGATTACGATATCTGTTGCCTGTGCTCCACGTGAACGCATTTCAGTAAAGGCTTCATGACCTGGAGTATCAACAAAAGTGATCTTTTTACCATTCTTTTCTACCTGGTATGCACCTACATGTTGAGTAATTCCACCTGCTTCTTTGTCTGCCACTTTTGCTGTACGAATTCGGTCAAGAAGTGATGTCTTACCATGGTCAACATGTCCCATAATTGTTATCACAGGAGGTCTTTCTGTTGCATTTTCATCTGCTTCAACATCATACTCATCTGTGATGTCAAGTTCGTCAAGTGGATTGACTGTTGTTACTTCCACTTCAAACTCTTCTGCCAGGATCTCTATCTCATCTTTAGAGAGGAAGTCATTTTTAGTTACCATCATTCCAAGTAGGAAAAGAACACCAACAACTTCACCCACTTTACGGTTTACTTTTTCAGCAAACTCATAAACCCTTACATTTTCAGGGATCTCTATGGACGTTACAATATCTGTGTTTTCTTCTTTAACATATTTTTTACGTTTTCCACCACGCTTAAGAGAACGCTTTTGCTGAGGACGGAATGGTTGTCTACCTTTTGCAGGTCCGCCATTAGCTGCTTCTCTTTTTTTTGCTTCTTCTCTACGTTTTTGTTCTTGACGCATCATCTCTTCATAGATGTTCTTATCAGAGAAGTCTAAAAGAACGACTTCTTCTCCACCAAAACCGCTATCGATCTCTCCACCCATACTGTCATGGTTAAAGATATCTATCTTTGTACCGGTTTCTCGTGCTTCTGCTATTTTCTTGGTCTTTTTCTTTCCAACAAACGGTTCATAATTTTTGTTCCCGAATGTTTTTCCTAAAGAGATATTTGTACCTGCTCTAACTGGTGCAGGCTTCGCTTTTCTAACGATCTTGATCCCACCACGTGAAAGCATTTTTCTTTTTGGTTTTTCTGTATTTTGATCTGTAGATGCTTCAGCAGTATTCTCTTCTGATTTCTTACTTACTACAGAGATACCTTTACGCTTTTTGATCTCTTTTGGTGCAGGTTTTTCAACTACTGGTTCTTCAACAACAGTTTCTTCCGTAGTAGTCTCTTCTACAACTTCTTCAATTGTTTCAGTTGTAGTACTTACACTCTCCTCAGCTATCACATTCTCTACAGCTTCAGCTACTTCAGGTACAGAATCTGTCACTTCTACTTTGACTGCTTCTGTCTTTTTCTTCACCACAGTGATCTTTGGCTTGTCACCTGGTTTATTAAACCCTTTTGGAAGTGTCCCGCTGATCGCGTAGTCTACAAGTACCCCTGCATTTTCCATACTGATAGTACTGTTAGCGGCTTTAACATCAAAACCTAACTCTTTTGCTTTATCTAACAGGTCACCATTTGACAATCCTGCTTCTTCTGCTATCTCTTGGATCTTAACTTTATCCATTATTGATTAACTCCTTTAAAAGCTTAGTAAAGTACTCTTCATCTTGTTTAAAGCGCTTCACTAAGCCTTTGACTTTTTTTTCATTTGTAACACAACTCTTACACAGATAAAGGCTTCTGCCCTCACCATTAAATGCAACTATCTTCTTATCCTCATGCTTAAATCTAATCAAAGTGTTTTGAGGATGTCTAGCTCGGCAAGTGATGCACATTCGTATAGGCTGTGTTTTTTTCATGCGTATTATACCCAAAAAGAGATTAAGCATATAGCTTAATTTCTAGTTGTAACTCCATTGTTGTCCAAAGCAAGCGTAAATACCCTAAATTGAGGGAACCTAGACTGCAATGCCTGTGCCATTTTATCCGCATCTTTTTCATAAGCAAGATTGAAAAAGGTAGACCCTGAACCAGAAAGTGTAGACATGAGTGCACCATGTTTGAGTGCAAGTTTTTGCACATCAAAAAGTTCAGGTATCATTTTCATTCTTCTTGCCTGATGCAGTTTGTCTTTTGATGCGATACGCAACAGATCCCAAGATTCAGACATAAAGAGTGCTGTCATATAAGATGATCGTGAGAGTGAATAAACTGTCTCTTCTTTTCTATACATTTTAGGCAGCACTGTACGCGATTTTGCTGTGGATATAGTGCGGTTGGGAACAACCACTACCGCTTTAAGATAGTCTGGCATACGTCTTTTTTTACTGTAGACTCTGTCACCTTCCACACAAGCCACATTAAATCCACCCATGACTGCAGGTGTGATATTGTCAGGATGATGTTCATAACGTAATGCCTGATTAAGGATCTCTCTTTTGTTATATTTTTTATCTGCCATAGTGTAAGCACCTGCAAGTGCTGCAACTATGACCGCAGAGGAAGACCCAAGTCCTCTGGAGATAGGTATACGGTTATGAAATTCAAATCTGAAATTATCATCCCTACCGGTCAATCGTTTATAATTTTCATTAAAAATACTTAAAAAAAGTGAATTCTTCTTGATCTTTGGATTTTCAGCACCTTCCCCGTGAGTAGAGAGACTTAAAAATTTTGAAGGTTTAATAATGATTTCATTTCTTAGATCAACAGCTAGACCTAAGGTATCAAATCCTGGTCCGAGATTGGCAGAGGTTGCGGGTACGCTTACAAACATAATATTTTTCCATTTTACACAGCTGGTAATATATACTCAGGGGTTGATTCTTCATCTATTTCAAGATCATGAATACTTTGAGGTAAGACAAAATGTGTCTCTACCGGCTGCTCATATTTTTTTGTTATTATAGTCTCTTTTTCCTTGATAAAATAAAGATTACCTATGGCTTTGATCGGTTGGGCTCCATTTAATGTAAAACCACTACAACCAAAACACTTGATACCACGTACCGTTTCAATGGTTTTCAACATGATATACGTCAGTTTTATCGCCATATAAGAACCTGGTCCACGTGTATAAATGATCTTTGAAACAGGATAAGTATCCAAACATTCATTTATAAGAGGGAGAAGTGTTTCAGACGTTTTTTTATGACTTGAAATTGTTTTAATGAGTTTATCATCCTCATACACCCCAAGTTGAAGTGGTGTAGAGATGGAGATGATCAGAAGAGTATAATTATGCGAATGACTTGGCAAATGTTCTACTCTTTAACTCTTCGACTGCGACAAGATCATAATTCTTACTGTCTGAAAGAAGTTTGGTAGTCAGTTGATAGTTTAGGTTATGACTCCCGGCAAAGGATTCATACTTTGCTAAGATATTATGCCCAGATACCATCATGTCACCCATAGCATCCAAGATCTTATGTCTTGCAAACTCATTATCAAAACGTAAACCTTCAGGATTAAGTACTTTATGGTCATCAAGTCCTATGGCATTTTGTAATGTTGCACCCATAGCTAAATTTTGACTCTGTAGATATTGTATATCTTTTGCAAATCCGAATGTTCTTGCTCTTGCGATCTCTTCTATAAAGTTTTCTGTGGAAAAATCAAATGACTCTTCCTGCTCACCGATCACTGGGTGATCAAACTTAATACGAAAATCAAATGCTGCAGAGTCATGTGGTAAAAGACGCACAAACTTATCGCCATCCTGTACTTCAATAGGTTTCTTTACACGAATAACCTTCTTAGGAGCATCTTGTTCTTCAATACCTGCTTCATCCAATAAGAGACAAAATGAGATAGAAGAACCATCCATAATAGGCATTTCATTACCATCTACACTCACACGCATATTGTCTATACCATAAGCGTAAACAGCTGAAAGGAAATGCTCTATGGTTGAGATGAACCCTTTTTCATTACCTATCACTGTAGCCATACGTGTATCTATCACAGAGCTAGGAGAGAGAGGTATATTTATCGCAAGATCTTCACGGTAAAACACTATACCTGCATCGACATCAAGAGGCTCAAGTCTAAGTTTAATAGGCTCACCCTTATGTAGACCGATACCAATTACTTCAACTGCTTTTTTCAAAGTTCGCTGCTGCATCATCTCTCCTTGTTTTTATATTATTAAATATTATACCCTAATATAATATTTTCCGCAAGTATACCGAATTTTTCATTATATACATTTTAAAATCTAAAAACTATTATAACCTAGCCTTAACTATTTCATATCTATATTTTATAAATTTGGTATTTTATCTTGCCAGATCATTCACCTTCAATGATCTTATCGGCCTCTTTAAACATATTATCAATATTTTTTCTGATCCATGATTGATCGAACCATTCAACAGGTCTCACTTCTATACCTTGTACTAAAAGACCAAAGTGTAGATGATCTCCAAGTGCTAAACCTGACACACCCGTTTTTGCTATAGCCTGCCCTTTACTTACCTCATCACCTTCATTCACTAAAAGCTGAGAGCAATGCCCATAAAGAGAATAAAGTCCAAGACCATGATCTATCATTGGCATATTTCCATAAATACCATTTTCATTTGCATACACCACTGTTCCTGCATTAGATGTTTTTATTGTAGCCATTTTAGTACTTGCAAGATCATATCCTACATGAAAAGAATGAGATACTCTATGATCTTTGTTTTTATAATAATAGTGTCTTTCATCACCATAACTTGCCACTTTTTGTCCATTTCTAAGTGGATAGAATTTTGTCACTTTCCACTTATCCAAAATGTCTGAAGAGATCACTTTACTCAAACCATGGATCAAGTCTTCATTTTTTAGGCGCATCGTTTCATTGATCGCTACAAATCTTTCCAATTTGTCATCTATGTTAGCATATTCGGGATCACTTGATGCCAGATCTGTAATTTTTCCATCTATAAATTTATCACTTGCTTTGATCAATGAGACCTTATATTTATGATTTTTTAGATAAAAAGGTATATCTGCAGCACGCTTATTTTTTGCCTTGTCAATTGCAACAACCTTTGCTTTGAACTCTTTAGTATCAAAAGGCCATGCAATAAGTGCGGCATAGTAACCTTCTTTCTTATATGGTTGTGCCTTAAATTTATTTTTTCCAGCTTCCACATAAAGCTTGTCAAGATTTTTATCTGATGCCTGGAACACAACCAATGCAGATCCGCCTTGTGTGATACTGTAAGAGTTTGACAAGATATTTACATTTGGTTTTTTATAATCAACATTGATATCTATGGTTTTTTCACTACTGTTTCCTTGCAGCATATTCCACATACTTTTATCAGTCACTGAAACTTTTAAAGTAAGTTTATTTGCTTTAGGATCAAGCACTTTACTTTTAGGATAATTAACTAAAAGCTTTTTCTCTTTTGTGAGTGTATCAAATATGCCTTGTCCAACAATGATACTTTGTGTACCATCACTTAACACAAGTTCAAAACTTTTTAATCCTTCATTGTCTGAGAGTTGAACCTCGATCGCATCAGAACGGTTCCAAAAGATATTGTTCTGACTCTCTATGGTCGGTGCCACTCTTTCAAATTCTGGTGCTGTATAGATATATCCTGCACCGCCAAGTAGTGCCAATAATACCAATAAAATTACTATTTTACCACCACTTTTTTTACTCTTTCTATTTCTCATCTGTTAACCCTAATTCTTTGATCTTGGATAAAATTGTATCCATACTTTGTTGTAATCCACTTTGCTTGAGTGTAAATCCTGCTGCTACTTTATGTCCGCCACCGCCAAAAGCCATAGCCACTGTTGAAACATCTGCTGTTTTACTGCGTAAAGAAATTCGTATCCCCTCTTCCAATTCCATAGCAAAAACGGCTACTTCCACAGTAACCAAAGAGCGTGCATAATCCACAATACCTTCCATATCAGGTACAGTAGCACCTGTTGCAGCTATCTCTTCTTTAGTGACCATCAATGTTGCGATATTCGCATTATCATACAAAGAAAGTGACGCCAACGCTTTTTCCAAAATACGCAAAGAACTTAACGGCCTTCTCTGTGTAAAATGAAACGCTATATCGTTGGGCACTGCACCCGCTTTCACCAATGCCTGTGCCACAATAAATACTTCTTCATTGACTGATGAAGTTGTAAAGTAACGTGTATCTGAAAGCAATGCTGTGTAAAAACATGTTGCTGCATCAGCATGAATGGTATAAAGTTTTTGAAACACTCTAAATGCTACTTGGGAAGAAGAGGCGTATTCTGGTATCACTATATTGATTGATCCATAATCCGTGTTACTTTGATGGTGATCTATGTTAAGGATATCTCTACCTTCCAGATCAAACCCAAGCCTGTCTATAGAACCACAATCACAAGCGATAACAAGACTGTTTTTATAGTCCATCTTGTGTTTGATCTTTTTAAAGTTTGGAAGGAAATCCAAATGCCCGGGAAGTGCAGTCGAAGCATTAACAACTTCTACCTTTTTACTTTTATCCTGACTCAACAGTGCGTATATACCCAAAGCTGTACCCAAAGCATCTGCATCAGGGTTTAAATGGGAAAGTATCGTAATAGACTCATAATGGTCTATCTTTGTTTTTACTTCATCATATGGAATTACTCTCAATACTATTCTACTTTCATTGACAGATCAATCCAGTTTGCCTGGTGTATGATGGCACCTGAAGAGATAGCATCTACCCCTGTCTCGGCGATGGCTTTAATGGTCTCTAAGGTTACATTTCCACTGGCTTCAAGAAGTATGTGAGGATAGTGTTCATCTCTATAGCTAACAACTTCTTTGGTCTGTTCTATATTCATGTTATCACACATCACAATGTCTGCCCCTGCTTTCATTGCACGTTTTACCATTTCAAGATCTTCACACTCTATCTCCACTTTGGAAGTAAACGGTATCTTTTGGCGTACTTCTAACATAAATTCATCCAGGTCATCAATGGTTCTTAAGTGCGTATCTTTCAACATCAGACAATCATCCAGTCCCATGCGATGATTGAGTCCGCCGCCACAACGTACTGCATACTTTTCAAATTCACGAAGCAGTGGTCTTGTTTTTCGTGTATCTAAAAGTTTTACAGCTGTCTCTCTAATGGCTGTCACATATTGTGCTGTAAGTGTAGCAATGGAAGAAGCATGCAAGACCAGATCTAAGATTGAACGCTCCAAAGAAAGAATCGTTTTGGACTCTCCCGTCACAAACAAGAGCTTATCACCTTTTTGAAAAGACGCACCATCTTTCACTTCCCAGATCAGGGTAAGGTCATACATCTTTGCCAATACTTCCACATATTCACGTCCTGCAAATACCCCATCACTCTTTGCAATGATATAGGCACGTATCTCTTTACTTTGGCTAATGCGAGAGAAAAGATCTCCTCTACCTACATCTTCAGAGATCAATGCTTTTAAAAAATTTTCTTTTAACATTATTTGATCGCCAACATACGTTCAAGTGCCAAATTAGCATACTTTCTAACATCTGGAGCTACGACTATTTCATTCATAGGTTTGCCATCTTCTATAGATTTCAAAGTGTTATAAAGATCTTCCAAAGTCGTTTCGTTCATGGTTGGACATTCTGGTTTAGTTGAAGAAAGCACATAAGTATTTCCTTTTCTCATACGGTTTACCAGATTATACTCTGTTCCTATAGCTACTTT
>Ga0209013_10002659_pt1 | contig 16094 bp, 14 predicted proteins | sample Cruoilmetagenom2_FD_187291 | JGI IMG/M metagenome (GOLD analysis project Ga0209013, IMG submission 187291) | Oil polluted marine microbial communities from Coal Oil Point, Santa Barbara, California, USA - Sample 2 (SPAdes) (version 2) | ecosystem: Environmental > Aquatic > Marine > Oil seeps ... | reverse complement strand
TTTGACCGATGGCTCTCTTCTGTGCATTTACCGGCCTGATTCTCCGCAACTAGTGGCTCAAAACTCCGCACAAGTGGCTTTTTTACTCCGCAATATTCAATTAGAAGAAGCACTTCAATATGCTCGTCAAATAGTTGTGTGGAGATTAGATTGTCTAGGTCGAAACATGCAAGACTTGATTGACCTTGTCAACAATTTGAAAGGCCAAAGCATTGGGTTTCACAGACTTCAAGAGAACCTGACGATGGATTGTAGCAATACTACCGGTCAACTAATGTTTCATCTTTTTGCGGCATTTGCAGAATTTGAAAGAAATCTGATTCAAGAACATTCTGCGGAAGGGAGAGTGGCAGCTAAAGTAAGGGGGCGTCTTGGCGGACTTCCGGAGAAATATGGAGATAACGACATAGAAATGATGAAATTTCTTATTGATGGAGGAACATCTATCAAGGATGTGGCTGAAAGATGTGGCGTTTCTCGATCAACTATTTATCGTTATTTAGAAGGTAAGTGATCAGATTCCAAAAAGAATTGAAATACCATATTTAACTCAATAAAAATACTTCATTTAAGAATTGTATAAGCCTTTCCATTAAAATCGGCAAGGGGAAGGGCAATAGCACTCGCACTCGCACTAAACTTATCTCGCAAATTATACAGAACATCCAGAGATATCATAAAGTTTTCATGCAAATGTAAACTATTTACTTTTTAATGAGCAACCTTTATTTTATCAGTAATTTACTATCTTTATTGCATCTTATAATCTGCACCACTATAGAAAACTTATCATAAAAATTATTATATAATGGAACGCTTGATCCAGTTCCATTAAAGCTGTCTGTGAAGCTTGATTGTTTGTATCTTCCATCTTTTTTATATTTCTAGCCCACCAAATCAAAATTGCTCGTTTATCAATAAGAACATGACTAATAAAAAGAATAAAAACTGTGGTCCAGTTAAAAAAACCTATTGTTACAAAAGCTAATAGAGATAATATTAAAGTATATGTCAGGCAATGTAGTAACAAGGCTCCCCAATTACTTTGCTTATTCGATGCTTGATAATCAGTTTGAAAAAGATAATCAGCAATTTTATGTCCAACATATAGAACAATGAATAATGAAGTATTTAAGGTTAAATTATCCAAAGCTATTTCTCCTTTAAATGTGAAGATTTTTTCACCAATAAAATAAAGAATTAATAATATTACTGTAAGTAGAGAATTAATTACGGATGTAATTGCTAAATTTGTTCTTGCCAACTTTAAGTTTCTTATATAGGAAATTTTTAACAGTTCATTTATGAGTTCTTTTTCGATGCCGCCTTTATCTAAAGTTATCAATTTAGTATGATAATCATTAGCACTTAATTTCATTTTCAGATAGTCATAGTTACTATATAGGTATTTCCCACTAATATTTGGCTCCGTTTCAGCTAAGAAAAATAAGTTTTCTACATCAAAATTTCTGAAATCTATATGTTTCTGTGGATTCATTCGGGGTACTAAAGTAAGATAGGCCATCCAAAGGCTATTACAAAAGAAATAAACTAGGATTAAAATGAAAATTATAATCATAATTTGTTCAACAAACGATTCTCGAGAAAACAACTTTGAATATATACTCTGACTATTACGCAATGTAAGTGTTAAGAATATAGTCCAAAAACCAATTACAGCGCCAGCCTTTGTATCTATAAATCTAATTGTATTTTGTGTATCATCTATAGCTTTAAATAAAAAATCCAGTCTGTGTTTATTATCCTTTTCTTCTACAGACATGCCTATTCCTCACTTTCAAATAATTCATATCCTTTAATTTCACTTATACAATTTTTATCATTAATCTTATACATTGAAAACAAAAACTCCCCATTTTGAATTTTAGCAATGATAAATACAGGATTATAACCATTATTGTAGTGTTCATTAATAATTTTCATTGTAGAATGATCAATACTTGAGGGTTTTAAAGTTGCTTCTTTAGGGTGAGAATGCCATGTTCCGACTACATATTGTTCTTTCTGGAGCTTTTCTTCTGTGTATTTTGTTAAATAAGTATTTTCGAATTCTACGCCTGAATATGATCTTTTTGCGTTCTCACCTGCATCAGATACGTCCCAAATTTGTAACCATTGAGGGTTCATTCTTCCATATAAAAAACCCCCATTTTCTGATTCAGAGTATTTAGCAGTCAATTGTTCCATTTTCTTTAAAGCTTGCTTTGATATTATTATTGATTTCATCTCTATCCCATCCTAATTACAAAAACACAATTTATTCTTCTCCAAATTTCCAATTATTGGAGAAGGAATAATATCATCAATGCCCCAGTAATAATTAACATAATCAAATTTGAAGTTTTTATTTTTACTATAATAGGAAATTATTGAGACTATTTGTGTTGCTAAAAATAGCATACGTTCCATCTTTGATATTGTATGTGGATTTCCACAGGCGTCAAATTCCGATAATGGTTGTTTCTGAATTTCTTTTAAGGCAAATTCTTGTATTGATTTTAATTTTGAATCCTGTTGAATCTTTTTATAATAGCAATTTAAACATCCTGTCGATTTTGTTGTAATAACAATTTCTTGCAAAATATTACTAGGTGAAGTCCAAGCCCAGATAATAGGTTTGTCATAATTTGAAAATTTTTGAAAAGCTAATTTATCGTATGCTTGTGATTCACCGACCGTTATTACAATTAAATCCGAAATCTCTGCAGTTTCATCATCATCTCCTGTAGCAAAAATACTTTCTTTCAAATAAAAGAGAGATAAAAAATCTTTCAATGCCTTGGATTTAAATTCTCCAATATAAACAGAACCCAAAACATGACGCCCTAAATTTTCTAGTGACATCTTATCTAAATCAGACAGTATAAGTTTATTTACATCCTTTTCCACTAGCAATTTTGCAATTTGACTACCTAAAGATCCTACGCCAATTAACCCTATAGTTAGATCAACAGCGCTTTCTCTATCTGGCATACTTTCTATCTTTAATGTTGTCAAATCTCCTGATTCATCTTTACCAATAAAAGACTCACGATTTAAAATAAAAGCACTAGCTTCCATTCGATCACTATCTCCTAGATACATCACTAGAAGCACCATATTTTTATTAGCTTTATCAATTCCCTTAAATAAGCTATTTGTTTTCAAGTATTCTAATAATTGAAAGGATGTTTTAAATTTCTTAGTTCTAGGGATTCTTGTGAAAAACAAGGTCGATTTTGAATATTTTTTTGAAAGGATTAATCTTTTAAGTTTATTAAATTCAGCTTCATGAGGCATGTCTAAGAAGAATTTGTAGTGATTTGTATAATCAATTTGATTATACTCATAGAAATCACCACGTTTACTAGTAGAAGCTTGTGATTTATTTTTAAAAATAAAAGGGTCATGTTCTAAATCCATTTTATACATTGTCTTTGATTTCGTTTTTTCTGCATCTTTTAAAAATGATTTAGGCAGGTAAAGAACTGATGAGCTAAATTGAGGTAATATTCTCCTACTTGGTAGATCTTCTTCTAATACCCACTCCTGTTTTATATTTGAAACAAACCAACTTAAAATTCTGCTATAAATAAAAGAACCGTTCTGTGTACTCTTTGCACTCCAATTATGCAAGCAACAAATGTAAAACTCTGATTGTTTAGGATTAGAGGCAACATGTTCATCAAGGTGTCGCCATTCATTTGAAATACTTCGATATAGATCTTCTTTGCCATTAATATTTAGCAGCTTAATTCTTGGTTGATTAATTGGATACTGTTCTAGATTAATTTCCACTTTAATTACTTGATCCTCTATTGTTCCAGTATGAGGAACATTTCCGATTGCTTTTGAATCATCAATAAAGTAAAAGCCGAGTTCTGTTAACTCAGCTTTAACGGTCTGAAATTGTTCATCCATGTTGAGTTTTAACCTCTCTAGCGATATCAATACTGGCTGCTTTAATAAACTCAGAACTATCATAAACATTACAAAACCCTGCTACGTCTTCAATAGTTATTACGGTTCCTTTAAACTCGTTACAATCTTGGTAATAAACTTTTCTGATGTTCTTTTTATTAAACATCTGTTTTTCATAATTTGTATAATGAATTATTGAAACCTCGTCATTAAAATTCATTAATTCTTTATATTTTTCGCCAATCATGAATACTCTTCCATACTTAGGGGTCCCTTCAATTTTTTCATTTTTAATATTGCTATAATAGCCCAATAACTTAGCAGAAAAATCAATTTCAAACGATGTAGCCTTAACTTCCCCCACAGCGTGTTTTTGACCGTCTACATTGACTATAACTCCTTGAGGATTTATAAGAGTTTCTGGAGAGTACTCAACCCCAACCTTTATATCTAATAAATTATGATGACTATTAGCATACGTTTCCATACCTTTATTAATAAATACTTGCTTTAATTCTTCATTTAAAATATCAGTGCTTTCTAATATTCGCAAACCTAGTAGATAAGCTCTTGCTCCAAGAGTCCACTCATCTTCATCTTCCTGTTGGGTACCCCCAATAAGAATCATCAACCCATCACCAGTAATCGAATGAATATGTGCTTGATAATATCTAGCCAGCTTAATCCAAGTGGATATTGCTTTCTGTTTTAGCTTAGCAATTTCTTGAATCGTTTCTATTCCAGGTTCATCTACAAATAAAGCTCTTCTAGTAAAATTTCTCAAATCAATAAAAACGGAACAAAGCTTAACCTTCTCTAATTGATGGGAGCCACTGAAGAAGTCCTCATTATCTTTAATATTATCTAGCAAATAATCAAAATCTGTATGTCCACCGATTTTGAAATTTTGCTCTAATTCTGTTTCTATTATCCTATTAATTTCCTCGCGTTGTTGGGTATCTTCCACACTTTTAAAAATAGCTTGCTCATTCAAAATAACCGATAATGGATTTTGTTTAAAATTGTAACGTGAGTTATTAGAAACAATAGAACGATATTTCGATCCCTTACTATTCATAACTTCCACCCCTTCTTAACTACTAATTTAGAATCTCTTATATTATTATCAGTTTTGCACTAGCTGATCAAAGGCATCATGGATTTAAGCTAATGAAACATTCTATTCCGAAATTACGCTTACAACCAATCAGTATTTTCACTTTAAATAATCACTCTCGATTATTCGGTCACAATTCATTTCTCCAAAGTAAGAAGATTAGAGTTTAGTTTAGTGAATTTCATATAAATTCCACTCAGCCAAATATATGTAAATCTTACCATTGAATTTGAATTCTGAGTAGCTTAATGAAAAAGAGAATAAAATCAGTGTGTCTGAACCTGTTTTGTGTAAATTAACCTAGTTTTCTTTAATTAGATCCTTTGATGTTATCCAGGACTCTTCGAAATGGCCAATAATATTTTTTTGTATACCTTTGTTTTCAATTGGGACAATAGTGGCAGGTCTATTTCCAAAAGCATTTAATGATGAACCAAATAAAAACACATATTTTCTATCTATAATTACGAATCTATCATGTTGCCCTTTTGACTTATGTATTTCAATGTTTCCGCGTTCCTTTTGTAGTTTCCTATATGTTGTTTCAAAGTCCCCCTCTAACTTGCTAGTAATGGCCTGGACTGTAATCTTTGTATTTATTGTTTCTATTAATGAAAACAAAACATCATCGGTATAAGGATCAATAATTTGTATTGATTTTTTTGCCTCTAAGAAAATCTCTTTAATCTTTTTATATGCACTATATTCTTGATTCTTTTTGAAAAATATTGGTTCTTTTATAAGGCTGTTTCCTACCACATGAGATTCCCATAGCTCTTCAAACCACTCAGAATCAATTTCTGACCATAGTGGTTTTGTTAACCCATCTTCAAACTTAACAGAAGCATAATGAACATCTGTTCCCTCAAATTGGACATCTCTATAATAGATTGAGATATCATCCGCGCTTATACTGTAACCGTACTCAGACAAATATTTGTGTTCAATTTCCTCAACAATTCCCTCAACCCAATTAGTAATACTTCCATAGCCATAAATATGTTTCATTAGTAGTATTGGTTTATCACGATTAAAAAACCTGAACTTTATATAATTTTTTCTATAATTAATCTCATCTTCAATACTTAATCCATTCTCATTGAAAATCTTTTTTCTACTAGAAGACTCTAACCCCCCTCTTGCTTTGCAAAGGTTTGTAATAATATAGTGTTTTGACGAAGTATCAAATATCCCTTTCCTTTTTGTTAATTCGAACATTGCTCTTGTAATATAATCCATGCCTCTAACTAATTCTCTTTTAGATAAGTGAGACAAAATCAAATCAAATCCAGCATACTTTTCATTAATTAATTGCACTAATCTAGTCAATTCTCTATCGCTAATATTTCTATAATCATCTATACATTTATTGAATAAAACATCTAACTCTTTTTGTTCGCTCATAGGACCCTCCAGAATGGTTTTTATTTCTTTATTTACGAAAGAGAAAGTAATAAGTTTCAATAAAAAATGGTTGACTTGTATAGCTAACATCTCAAGCTTAATCTGTATTAACCTGAACGATTAATTGCAAAACTCAATCATCATGTGCGTTTTAAGAATTGAAGCATTGATAGAGTTGGCATAACATCCAGATTGGGAAGAGAAGCAACATCTCCTCTGAAATAGGCAACGATGATAGATCCTTTCATATCCGGTAGCCATCAAAAACGTAGGGCTTTTCGGTTTGAAACTGTTACGAGTCCATCCCCGCTCACTATTATCAGTAATCCACAACCATAGATATTTACATAAGAAGAGTGAAGTGAATAGTCACTTCGCTCTTCTCTCATAACTACATTTGTTTTTTGGGGGGGATTCATAGAATCTAGCTAGCTATAAGGGAAGTTATCGCTACTTAGGAATATTAAAAAATAGAGTAATTGAGAGTAATATTATGTTTTGATTTCCAAGTGTGTGTTTTTATAGGTTCTCTGTATAAATATTAGTGTTAAGAAATTTAAGCGTGAGATTTCCAGGTAGGTATGTACTTACCATAGACAATCAATATTTCGCATAATACTAATTTAATTGGAGGAGTTACAAATGAATAAATCAGCTTGGATATATCCTGATACGGAAAATGACGAATATAATTTTGATATTAATATTTATATTGATGAGCCTTCCTTTAATCAGGAAATGGGAGGGGATGTCGAAGAAATGGGAAAGAACCATTGGAAAACTTGCTATAACCTAGTTGGATGGGAAGATGAAACAAAGAGCGAAGAAGAAGAAGAAGAAGAAGAAGAAGAAGAAGAAGAAGAAGAAGAAGCCTCTGTCGTTGATACCTCATGTATCACAAATGATGAAAAATTATCTTTCATGAGCCTTACTAAACATTTAAACGAAGAAAGAGTAGAAGACTTGCTAGAATCAAATGAAGAGAATGATATTCTCCTAAATCAGCTGTACGATACGGGTTCTATTGAAGAAAAATTAGCACTAATTAAGATTAGAAAGGCAAGCCGCAAAACAATAAACAATTTAAAGACATTGTATAATCATTCTTGTCAAATGTGTGGATCTAATCATACTGATAAATATGAAGTCAGCATCGTAGAGGCACATCATATCGAGCCTTTTTCGGAAAATCAGAATCATCACCCAAACAATATCGTAATTCTGTGTCCCACACACCATGTAGCTATCCATCGGGCAAATGGACAGTTAGATAGACAAAATATGGTGTTTGTTTATCAAAACGGTTGCAGTGAAAAATTATCTTTTAATAAACATTTAAGTAATAATCAAAAGAATCCACCCACTTTTAACTTAGTTAGAAAGTCATCCTGACGTCCTAAAGGTCTAAACTACCGTATTTTCACTGATACAGACATATCTCTAAACATGATTAAATGAGCTAATATATTGGAAACACATAAAAAATATTTCAGTCATAGTAAAAGTGCAAGTGTGACCTCCTGTAATACTTCAAAAACGGATACGTAATTATAAAAATATAAAAATAAGAAGAGCAATATAACGCTGTCAGTAACTTCAACAACGGATGTTTGCTCGTCTCTCTTTTTATTACTCTTAACTATTTAACACTTTTTGTTTAATAATTGGTTCTACCTCATCTATAGTGATTTTCTTTTTCCCTCTTAAATTTTCTAACTGTAGTTTTGCAGCTGGATCTACGTGTTCATATTCAATTCCTGCAAAGGATTTTAAAATAGCTTCAAATACAACTTGTGCTCCCATCGGAGGAACAGCCATTCCAATCTGTTTTCGTACAGCTTCTTTGCTTCCGGCGAATACAAAATCATCTGGAAAAGTCTGTAGTCTGGCTCTCTCTCTATTAGTTAATGCTCGTAATTCATCCCAATGATACATGTGAGTGCCTCCACCGCCACTGCCAGTTACCGTGTATGCCGGGCGGTCCGGATCTAATCTCTTATAAATAGAACTCATTCGAGCTCCTTTTACTTTCAACTGCAAGTGTTCTGGAATTCCCGGGTACCAGGCGTTGCTACCCGGCGGTATGTAGCTCAGCATTTCCTTTACTTTGTCTGTATGTTTCGGCATATCATGATTCGGTGCATCTTTCGGAATCGGCGGATTTGTTATGGCTTCAGCCGAAGTTTTGTATTCGGTTGATGCTAACGTGGTGGGAGCCGGTACTTTGAATTCAATTCCCTCTTCAGCCAAATCGTTTCGGATACCAACAATGATAATGCGGTGTCTTGCCTGTGGTACGCCATATTCCTGGAACTTGTACAAATGCGGAGTCAGTTTGTATCCGCACTCTTCCAGTTCAGTCAAGATTTGAATGAAGGCTTTTCCTTCATTTGCACTTTGAAGCCCACCGACATTCTCAGCAACAAAAAATTTAGGCTGGTAATCTTTTAATACTTTAACACCGTACGTGTATAAGGGACCGAACTTGCCTTCAAGCCCGCGTGTTTCCCCCACTATACTAAAGTCATTGCACGGAAAACCGAACGCAAAACAATCAATATCTCCTAGAATGGATTTATCCCCGATTGGCAGATTTTCGACTGGACCCCAATGAACCGATGTATCATCTGGATTTTCACATATATTTAACCGATATGTTTCACACGCGGTAGCATCATAGTCATTTGACCAAAGATGTTCGATTCGAAACTCTTCTCCCGTTTTTGGATGAACGACACGTGCCTTTTTTGCTGCTAAACTTAGCCCGCCTGGACCGTTAAAAAGTTCGCCTTTTTTAAATATCATTTAAATCGCTCCTTAGTGGCTATTTTTATACGAAAATATGTTCTTGCATACCCCTATGCTTTTCATTGTACACTCAAAATCAAAAAAAAGCAGCCCCCACCACTTAAGTCAGTCTATTTCACTGAATAGTGGAAGCTCTTGTTGGTGTCTGGTGTATTGTGCAGATATCGGGGGAATAGTAGAAAAAAGCGAGGGGTATGCTATGGCAGATAAACTTACCAAGGAACAACGCAGAAAAAACATGCAGGCAATCCGTTCCCAGTCGAAGTTGGAAAATAAAGTGTCGCGTATGCTTTGGAATAAAGGATTTCGCTTTCGTAAAAATGACCGAACGCTGTTTGGTAAACCCGATATTTCCATTAAAAAGTATAAAGTCGTGGTTTTTATTGACTCCTGTTTTTGGCATGCCTGCGAGATTCACGGGAACCAGCCGAAAAGCAACCAGGAATACTGGATTAAAAAACTTGCAAGAAATAGAGAACGAGATCGGGAAGTAACCGAGTACTATACTGAAAGAGGCTGGTTCATTAAACGAATTTGGGAGCATGAGGTGAAGGAAGATGCAGAAAAAACGGCCGAAGAATTGGCACAATTTATTCAAAAAGCCAAAGAGCTTCCTTCCTGAAGAAGAAACTCTTTGGCTTTTCGTTTTGTTTAGTTATTTATCTTCAGAGCGAATCATTTCTCCAACTGTTCGATATCCTTGGTTGGTGAAACAGGACATGAAAAGACGCTTTCTTTCTTCTGTATCGATTTCATTGTCGAGACAATAATCTAAGAAACCCAGGAGTGCATTTGCTGTTATCAAAGCACCTTTAATGTTGCTGCCTGGAATGGTAACGTTAGCTTTTTCAGTGATTTTTTTCAGATTGAGCTCTCCACTCCAATCACTTACAGTTACATAACCAAATGAGGATACGTTCTTTCCTTTATAGCCTTGATAGTTTGGCAGATATTCAGAGCCCATATGAGAGGCTAAATTTGCTGAAAGAGGAAATTTAGGCCGATACATTTTGGCATCTATAATACAGATGTTTTCCTCATCTGTATGAATAAGAATTTCAATTTGAGTTTGTACGTTCGCTCCAACTGATTTTGGACGCAATTCTACATCAAAGCCTATGGCTTTCAAAATTTCTGCAGTTTTATCTTCAAAAGTACGGTCATTTTCTTCATTTAAATACGATTCAACAAAATCTTCATTCAGAGCTGAATATTGTGGGTCAGCTAATAACGCGGCGTACTTCCGAGCTTCTTTATCCGTCAGTTGCTGCTTTAGAATTGCTAAAATCTCCTCTTCTGACATTGTCTGAATCAATGGATATTTAGCTAAAAGCTGATGAGCCTTGAGCAAACTTTTAGCTGAATTGGTAGCTGGCGAAATTGAACCGTATGAACTTGCTTTGTAACTGTCCACATCCAGTCCGGCATGTTCAGCATAGCGTTCTGGCGAGATCAGATAGCGTTTGCTGAACGGATATCGTACATCTAGTTCAGTCAACTTCTGTGCTGTATTCTCTTGTTTCTCAGCCGGAACCCGCAATGCATCTCCTCGGACATAATCAGCAAGCTCAGTGTAATCGCAAAGCATCATAAATGTATGTGCTACATCGCCGTGGGCAGCCGCAAAGTCGCGTGCTGCTTTATCGGAGCGTTCTCGATGCTCAAAGGCGGCTACGATTTGATTTTTCATTTCCTCTTTAGCTGACACATCAGCCTCACGGAATTGCTTAATTTTTTGGGTTACGCTTAGAAGATCCTTATCCTGATGGGCTGTCAGCGCAAAGAATACAATCTCTTCTTTGGTAATGTAATAATCCAGTTCCTTTTGATTCACTAAGCGAATCAGGAAACGCGCAGGTCTAATTTGAAAATCTGCTTCAAATTTCGGCCGAAATCCACTGTCTAAGAAATAGGCATTCGGAATCTGCAAAGTTAAAATCTGCTTTGCAACGTTTTCGCGAATTTTAGCTCCTGCTAGCAGAGCCAGCCCTGCTTTCGTAGGCTTTAACTTTCCCAAGTCGTCGAGATAAACATAGCTGAATGTCCGTAACATCGCAGCCCATGTTCGTCCGCCAGAACCATCATTGCTGATATTTTGCCGTTTCAACCCGTCATTAGCTAGAACTTCTTCAAATCGCTTATGCAAGGCTCGCTCTCCCGACCACTTTTCACTGAAATTGTTTGTGGTTGTTTGTAACGAACGCAGGGCATCTACATGGAATACCGGATCGCGTTCAGGCCGAGTGATAAACCATACTTTCCTTTCACTGCTCATCTTCTTCCCCCTGTTCTGAATCGCTGCTCGTTTTCAAGATTGTCCTAATCTCTCTCAGTGCTTCTTCTTCGACAGCATCCAATTTATTTTTAGAACTCAGAATCCCCCAATAGCCGATCAAGTCTTGAAACAGCTTTTCTTCGGATCGGATAAAATCCAAAAGATGGGCATCCTCTTCGACAATCAAATTATTTAGTGCGTTTGCTGTTTCGATTGCCGCAGAAGTGAAAATATCACGCAAGAACATTGCCTCAATATCTTTCCCTGCTTTCTCCTTGGATCGTTCATTTGCTACTGCTAGCATACGAAGAAAAGAAGTAATCTGAAGGTCTTCCAGCTGATTAAATGAATTGTTAAACCAAGATGGAGCTCTCCCTGTACCAATGCTTAAATCTCTGTGAGTCAGCTGAAGATTTTTCTCTTTTAATTTGGCATCAAAGTTTGTCAGTAGCTGATACATCAACACTTTTTTGACCATTTTTTGAATAACAGAAACGTTGATAAGCATTCTCCTTTTTTATTTATTAGGCCATGGCTTCATAATAAACAACAAACAAAAGCAAGAAGTGACCTTACAAGGTCATTTCTTGCTTTTGTTAAAATTTATTTACTATTCATAAAAGATTAATCAATTTTTAATGGATCCTGCTACTTTAATATTCAGGTTTTGTACTAGATGATGAATTTCTGCTGAACTTAATTCCCCTAAATCGACGCTTTCGGGAGTATATATATTTTTTGCGAAAAGAAGTGTTCCTGCTAGACGCAAAATCTTATTGTCGGGAGTTATAATCTCGAAAACAGGTTGCCCTTCTGTAAACATTCCATGATCACTTACGACTATGGCAATGTCGTCACTATAGTCGACTATATCAATACCCGTGCATTCAAGTATTTCATGAAATTTTGCCGTTTGTTCTGGACCTGCTACCGAAGATATCTTTTCTATTTTTGCAAAAGGACTCATATTTTCCATATTGAATCCAACTATGTAGACTTGTATTTCTTTAGTTAAAGAATTCATGGTTCCACCTCCATAGAAGCTAAATTTATAGCTGAATCGTGAATGTGTACAGATATCAAGATTTACATTTCTAACTTAACTAAAAGTTCACCTAAGTAATTAATCTTTATAGAATCATGTGACCATTATCATAAGATCATGAACCCAAGTGCACATCAATCTTTTTGATTGCATCAATAATGAAGACTTCATGTATTGAAGGGCACTCTAAATGAATCCTATATTGGCCATATTGGTCAAAATAGTCTAGAAATGCTTCAAGTCCACCCGACTTGTCGTTTGTCATTCCGACTATTTGGTACTTTTCACCAAATTCCATTTCTATTAAAATATACTTTTCTCGTTCGATAACATTAATCTTTATCTTTTCACTAAATTCTACATATAAAGGTTTATCAAAGTATTGGAATAAGTCAACAGCTTCCCGAATTTGAGTAATAGACTCTGTATATTCAACTTCATTCTGATAGATTTTCCCGATCATTGGATATAAGCTGGTACCTGTTTTATCAGAAATCGGAGGGCTACCGATAAATATTAAGTCATTGGATCCTTTAAGGGAAATGGGTAAACAAACCTTATTGATGTATATATTTACTCGATTCTTACTGTAAAGCTCGAATGTTGTAAAATTTGTACGTTTCCAACCGATATCTATCAATCTAACTTTCTTTCCACTAGTATCGTCTGGTAGGAAGAAATTTTGATAATAATATCTGAAGAAAGACTTAAAATAAATAATTGACTCAGATAAATATCCTTTGTCAGCAAAACAAAGAGAAATGCCTAATAACGCCTGATAATTCTCTTTATCACCTTCCAGACACTTTTGAAAATACTCTATCGAATCATCATTTAAGCCGAAAAAGCGATATAGTTCGCCTTTATGTCCATAAGCTTGATAAAGATCTGGATTCAATTGTAATGCTTTATTAACATGAAGCAATGATAGTTCGTAAGATTGGATTTCAAAATAACATATACTAATATTCAAATGAGCATCAACAAAACTTTCATCGAGTTCAAGGCAAAAATTAAAATGCTGAACGGCTTTACTCCGATTATCATCCAACCAATAAGTTAATCCTAAATTATAATGAGCCTCAGGAGTGTTTTTATAAAATATGGTCTTCTCAAGCTGTGCAATAGCTTCTGTATATCTCTTGAGCGCTCCCATACAGGTTCCTTTTATAAGATTTGCAATATAATTAGACGGGTTATTATTTAAAATTTCATTGCAATAATATAGGGCATTTTCATGTTCAGCCAGTATCTCGTAGATCATTGCGCAATGAATTTGTATATGCTCTTTCGGAAATATTTTTACTATCCCTAAGTAAATATCTAATGCTTCAACATAATTTCCTTTTTTAAACATATCTTGTGCATTAAATAATTTATCTTCCAATCCCTTTAAAATTTCTCCTTGAGTTTCCCCAATAGCTAATAATATTTTTGATGCATCAATGAATTGTGATTCGTATGCTACTTTAATAATTTTTGTTGCTAGAGACTCAACTGAATGTTTACTAACCAATTCATTCATTTCTTCTATCTTCAAAAATCCTCTAGACCCTCGAAGTATTTGCATTTTTGAATTCATACTGTCAATAAACTTATAGATATCAACTGAGTAATTTTGTTTCTCTGTCCACTTCCAAAAGGTAGCCAGCAAAGCCAAATCTGCCATATGCTCAGGAATCATTCGAAATTCGCTTTGTAAAAACAAGTCTTTAATTTCATCAATACCATGTTTAGTCAGTTCTTCTTGAAAATCGTTAATGATGGTATTCTTTAAATTTTTATCCAAATCTGAAGTTAATGCATTTCGAAAAAAATCACGTTTTTTGATAAGCATATCCAAATTTTCATGAAAGCCAGAAGCTACTATCAAAATTACTTGATTATCCAGTAAATAAGTCTGTTTCAAAATTTTTTTAACATCAGTAATAGTTAGTGTTTGTTTCTTTACCTGTGCGGTAATTACCCGATGGGGTTGATGAATTACAAAGTCATTAATAGTTTCTACGCTGAGACTCTTCACTTCTTCATTTCGGTTTAAGATTTCAAATAAACAAATTAATCCGCAAAGGTCCTGATAGTGCAATCCTGAAGAACTATAGGCTCCTCCAGTTAGTTGCGGTCCAAAATAAGATGGTAACAATTCTTTCAACTCCTTCGTTTTATCCACGAAATAATTGTGCTCAATGTGTGTTCTTTATTTAATTCCTTTTAACCGAATCCGCCCTCTTAGCATACTATTTCTACTTGGTTTAGATTATTTCCTGTTTTAAGTACTAATTTTAGGGTGAATGTAACGTTTTCCTATAAGTGTTACATTCGCTTTATTCAGGGACTGGATATTTATGTTAAAATTAAGATAAGATTGTGAAGGTTTGCACTTAAACTAACGAGCAGGTTAGTGAAAAAGACATTACATGAATATTGTTACTTTTGAAACATATGGGATTTTTTTTCGTCATAAAATTGAGGGGTGAAATATGAGAAAGTTGAATTTAGGGTTCATAATGTTTGTTATTTTATCGACTTTATTGGGATGTGAACAAAACACAAACCAAACGGATAATTCTAATGAAGTTGTAGATTTTTTCGAGCCAGAATCATCTGATTGGGTGAACTTTATGAAGCCAGTTAGAGAGTATATGTATTATAGAACTCAAGCAGTGTTAAATAATGATATAGATATTCTATGGAAAAATTACCCAGACCTTAAAAATAATATAGACCGCCAACAAGGAATCAATGTAGATAAGTATGAAGTTGAATCTTTAAATAGAGATTTTGATTTGCTTGATGCCAATTATAATATTGAAAGTTATGAACGAATAAAAGTGAAAACAATAAATGAAAACGAAGCAATAGTTCTTGTTCATGGAAGTATTGTTTATTTGAGAAATGATTTCGATGAATCTGGAGGGGAATATTTAATAAAGGTCTTCTTAGAACAGAAAGGCAAGCACTGGACTGTTGTGAAAACTGATGAATACACTCAATCTGAATACAAAGAATGGTTGAATGAAAAGTAAAAAAACGATGCTTTATTAGTGATCTTGGGCATTACTTTAGTCAAGATTGATACATTTCTAAATTAACTAACGGAGTGCTTTAGTTTAAGATCATCGGGCTGCTATGGTAGCTCTTTTTTTGTTCAACTACCGCCGCATGATAGTAAACCATACAAAAAATCACACATTCATAACAGAGAGGAACGCTATATTGAAACTGATTTGTAAATTATGTAATTGAGTAAGTTAATCTTGGGATGTACTATTATCAATAGGTTAACAATGTTATTCTATGTTAACCTTCCGAGATTTTTTAGATGAACGGTATGAAACTATTATAGGAGAGTCCTAAAATGAAAAAGAAAATGAACTTTTTAATCTTATTTTTAACAACCATCTTTATGGTTGGTTGTACCAACGTAGAAGATGCATCCATTACAGATGTAGAAACAGATCCACAAGAAGTAACCACAGTTGAAACAAATAAAAATAGTGAAAAAGAAGAAACTATCACTACGG
>Ga0209013_10002658_pt1 | contig 16098 bp, 13 predicted proteins | sample Cruoilmetagenom2_FD_187291 | JGI IMG/M metagenome (GOLD analysis project Ga0209013, IMG submission 187291) | Oil polluted marine microbial communities from Coal Oil Point, Santa Barbara, California, USA - Sample 2 (SPAdes) (version 2) | ecosystem: Environmental > Aquatic > Marine > Oil seeps ... | reverse complement strand
GGGGTCGCCGGGGGTGTCTCGGCCGGTGTCTCCTCGTCGGAGCCACCGCTCATGAAGCGCTTCTGGAAGCCCTGCTTGCCGCCATCGACCAGCAAGTACAGCACCGGGATCACCATCAGCGTCAGGAACGTCGAGGTGAAGAGGCCGCCGATGACGACGGTGGCCAGCTCCTCCGCGATGATCGAGCCGTGGGAGAAGCCGATGGCCACTGGCATCAGGGCCAGGATGGTGGCCACAGCGGTCATCAGGATGGGCCGCACGCGGGTGTTGGCACCCTTGATGAGCGCCCCCTGCGTGGGCTCGCCCCTGGCGCGCAACTGCTCCACGAAGTCGAGCAGCACGATGGCGTTGGTGACCACGATGCCGATGAGCATCAGGAACCCGATCATGGCGCTGATGCCCAGCGGATTGTCGGTGATGAGCAACGCCGGGATGGCCACGCCCATCGAGAAGAAGAGGCCGTCGAAGGCCTCGTTCATCTCGGCGGTGGAGCCGGCGAACGTGATCTCGACGCCCTCGGGAATCTCGCCGACCGCGGTCAGCGCATCGATGCGCTGTTGTGCCTCCACCGAGACCGCGCCCGTGTCCTCGCTGGTGATGTCGGCAGAGACCGTCGCCGCCGGGGAGCCGTCGACACGGGTGACTGTGCCGCGGACCTCGACGACCTCGACGTCAGCCACGACGCCGAGCGGCTGGGTGCCGACCGTGCCGCTGACGGGCATCTGGCGCAGGCCCTCGATAGAATCCACGCCCGCGTCGGAGACACGAAGGATGGCCTCGGCCGTGGTGCCGTCCTCCAATGCATAGGAGCCGATCGACTGGCCCACCAGGACGCTGCGGATGTGCTGCCCGATCTGGGCGGTCGACGAGCCGATCATGGCCGCCTTGTTGGGATCGACGGCAACGGAGACCTGCGGCGCCTCGGCGACAGCATCACTATCGACGTTGTCGATGCCCTTCATGGTCTCGAGCTCTGCCACGATGGCGTCACTGGCGGCCTTAATCTCGACCGGGTCCTGACCGCTGACGATGATGGCCAGGCCGCCTCCGGCACCGGTGAAGTCCTGCTCGGAAACGGTCACCTCGAAGCCGTCGGCTGTGACCGGTTCAAGATCCTCCTTGATCTGTTCGCGCCCTGCTTCGAGGTCGGTATCCTCGGCCAGCTTGACCGTGATGACGGCGCTGTTCGAGGCGCGACCAGCGAAGGCCGCCTGCAGAGCCTGGGCGCCGGTGTCGGCCTCACCCGGGATCGTCGACTGCACCAATTCCACATCGGGGTTGTCCAGCAGGGTCTCTTCGGCCTCCAGGGTCTTCTCCTGGACGCCTGCGGTCGAAGCGCCCTGCGGCGGGGACCACGGTGACGGTCACGAAGTTCTCACCGCCCGCGTCGATGAAGGCGGTGGGCAGGGAGCCCGCCAACAGCAGGGCGATGCCGAAGAGCACGGTGGCGATGCCCAGCGTGCCCCATTTGGTGAGCCGGTTCCTGAGAGCCACCACGAGCACCGGTGTGTACAGCTTCTGCCAGATGGTCGGCGGCAGCTCGCCGTTCTCGTCGAGCTTGATGTCGACCTTGTCGATGAACCAGTAGGCCGGCACCGGGATCACCGTCAGCGCCACGAGCAGCGATGCCAGCAGGGCGAAGGTGACAGCCAGGCCGAAGTCCAGGAAGAACTGGCTGACGATGCCGCCCACGAATCCGATGGGCAGGAAGACCGCGACGGTCGTGATGGTGGAGCTGGTGATGGCGCCGGCGACCTCCCTGGTGCCGTTGATCACCGCGTCGCGTCTGTCGTCACCCAGGCCACGGTGCCGGTAGATGTTCTCCAGCACGACGATGGAATCGTCCACGACCCTTCCCACCGCCACGGCCAGGCCACCGAGGGTGAGGATGTTGATGGTGAGGCCGGCCACGCCGAAGACGGCGATGGCCATCATGATCGAGAGTGGGATGCTGATGGCGGCGACCAGCGTGGTGCGCACGCTGCGCAGGAAGAAGTAGATGACCAGGACGGCGAACAGTGCGCCCAGCAGGCCTCCTGAACAAGGCCCTGCTGGGACTCACGGATGAATTGCGACTGATCCTGGACGATCTCGACCGCGACCACGTCGCCATGCTCGGCCTCGGTCTCCTCGAAGACCGCCTCGACCTGGTCCGCCACGTCGATGGTGTTGGCGCCGGACTGCTTGGTGAAACTGACCGTGAGCGAGGGCCGACCATCGGTGCGTGCGTAGCCCGACGCATTGATCTCGCGCTCCTCGATGGTCGCGATGTCACCCAGCGTGACGGGCATGGGGATGGCCGCGAGTGCCTCGGCGAGAGCGCTCAGGTCCGGCAGCTGAATGCCGCCACCCTCGTCACCGCCGGGCACTTGGTCCCCACCCGGTGCGCCGCTGGGCATGCCATCAGCGCCAGGCGCGCTACCACCCACGATCTGGCTCCGCAGCTCGTCGGCGGACGTGAAGCGATGCTCCGTGGAGACGGGCAGCCGGAGGTTGCCCTCATCGATGGACCCGGACGGCAACGTGATCTGGTTGGCGAAGAGGATGCCCTGCACCTGCTGCAGGGAGATGCTGTGCTCAGCCATCGACTCCGGGTCGAGCACGGTATCGAGGATGGGTGTCGCACCACCGGTCAGCTCGGCCGTGGCCACACCGTCGATGCCCAGCAGGGCGGGCACCACTTCCTCGCGGGCGATGGCCGCGACCTCGACTGGATCGACGCCATCCTCGGCGCCGATGGTGGCGACGATGATGGGCTGGCTGTTGAAGTCGAAGGAGCTGACCGATGGCGGCACGCCCTGCGGCAGCTCAGCCTGCGCCACGGCCGACTCGACGTTGTCCAGCGTCTCCTTGAGGTCGGTCCCGAAATCGAATTGGGCGAAGAGCAGCGAGATGGAGTTCGAGGATGTCGACTGCACCGTCTCAAGCCCCGGGATGTTGACCATGGAGCGCTCGATGGGCTCCGTCACCTGTGAGGCGACGTCCTCGGCGCCAGCGCCCGGCAGCGGCGTGATGACCGTGACGAAGGGCAGCTCGATGTCGGGGATAAGCTCCTGTCGCAGCTGCCCCACGAGAACACGCCGGCCAGGAAGATGCCCACCGCCAGCAGGACGATGACGCTCTTCTCGCGAATGGTGAACTGGGTCAGGCGGATCATGCGGGGGTCCTTTCGTGGCTCGGGGCCGTGTCGACCGGTTCGTCTTGGTGGGTCAGACGAGCCTGGCGGTCCAGGGCGGCGATGCCCTCCCGGAGCGCTTCCAGCTCGGTGGAGTCGAGCCCCCGGAGAAGGGATCGCAAGTGCCCGGCATTGAGCTCACGGATGCGCTCCACGACGGCTGCGCCGGTCGCGGTCAGCGAGAGCTGCTGCTGGCGGCGATCCGAGGGATCCTCGTGGCGCTCCAGGTAGCCGTGCTCGACGAGACGGTCGACCAGACCGCTCACGGCCGACAACCCCACCCCAAGATGCTCTGACATGGCTGACATGCCGATGCCGGGATGCAGCGAGACGACATACAGGCACTTGGCTTGCGACATGGTCACTTCCACGCCCAGGAAATCAGGGGCGTGCCAGGCTGAGACACTGCGCATCAGCGAGCCGAAGTGCTCGAGGATGGCGTCGGTCGTGGACGGATCGGCTGGTCGATTCATGTTTCGGTTCTCACCGCGCACATAGTTCTGACGATACGGATACTTTGCACAGAATGGCCTATACACCAAGTCCGTATTCATGCGCGGTCTCGCATGAATCAGAAGGGGCCCGGCCGCTCTTCTGCGACCGGGCCCCTGTTCGTTGCGGGGTTACTTGTTGGCGAGCACCGCCTGTGCGGCCGCCAGGCGCGCCACCGGGACGCGGAAGGGCGAGCAGCTGACGTAGTCGAGCCCGACCTTCTCGAAGAAGTGGATGGACTCAGGGTCGCCACCGTGCTCACCGCAGACACCAAGCTCGATGTCGGGGCGGGCGGCGCGGCCCTTCTGGACGGCGATCTCGACCAGCTGGCCGATACCGTCAGCGTCGATGGTCTGGAAGGGGTTGAACGGGAGGATCCCGTCCTCGACGTACTTCAGCAGGAAGCCGCCCTCGGCGTCGTCACGGCTGTACCCGAACGCCATCTGCGTCAGGTCGTTGGTGCCGAAGCTGAAGAACGAGGCCTCCTTGGCGATCTCGTCGGCAGTCAGGGCGCCGCGCGGGATCTCAATCATGGTGCCGAACTTGTAGTCGAGGCTGACGCCGCCCTGCTCTTCGATGGCCTTGGCCTCGGCCTCGAGGATGCCGCGCACGCGAGAGAGCTCGTTCACGTGCCCGACGAGCGGGATCATGATCTTGGCGATGGCGTCGCCGCCGGCCTTGTTGACCGCGACCTGCGCGTTGAGGATGGCGCGGGTCTGGATCTTCACGAAGTCAGGGATCATCAGGCCCAGGCGGACGCCGCGCAGACCCAGCATGGGGTTCTGCTCGTGCATCGACTGGACGGTGGCGAGGAGCTTCTTCTGCTCCTCGGTCGCCGCGTCGCCGGCCTTGGTGACCTCGACGAGGGTCTCCTCGAGGTTAGGCAGGAACTCGTGTAGCGGCGGGTCGATGAGGCGAACCACCACAGGCAGGCCCTTCATGGCCTCGAAGATGCCCTCGAAGTCACCCTGCTGCAGTGCCTCGAGCTCGCTCATGGCACCGTCGAACACGTCGATGGCGGCCTGCTCCTCGGCACCGAGCGCCTCACCGGCCTCAGCCTTGGCGCGGGCACGCATGGCCTCGCCGGAGACGAGGATGGCGCCGCGGACGATCTCGAGCCGCTCGCCCTCACGGAACATGTGCTCGGTGCGGCAGAGGCCGATGCCCTGGGCACCGTAGCTGCGCGCGCGCTCAGCCTCTTCTGGCTTGTCGGCGTTGGTCCAGACGCCCAGGCGACGGATCTCGTCGGCCCAGCCGAGGACGGTCTTGAGATCGTCCTGCTCGTCGTAGTCGGCAGACACGGTGCCGAGGGCACCCTCGAAGACCTCGCCGGTGCCGCCATCGAGGCTGATCCAGTCACCCTCACCGAAGGAGAGACCGGACTCGACCGACTTGGCAGTCTTGGTGGCGTAGTCGACGGTCAGCTCGGCGCAACCTGCAACGCAGGGCTTGCCGATCTGGCGCGCGACCACCGCGGCGTGGCTGGTAGCACCACCTCGGGCGGTCAGGATGCCCTCGCCCACGGCCATGCCGTGGAAGTCATCGGGGCTGGTCTCGACGCGCACGAGCACGACCTTCTCGCCCCGCTCGACCCACTCGACGGCGGTGTCGGCGGAGAAGACGGCCCGGCCCACGGCCGCGCCCGGAGAGGCGTTGAGGCCCTTGGCGATGCGGCTGGCACCCTTGAGCGCCTCGGGGTCGTACTGGTCGCGCAGCAGCTGATCGACCATGCCCGGCTCGATGCGGAGAAGTGCTTCCTCCTTGGTGAGGATACCGGCGTCGACCATGTCGGAGGCGATCTTCACCGCGGCAGCGGCGGTACGCTTGCCCGAACGGGTCTGGAGCATGTAGAGCTTGCCGCGTTCGATGGTGAACTCCATGTCCTGCATGTCGCGGTAGTGATGCTCCAGCCGGTCCGCGATGGCCTGGAACTCGGCGTGCGCCTCCGGCATCTGATCAGCCAGATGGGCGATAGGAGACGGCGTGCGGATGCCGGCCACGACGTCTTCACCCTGGGCGTTGGTGAGGTACTCGCCGAAGAGCACGTTCTCGCCGGTGCTGGGGTTGCGCGTGAAGGCCACGCCGGTGCCGGAGTCCTCGCCCATGTTGCCGAAGACCATGGTCATGACGTTGACGGCGGTGCCCAGATCGTGGGCGATCTTCTGGTTGTCGCGGTAGTCGCGGGCGCGCTTGCCGAACCAGCTCGCGAAGACGGCCTTGATGGCCAGGTCCAGCTGCTCGTTGGGGTCCTGCGGGAAGGGCGTACCCGTCTCCTCGAGGACGATCTTGCCGAGGTCGGCGCAGACCGCCTCCATACCTGTGGCGTCGACATCGGTGTCCTGCTTGGCGCCGAGGCGCTCCTTGGCCGACTCGAGGGCACCGTCGAGGCGCTCGCCGGACACATCCAGCACGATGCGGGCGAAGAGCTGGATGAAGCGGCGATAGGCATCCCAGCCGAAGCGCTCGTTGCCGGTCAGCTTGATGATGCCCTGCAGGGTCTCCTCGTTGAGACCGAGGTTGAGGACGGTGTCCATCATGCCGGGCATCGAGAACTTGGCGCCGGAGCGAACGCTCACCAGCAGCGGGTTCGCAGGGTTGCCGAAGCCCTTGCCGGTCTCCTCCTCGACCTGGGCGACCGCCGCGAGGACGTCCTCCCACAGGCCCTCAGGCAGCGTTTCGCCGGCGGAGAAGTAGTCGTTGCAGGCTTCGGTGGTGATGGTGAAGCCGGGCGGCACCGGCAGACCGGCCTTGGTCATCTCGGCGAGGCCGGCGCCCTTGCCGCCGAGCAGATCACGCATGGTGCTGTCGCCTTCGGCCTCACCGGCGCCGAAGGTGTAGACGTATCGCTTGGCAGCGACTTGGGGACGGGTCGAAGCAGACATGTACTGGAGGACCTCAGGGTATGGGCTGGCGGGCATGGGCTGCCGCAGCCTCGGTATCTGGACAACTCAATGATAGTGCACGAGCAGAACCGCGCTACTGCCATCCGGCCCCCCAAGGTGCAGTCCCACTGGCCGCCCCGGTCGGCTCCCGGGCTCGACTCCGCGTTCCGTACCCCCAGCCCGCCCCGGAGAGTCCCACATGAGCGACAGCCCTCGTCCTGACCTGCCCTCGCTGCAGGCCGCCGCCGAAGCGACCTGGATGCGCGAGTTCCTGGCCGGGCCCGCACGAACGCACCTGACCGAGCTGCCGGGGGAGTTCGTCATCGCCCAGGGTGGTCGCATCACGCTCACCCATCGAGCCCAGTTCTGTGAGGACTTCCCGCTGACCGAGGTCATCATCGGTGCCATCGCGGCCGCTCGCGCGTAGTGCGGACGCGCCCGGCGATGCTACGATGTGGCTGAGCCTCGTACACTGACGACATGAGCGATCAATACGATGACAAGCGCGTCATCATCCCCGAGGCGGAGAAGTACAACGCCACGCTGGTGAAGCGCGAGGACGATACCGGTTCACTGGCTCGGTTCTGGGTTCGCCCCGACGGCGAGACCACCCACTTCGAGCCTGGCCAGTACATGACCATCGGCGTCTTCGCCGACGAGAAGCTCTACCAGCGGCCCTATTCGGTGGCCTCTGCGCCGGAGGCGACGGGCGAGGAGGGCTACGAGTTCTACGTCCGCCTGGTCCCGATCCTTCGCTTCACCACGCTGCTGTGGCGCCTGCCGGTCGGCCACCAGATGCGCATGATCGGGCCCAAGGGCAGGTTCCAGCTTGAACCCGATGACGACCGCACGCACCTCTTCGTCTCCACTGGCACGGGCATCGCGCCGTTCATCGCAATGAGCCAGCAGCTGCTGGCCGAGGGCAGGCCGCGCAAGACGGTCATGCTGCATGGCTGCAGCTTCCAGGACGAATTGGGTTATCGCGAGCTGCTCGAGGGCTGGGAGCGCGACGGCACCTACCCCATGTCGTACGTGCCTACCGTCTCCCGCCCGGATGACCCCCGCAACAAGGGCTGGAGTGGCTACACCGGTCGCGCCGAGAACGTCGTCCAGGATGTCTGTGCGGCGCAGGGCCTGGCTCCGGACGACACGGTCGTCTACCTCTGCGGCAACCCCGAGATGATCCTCAACGTCGAGTCGGTCCTGATGGATTGCGACTACCCGGAGTTCCACGTCAAGAAGGAGCTCTACTGGCCCAAGGGCAAGAAACCCACAAGCTGAGGACAGCGATGCACCCAGTCGTCAAGCGAGAGACCCTCTCCCCCAACGTCATTCGTCTTGAGATCGAGGCCAGCCGCATCGCCGAGGTGCGACAGCCCGGTCAGTTCGTCATCGTCCGTATCGGCGAGGGTGCCGAACGCGTGCCCCTGACCATCGCCGATGCCGATCCCAGGGCCGGCACGATCACGTTGACCATCCAGGCCGTGGGCAAGACCAGCTGCGACCTGTGTCAACTGCAGGTCGGTGATGCCATCCAGGACGTGGCCGGCCCGCTGGGCGAGGCCACCGAGCTCATCGATGGCGGCCACGCCGTGTGCGTCGGTGGTGGCGTGGGCACCGCGGTCGTGCACCCCCTGGCCCAGGGCCTCGCCGCGAAGGGCGTGGAGGTCACCAGCATCATCGGCGGCCGCGCCAGGGAGTGGGTCATCTTCGAGGATGAGCTGCGCCGCTACGGCGACGTTCGCGTCTGCACCGACGACGGCTCCTACGGCCGGCACGGCTTCGTTACCGACGAGCTGCGCGACATGTGCGAGAAGGGCGGTGTCGACCACGTCTACGCCGTCGGCCCCGTGCCCATGATGGGCGCCGTGGCCAAGGTCACCAAGGAGTACGACGTCGCCACCACGGTCTCGCTCAACGCGATCATGGTCGACGGTACGGGCATGTGTGGCGGCTGCCGCGTCAGCGTGGGCGGCAAGACCGTCTATGCCTGCGTCGACGGGCCGGAGTTCGACGCCCACACCGTCGACTTCAAGCAGCTGGCCGACCGGTTGTCGATGTACCGCGATGTCGAGAGTAGCGCCTTCGAGAGCAAACGCTGCCTGCTCGAGGGCCTCGCTGAAGCCGCGGGAGGAGACACGCCGCGATGACCGAGCGTCCCGACCTCACCCCCAGGGATCGGATGCAGATCGAGCGACATGACGTTCCCGCCCGCTCTGCGGTCATCCGCTCGATGGACTTCCAGGAAGTCAACCTCGGCTACTCCCAGGCGCTGGCCATGGAAGAAGCCGAGCGGTGCCTCGATTGCGCCAATCCCCGCTGCATCGACGGCTGCCCGGTGCGCGTCAACATCCCTCAGTTCATCGAGCTACTCGCCGCAGGCGAGATGAAGCTCTCCGCCGAGTCGCTGCTCGGCGACAACGCCCTGCCTTGCGTGACCGGTCGTGTCTGCCCGCAGGAGACGCAGTGTGAGGGGCTGTGCATCCGGGCCAAGAAGGGCGAGCCGGTCGCAGTGGGCGCGCTGGAGCGTTTCGTGGCCGACTGGGCTCTCGATCACCTCGACGAGCTGGATTCGCACATCGACCCCGACACCGGACGCCGCGTGGCCATCGTCGGCTCCGGACCGGCCGGCCTGGCCGCCGCCGGTGAGCTGGCCAAGTCCGGCCACAAGGTCACGGTCTTCGAGGCCTTCCACGCCCCCGGCGGCGTGCTCATCTACGGCATCCCCGAGTTCCGCCTGCCCAAGGACATCGTGCAGAAGGAGGTCGACCGCCTCAAGAGCCTGGGCGTGACCATCGAGGTCAACGCCATCGTGGGCAAGACCTGGACGCTGCGCGAGCTGCGCCAGAACTTCGATGCGGTGTTCATCGCGGTCGGCGCCGGCCTGCCGGTCTTCATGGGCATCCCCGGTGAGGACCTCAAGGGCGTCTACTCGGCCAACGAGTACCTCACCCGCGTCAACCTCATGGGCGCCTTCCGTGACGACACCGACACCCCGGTCCTGCAGGGCCAGCGCGTCGTCGTCGTCGGTGGTGGCAACGTGGCCATGGATGCGGTGCGCACGGCGCGCCGCATGGGCGCCAAGGAGGGCATCATCGCCTACCGTCGTGGCAAGGACGAGCTGCCGGCCCGCGACGAGGAGATCCGCCACGCCGAGGAAGAGGGCGTCAAGTTCGAGTTGATGGCCTCACCCGTACGCATCGTCGGCAACGACGAGAACTGGGTCACCGGCATCGAGTGCCAGATGATGGAGCTGGGCGAGCCCGACGACAGCGGGCGTCGGCGGCCCAAGCCCATCGCCGGTTCCGAGTACGTGCTCGAGTGCGACATGGTGGTGGTCGCGATCGGCACGCGCAGCAACCCCATGCTCACCGCGAGCGAGCCGGACCTGAAGATCAACGAGTGGGGCTACCTCGTCGTCGACGAGGAGGGCATGACCAGCGTGCCCGGCATCTTCGCGGGCGGCGACATCGTGCGTGGCGCGGCCACGGTCATCCTGGCCATGGGCGACGGCAAGCGCGCCGCGCACGCCATCGAGAAGTACCTGGGCACGGTCGGGAAACTCATGCCGGCAGCCGTGGCCAAGGCTGCCGCCAGCGAGGGCACTGCTGGCGAGAGCCCCGCAGCCACTACCTAACGTCTCCCGGGGGCCGGGTTCGCAGCTGCAGGCCGCATCTCACTCCTCAGGTCCGAACAGGCCGACCTGAACTCCGATCGGGCCCCTCGTTGGTCGTACGTCACGTGGCAGGTGCCGGCCAGCCTGGGTAGAGGCGCGGTTCGGCCACAGCCAGCTCCTCCGCTGCCAGTGCGACCGTCCGACGTGACAGACGGATGGGCCGCTGACGTCATTGGCGCGGGCGACCCATTCCGGGGCTCGGCTCGACGTGATCAGTCGGCCCGGGCGGCCTCCATGCGGTCGAGGATGACGCGCTTGACGTTCTCGGCCGGCACGCGCTCCTGGGTCATGGTGTCACGGTCCCGGATCGTGACCGCGCCGTCCTCGAGCGAGTCGACGTCGACCGTCACGCACCACGGCGTACCGATCTCGTCCTGCCGTCGGTAGAGCTTGCCGATGGCGGCGGTGTCGTCGTAGACGGCCATGATGTCGCGCTTCAGGTCAGCCTTGATCTTGTGGCAGAGTTCGACGATCTCGGGCCGCTTCTTGAGCAGCGGCAGCACCGCCACCTTGTAGGGCGCCATGTCTGGATGGAGCCTGAGCACCACCCGTGTGCCCTTCTCCAGCTGCTCCTCGTGGTACGAGTCGATGAGGAACGTGAACGCGGCGCGGTCGGCGCCGGCGGCCGTCTCCACGACCCAGGGGATGAAGTGCTCCTCCGTCTTGGGGTCGAAGAACTCGAGGTTCTGGCCCGACGCCTTGGCATGGCTGCCCAGGTCGAAGTCACCGCGGTTGTGGACGCCTTCGAGCTCCTTCCAGCCGAAGGGGAAGCGGTACTCCACGTCGATGGCCTTCTTGGCGTAGTGGGCCAGCTCGTCGGGAGCGTGCTCGCGGAAGCGCAGCCGCTCGGGGGTGACACCGTAGCGCTCGTACCAGGCCTTGCGCGCCGGCAGCCACTCCTCGAAGGCCGCCCCTGCCGGATCGTCGGGGCGCACGAAGTACTGCATCTCCATCTGCTCGAACTCACGCATGCGAAAGACGAAGTTGCCGGGGCTGATCTCGTTGCGGAAGGACTTGCCGATCTGGGCGATACCGAAGGGCACCTTCTTGCGGCTCGACTGCTGCACCGACTTGAAGTTGACATACGAGCCCTGGGCGGTCTCGGGACGCAGGTAGATGACCGCGCCCTCGTCCTCGACCGGACCCATGTGCGTCTTGAACATGAGGTTGAAGCGCCGCGGCGGCGACAGCGGACCCCCCTCGACCGGGCACACCAGACCCAGCTTCTCGACGATGGTCTCGTCCTGCAGCTCGGTCGCCGAGAGCTCCTCGGCACCGCGTAGCTCATCGAGCCGGAAGCGGCGGTGGCAGGTGTCGCACTCCACGAGCGGGTCGCTGAACGAGCCCACGTGGCCGGACGTGATCCATACCTCGGGATGCATGAGGATGCCCGCATCAAGACCGACGATGTCGTCGCGCTCCTGGACCATCGAGCGCCACCACGCCTTCTTGACGTTGTTCTTCAGCTCCACGCCGAGAGGGCCGTAGTCCCACACGGCGTTGATGCCGCCGTAGATCTCCGAGGAGGGGAAGACGAAGCCGCGGCGCTTGGCCAGCGAGACGATGGTCTCGAGCTTCTTGACGCTGGGGCCGGGGTCCGGCTGAGCTTCGGCCTGGGGCGTGGTGGTATCGGGCTGGTCGGTCACGTCTTGGGGACTCCTAAGGGTGTCGCCGGCGATGGCAGGGCCGGTCGTAGGCCACAGATTGTGGCAGGGAAACACGAAGGCGGCCGAGCCTGCTGCTCGGCCGCCTCGCGGATCGACTCGGGGAAGATGCCGCTACGGCACCGACCAGAAGCGCTTCTTGCACCGGCCGCCGGGTCCGCCCTCGGTCCCGAAGGTGTACGGGGCAGACCCCACGATCTTGTGCTTGTAGACCTCGATGGCGCCACGTACCCTGCCTGCCACGTTGGTCTTGGAGCCCCTCTTGTAGTAGGTCAGCTTCACCACCACGCGGTACTGCATCTTGTGGTTCTCGGGCGTGCTGAAGCGCTTGCCATAGAAGGTTGCGACCTCGACGTCGTTGGCTCGCTTCTTGGTGATGGGACTCTTCCAGGCCGTTCTCCACGGCTGTGAGCTGCTCCTCCGCTTCTTCACGATGATCCGGTGGCCGACCCACGACTTCTGTGCCCATGGACCGTGCGTCCACATCTTGCGAGAGCTGACCTTGTTGGTCTCGTCGTAGAGCTTGCCGGGGTTGTTCTCGTAACGACACACCGCGCCAGGCGAAGACGCCTCGTCCGGGATGGTGTAGAAGCCGGTCTTGCCGGTCTTGGCTGCCTCGTCGAAGGCGCCGACCGACGGCGCCGCCAGAGCAGAGGCGAACACGAGCGTGGCGAACGCCGCAACGATCCGGATAGGTCGCAAGGGGGTTCCTCCCTATCGAATTCCCGAAGGGCCGGACCCTTTGACCGACCGGCAACCCGCGGAAGTCGACATCATGGACGCTCGCAGAGCCGGTGTCACCCCCCCCTCAGTCGGTCACATGCCTGACTTCATCGACGAACGACAGCGAGCGTGCCTCACGCTCGAGGATGAAGCGGGTGTAGCGGCGCATGACCGACTCCACCTCCGACTCCAGCTCCGGCGGAACGCGCAGCGCGGCCAGCGCCTCTACGTCGAAGCGCCGGTACGCGCGCAGCAGCTTCAGGGCATCAAGCGACAAGCGCGTCGACTCGGCCGGGGGTGGCGGGTGATCACCACAGAGCACGCCGCCGAGTGCCGGCACCCAGCGGAACGAATCGTGCTCCTCGAGCACGCGGTGGCACTCCACGCAGCGGTCCAGCTCGGGACGGACGCCGAGCGTGTCGGCCAGGCCGGTCTCGAACCAGCGTGCTACGCGTCCTGGGTCCATGCCGTCGTCGAGCAGCTGGCAGGAGCGGCGCAGCAGGCCGTAGACCGGGTGCGCCCCGCCTCGCTCCTCCACGGCACGGTCGGAGAGCTCGCCGAGGTACCAGGCCACCGCGGTGGATTCGAGCCGGTCGCGCAGGCGCAGCCAGGCGTGGGCCACCCCGACCTGTGTGATGACGTCGAGGTTGCGCCCGCGCGCGAGGACCACGTCGAGCTCCGCGAACGGCTCGACGCTGCCGCCGATGCGGCTCCGCGGGCGGCGCACACCCTTGGCCACGGCGCGGATCTTGCCATCCTCGGGCGTGAGCAGCGTGATGATGCGATCGGCCTCGCCGAGATCGAAGTGGGCGAGGACGATGGCACGCGTCTTGTAGGTCCGTGGTCGAGGCACGGACCGAGCCTATCCGAGGAGGCGTCGGTCCGTCGCCCGGCTGCCATCGGCAATGTGCTACAGGCGCGTATCATGTCGCGGTGCTGACCGCCGTCGACCTCGACCGACTCATCGCCGACACCGAGCAGGAGATGCTCGGCGTCATCGAGCGCGCCGAGGATGAGCGCACCGCGGAGTTGTACGAGATGGTCCGCTACCACATCGGCCTCGACAGCGACGCCCCCCGGGGCAAGCGCATGCGTCCGCTCATCGGCCTACTCGTCTACCAGTCGATCGCGGGCGACCACGCCAAGGCGCTACCGGGTGCCGCCGCCGTGGAGATGGGCCACAACTTCAGCCTTGTCCACGACGACATCGAGGACAACGGCGCCGAGCGGCGCCATCGGCCCGCGCTGTGGACGATCGCGGGCGTGCCCCAGGCCATCAACACCGGCGACACCTTGTTCACACTCAGTCGCATGGCTCTCTACCGGCTCAGCGATGAGGGCTTCGACGATGCTCGCGTGCTGCGCCTGATGCGCCTCTACGACGAGATCTGCCTGGCCCTGTGCGAGGGCCAGTTCATGGACATCTGGACGTCCGAGCACGACGAGTGGATGTCGGTCGACTACTACTTCGACATGATCGGCCGCAAGACGGCCTCGCTCATCGCGGGGTCAGCCGAGGCGGGGGCCGTGCTGGCCACCCAGGACGAGTCGGTCATCTCCGCCTACCGCCGCTTCGGGTGGGCGCTGGGCCTGGCATTCCAGCTCAACGACGACCTGCTGGGCATCTGGGGTGACGAGGCCATCACCGGCAAGGAAACCTCGGACATCGCCACGCGCAAGAAGACGCTGCCGCTCATCTACGCGACTGCGCAGGCCACCGGCACTGACGGCGAGCGGCTGCGGGCCATCCTCGCGCAGTCCGAGGCTGAGCCCACGTCCGACGAGATCGCCGAGGTACTGGACATCCTCGAGCGCGTCGGCGCACAGGACTACACGCGAGATCGCGCCCGCGCCTACCGCGACGAGGCACTCGCGGAGGTCGCCTCGGTGGGACTGGTCGACGAAGCCTCGATCGGGCGCCTCGGCGACGTCGTCCGCGCCGCCATCAACGCCTAGGAGTCGAGTCCGAGGCTAGTCGTCTCCGTGCTCGCCCTCGTCCGTGACGGGCGGGGCGTGCACCACGTGGACCGTGCGCACGCGCCGGCCGTCGGTGGCCTCCACCGTGAGCTTCAGGCCGTCGACCTCGACCGTGTCGCCGACCGAGGGCACGCCGCCGATGTGGTGGTACACGAGACCGGCCACGGTGTCGAACTCCTCCTGGTCGTCGCCGTCGAGCTCCGCCTCGAAGTGCTTGAGCATGTCGTCGATGTCTGCCCGACCGTCGATGCGCGCCTCGTGGTCACCGAGCGGCACGATCATGGGCTCCTCTTCGTCGTACTCGTCCTGGATCTCGCCCACGATCTCCTCGAGCAAGTCCTCGATGGTGACGAGGCCGGCCGTGCCACCATGCTCATCGAGCACGACGGCGATGTGCACGCGGCGACGCTGCAGGCTGCGCAGCAGGTCGTCGACGAGCATCGACTCGGGCACGAACAGCGGCGTGCGCAGCAGACGGCGGATGGACGGTGGGCGGTCCTCGCCGACGAGGTACGGCAGTAGGTCCTTGGCATAGAGCATGCCGATGACGTTGTCGATGTTGTCCTCGTAGACCGGGATGCGCGAGTGGCCCTCGCTGACGATGGTCTCGATGATCTCGGCGAGCGTAGCGTCGACCTCGAGCGACACCATGTCCACGCGCGCGACCATGACCTCGTGGGCACGCTGCTCGCCGAGCTCGAGCACGGCCCCGATCATCTGCTCCTCCTCGGCCTCGATGGTGCCCTGCTCTGAGCCACGCTCCACGAGGATCCGCAACTCCTCGCTGGTGATGGCCTCGTCGGTAACATCGCGGACGCCGAGCAGACGCGTGATGAAGTGCGTGACGGCGGTCAGGAACCAGACCACCGGCGAGAGGATGAGCCCGAGCACCTCGACGGGGCGAGCGAGGGTGAGGGCGTAGCGCTCGGCGTGGGCGAGGGCCAGCGTCTTGGGCACGAGTTCGCCGAAGACGATGGTCACGAGGCTGACGATGAGCGTGATGATGAGCAGCGCGAGCACGTCGGCGGAGCCCGAGAGCGGTCCGATGTCACGCAGTTGATCCGCCAGCTGGCCGGCGATGCTGGCGCCAGCGAAAGCCGCGGCCAGGAAGCCGATGAAGGTGATGCCCAGCTGGATAGTGGCCAGCAGGCGGCCCGGTCGCTCGGTCATGCGGCCGACTCGCCTGGCGCGCGCGTCACCCTCGTCACTGAGCTGCCGGATGCGGCTGCGGCGCACGGTCACGAGGGCGATCTCGGCCGCCACGAAGACGCCGTTGACCGCGATCAGCAGGGCGATGACGATGATCTCGACGAGGGAGCTGCCCATCAGCGGTCCGGAGCGTCCTCCGAGCGAGACTGCTCAGCGCCCTGGTCGGCCGGTGTGTCGGCGAGGGGTTCCCCAGCTCTGGGCTGGCGGCTGCGGATGCGCGCGGGGACACCCAGGGCCATCTTGCCGTCGGGTACGTCCCTGGTGATGAGCGAGGCGGCACCGGTGAAGGCACCCTCCCCC
>Ga0209013_10002657_pt1 | contig 16098 bp, 14 predicted proteins | sample Cruoilmetagenom2_FD_187291 | JGI IMG/M metagenome (GOLD analysis project Ga0209013, IMG submission 187291) | Oil polluted marine microbial communities from Coal Oil Point, Santa Barbara, California, USA - Sample 2 (SPAdes) (version 2) | ecosystem: Environmental > Aquatic > Marine > Oil seeps ... | reverse complement strand
ACCCTTGACAAGGCCGTTCGAGAATCTACGCTTTCGTCGCATCTGGCATCTGGCATCTGGCATCTGGCATCTGGCATCTGGCATCTGGCATCTGGCATCTGGCATCTGGCATCTGGCATCCAGCGGGCACAGTGATAAACTTGAAGGCAGCGAAGGGAGCCCGCGATGGAAATACCCGGCAAGGTCTCTTTCTACTGTCCTTTGATCGATGCGAAAGGGACTGCAGGAACGCTGGTGTCCATCTCTCCGGAGGGCTACTACCGGGTCGAGGTCCCCATCAAGGGCAGGACTCATGTCATGTTCCTACCGGTCGCCCACACGGCTCTGTATTTTGCCGAGCCCGAGCCGGAGCGCGAGGAAGGATTCGAGATCGAACGGTGATTCGCGACGACCGACTCCCGAATCGCGAATAAATCCTACTGCTCGGACTGTTATAGAAGCGTGGCACGAAAAGACGGGTTCCTCCTGGCTGACGGGTGGGTCGAGGTGTTCGACCGCCTCGGTGAGGCCGTCATTGTCCTCGACGACCAACGCACCTTGATCCATGCGAACATCGCCGCGAGGCGACTGCTGGGATACGAGGACGGCCGGTCGTTGGGTGGACGGTGTCGTTTGACGACGCGCGGCGTCGATTGTGAAAACGCCTGCCCGCTGACCTTTGCGCTCGAGGCCGGACTCGATCGGGTCGAAAATTTTTCCACCATATATCTTTCGGCCGACGGCCGTGATGTTTCGCTCCACGTGACGGTCGTTCCCTTGCGAGGTGAGAACGGATCTTTTCGGGGTGCGGTGGAGATCCTCCGTCCCGCCGAGCCCAGCCCGGGCTTTTACATGGCAGGGTCATCCGCCGCATCCGAGGCTCTGCGCGCTCGCGTGAAGGCTCTCGCACGGGGTCGCGCAGATGTCCTGATCGTGGGCGAGGGCCCCGCCTGCCATGACACGGCGCGCGCGATTCACTGCTATTCCGGTATGCCCGAGGAACTCTTTCACACGTGGATCGGGGCTTGGGACGACGTCAATCCGTGGCCGCCGGGAACGGCATATGCGTTTGGAGATCATGCCGATGCATTGCGTGGCGCCCAACGTCCGGAAGGTTGGCGCATCGTCGTCTGCGCGCCACGGGCCGAAGATGTTGATGCGTCATTGGAGGTCTTGGAGCTGCCGCGTCTCGAAGAACTGTCCGAGGATCTGCCGCGGATGATTGGCGCCTGGATCGAGGTTCTCGCCCCGGGGAAGAAGGTATCGGCGGACGCTCTCGACCGACTCACCCGGATGGCACGCGACCGCGGCCTCACGGATCTCGAGCATGTGCTGACGGCGGCGATTGCCTGTACCGAAGATCGTATTGAGGAGGCCGATTTGCCGGTCGACGGCTACCATGCGGCGTTGGTGGACGAGCTCCTGGAGGCGCCGAACCCGATGGCCGCGCTCGAAGAACGTTTGATTCGCGAGGTGCTCGAGCGTTTCGGATGGCGGATTCAGAGTGCCGCCGACCGTCTCGGAATCTCGAGAGTCACCCTATGGCGCAAAATGAAAGACCTGGGGATCGAAAGGAATTCTTAATTCTCAATTCGCGCTCACTCCGCTCGCATTTTGTGGACCGGGCCATTGAAAATTGAGAATTAAGAATTGAGAATTAGTGTCTTATTCCTCTGGTTCGGAGGTGAACCTGTAGCCTACGCCGCGGACGGTGTGGAAGTGCAGTGGGTTTCTGGGGTCTTTCTCGAAGTGTTTTCGGAGCCGGTGGACGAAGGTGTCGAGGGTTCGGGTCGAGGTGTCGAAGGTGTAGCCCCAGACCCGTTCGAGGAGCTCGCCCCGGGTCAGCACCCGCCCCTCGTTTTCGGAGAAGAAGCGCACCAGCATGACCTCGCGCTCGGTGAGAGCCACCGAGCCGTCACTGGTCGTCGCGCGCATAGTTTCCATGTCGACCTCGTTGGCGCCGATTCGGATGACCGGACCGGTGTGGGCGGGAGTCTGCGACCACTCGGCGCGGCGCAGGATTCCTCGTACCCGGAGCACGAGTTCCTCGACGAGAAACGGTTTGGTTAAGTAGTCGTCGGCGCCGAGCTGGAGACCGAGGATGCGGTCCGCATCCGAGCCGCGCGCGGTCAGAAAGAGGATGGGAATTTGGTTGCCATCCGCGCGAAGCTGCCGGCAGACCTCGAAGCCGTCGATCCCGGGGAGCATGATGTCGAGAATCAGCAGGTCGAATTGGTTGGGCGTCGTGCCAAGCTCGACGAGCCCGCCCTCGCCGGTTCCCACACACGTGACCGAAAAGCCCTCCAGCTTGAGGTTGCCACTGAGCCCCTCGGCGAGCGGCGGGTCATCCTCGACCACCAGCAGCCGGATTGGCTCGGATGCGGATTGAGATTCGTTCACTTCTATAATTGTATCCCCACCCAGACAGATACCAGATACCAGATACCGGATACCAGATACCGGATACCAGATCGACCCACTCACCACTTGACATCGAGACGGCTGGATTTACAATTTTGGCGCATCCAGCATCCAGCATCCAGCATCCAGCATCCAGCATCCAGCATCCAGCATCGAGATTAAGAATTGAGAATTAAGAATTGAGAATTGAGAATTGAGCTACGGCGTCGTCGAGTTCAACCCCACAAACGTGCCGTCGTTGCGGCGGCACAGGATCCGCATCAGGGTGGCGAAACGGATGCCGGTCTGCTCCCCGACTCCGGGAACCGAGAAGATGGTGGGAAAGCCGATGGCATGGATCCGGACCCGCCGTTCACCGTTGCTTCCGACGGTGTTGAGCCGGTCCACCTCGCGGACGACCTCGTCGATGGAGGGGCCGGTGAACTCGTCGCCGAAGACATAGATGGAGGTCCGGTGCTCGGGGTTGGCGAATATGCGGATGGCGCGGGTGATCCCCTCGACCGGGCTCGAGTTCGAGAACACGCTCCACGAGCGCAGACGCGCGATGATCGCCTTGCGGCGGCCGGGAGTGTCGGGGATCCATTTGCCGGCATACTGGGAGTACATGTACTGGCCCATGTCGTTCATGATCTGCAATCCCTTGACGCGGGGATAGGTGTCAAGGACCTGGGTCATCTTCTCGACCACTGCCGGCCAGGCGAATTGAAACATGGAGCCCGAGGTGTCAATGACGAAGATGATGTACTCGCTGTCGACCGGGATGCCGCCGACCAGGGAGTCAGGCTCGCGTCGTCGCCGACCCTCCTCGAGAAGGCGGCGCATCTCGTCGCTGAGCTCCTGCTGGGCGGCCAGCATCCGCCCTTCGAGGATGTCCTGAACCTCGGACAGCTCCTGGCCGGCCGCATACTCGCCCCGGATCTTCGAAAAATCGCCGCGCAGGCGGGCGATCTGGATCTTCTCCTGCGACAGCTGCTGCACCTTGGTTTTCAGGCGGCGGTCGAGGATTGCGGTTTCTCCCTTGATCTCGTGGAGTTCGGCCTCGAGCTCGATCAGCCGGCGGTCCAAGTCGCGTCGGGCCTCTTCGATTGCCCGTGGCTCGCCGAACTTCGTCAGCACTAAGAGCAGGATGATGGCGCCGAAGCCGCAGCAGATGACGTCGAGGAACGACAGCGAGAAGACCTCGAAATTCTGGCGCGGGCGTCTCATGGCCAGTCCTCGGCGATGCTCATGAACGAGCCGCGGCTCGCCATCGCCAATCGCCAAAAGGCGCTGGCGGCCAGCGGGTCGCCCTCCATGGGAAAGAGGATGACGTTGACCGGGATCCCCGACGGCACCTGCTCGACGGCGCGGTTGAAGAGCTTTGCGCGCTGGCGGGCGGAGATCGTCGAGGCCCGGGCCGGACTCTTGCCGACCGTTGGGAGGCCGTCGGTCAGGAGGATGATGTTGTCGGGTCGCGGGTTGAGCTCGGAGGCCACCGCCAGCGCGTGAAAGAGGCTCGTGCCGTCGCTGGGGACGACCCCGCCCAATCGCCGCACTGCCCCCTCGAGCACCTCGCGGTCCGAGGCGTCGAGCCACTGCCCGCCGGTGTCCGGGACCACCGGTCGTGGCGTGGTGTTGAAGGCGAAAATCTGGAACCGGCTGTCGCGTGGAATCTGTGTCGTCAGCCAGTCCACCGTGGCCAGAGTCTGCCGCCACTTGGCCGCACGCACTTTGTCCCGATCGGGCAGGTTGCGACGACGAATGATGTTGACGATGGTACTGCCGAGCATGCTCGCCGACGAGTCGACGAGGATGAGGATCCTGCTGCCGCCGACCTTGAGACCGGTGAGGTACTGGCGGTCGCCGTCACCGACGCGAGCTCGAACCCGATCCCCGGGGGTTTCGTCGGACGGAAGCGAGGCCGAGAGGCGGCGCGCGTCCTCCTCCATCGATCGGAGGTCGGCCTGCAACGCGTTGATGTGCTCGCGGCGGGCGAGGGTCGAGTCTTCGAAGGTTGCGAGCTCGACGCGGATTTCTTTCAGCATCTCGATCAGCCGCCGCGCCAGACCCTGAGTCAGGGCCCGATCATCATCGGTCTCGGTGATCGCATTGCGAAGCTCCACCAGGTTGCGGTGGCCCTCCAGGACGTCGCTCTCGAGTTGATCGACCTCGGCCCGGAGATCGCTGGTGACCGTGACCGTGTGGTCCCGCACCGCGGCGTTGATGATCATGAAGAGCAGGATCACCGCCCCGAGGCCGCAGGTCATGGCATCGAGAAACGACAGCCCGACCGGCGTCACATCACGAGCGCGCATATCTCACGCCACCATGGTGACAACCAGGATCTGGCGATCGAATGCGCCGAGCCGCAGCCGGTCGCCGGCGACCAGGATCGCCCGGCCCTCGAGCGGCTCGCCGTTGATGGTGACGCCGGCCCCGACCGCGGCGTCGAGGACTACTTGGCCGGCGACGCGGCAAACGGTCGCGAGCGGCCGGTCGCGGTTCACGGCCTCCGGCGCCCCACCGGGATCGAGAACCAACTCTTCGGATCCGATACGGTGGGCGATACCGTCCATCACGAGGTGGGTCGGTGTGTGTCGGGCGTTGTCCTCGGGGGGCGAGACCGCCACCGTGACTGGCCCCGGTGGTCTCGCATCGTGGCCGGGAAGCCGGGTCACAAAGGGTAGGGCTGAGCCCGATGACCGGATACGGTCGGCGTGGGCCAGGGCGCCGGCGGCGGCGGCCGCGGGATGCAGGGCCACAACCGTGAGGCCGGCAAGCTTGGAGAAACGATCGAGAAGTCCCGGCAATGCGACGGCGCGGTGACTCAGTAACAGGGTGGTCCCATCCGCATGCGTGTGATCCGAGACAAGCGACGACAGGATGTCATAGGCGGGAACCACGGCATCGATGATGCGGGTGCGTTCGAGTTCGACGGCGTGTTGGCGGCCGCCCGACGCGATGCGCGCCCGAGTCGATTCGCTCGTGGCCAGCGCCTCGAGAAAATCGCTGAGACGGGCGTAGAGCACCTGCTCGGTGGCCGCGAGATGGAGCGGGTCGAAACGGGTGGCGCGGACAAAGGTCTGGGCGATCACCCGGGCCCAGGCGTCGCGAAGATCGAGAAGCCCAACCCCGGGCTCGGTATGGACGGCCTTGCGGATGATTTCCTCATCATGCTCGAGCTCGGTGAGGACGGCACGATGGAGGTGGAGATCGAGGTGGAGACAGTGGCGTGCGACCTCGCGATCGGCGGCCGCGGCGACCGCGGCGTCGACCAGACCGCGGACCGGGATCTGAAGCTCTGCGGCGATCCCGAGGAGGAGTGCGAGCTGATCGTCGGAGTAGACGCCGGGTACAGCGATCATCACCTCCTTGGCGCCGCCATCGACCGCGTCCCACACAGTCTGCAAATGGGCGTGGGCGAGATCGGCGGTCCGTAGATGGCTGGGGAATGGACGACCGAGCGGGGCGGTGCCGAGCTCCTGCCAGAATCGGCTGTGGAGACTTCGTGGTTTCAAACGTGCGCTGCACTCCGCGTCAACGCCCACCACGAGCTCGTCGCCGCTAACGATGGCGATGCCGGGGCTCGGCGGCGACAGCCTTCCCCGCCGGCTTGCCAGCTGGAGCCCGGCATCGACCAGCTCGAGCGCCGACGTTGTGCTGCGGGCTCGTTCCACGGTCATCAGATTGCCGCACCCCGTTGCGAGCGCTCAGGCGGTGCGGCGGCGCCCTGGAGGTGGCGGATGAGATGCGTGTCCACGTACCCCTCGGTGTCGAGGACCAACCGCTCCTGCCGAAGCTGGAGCTGGTGGAGGAGGAACATGAGGACGATCGAGATCAGGAGGGCGACAAAGGTCGAGTTAAAGGCGATGCCGAGGTTCCGCGTCACCCCGGTGATGTCTCCCTCGACCGCCCGGTGGGCCTGGCCGAGGGCCGCGCCGATACCGCGCACGGTACCGATAAATCCAATGGATGGAATGGCCCAGGCGATGTAGCGAACCATCGAGAGCTCGGAGTCGAGGCGTTCCGACTCGGTCTCGGCGGTGCTGCGGGCGGTGTCGGATGCATCCTGGATGCTGCCGGTGGCGCCGAATCGCTGCAGGGCGGCCAACACCACCCGTGGCAGCAGCAGCCGTTGCTCGCTCGTCGGCAAGGCCTCGATCTGTCGCGCATACTCCCGCGAGTCCTCGGGCAGAATGCGCACCCCGTCCGCTACCGGCACCAGATTGGCCTCGAGCTGCCGGCTCTCGCGGGCCATCGTCAGGCCCTTTGACGCCATGATCGCCATTGCCCACAGCATGAGCACGAAGCACGCCTCCTGCTCGAAGTCGCGCACGATCACCCACACCGACCGCTGCTGGACATAGTCGGGGTTGGCCGCCGTCAGGGCCGCCTGCTCGGCCGAGAAGGCGTCGGCGCGGGGTCGGACCACGGTCACGTAGAACGCATGGACGATGATCAAGGCCACCACCAGCGAACTGAGCTGGAAAAAGAAATCCACCGAGTCTGAGCGCCGCATCACGGCCTCAGATGTCGGTCGGGAACGCGACCGCGCTGTCGGCGGGGAGGCGCTCCGTCGGTTGGAATTCGGGCAGGGGCTCCTGGGTGGCCGGTGCGGGCCCCTCCGCAGTCTCCTGCGGCGGTGCACCGGTATCGGCCGTCAGCCGGCCCGCGGTCACGACGGCCGCGAAGACCAGGATGGCCAGCCCGGTGATGACTAGCCCGCACTTCTCACCAGCTTTCGTAGCGAGGTCGGCGACGTGCCGTGCCCAGTGGGGTTTTCGACCTGAGGGGCGCGGAGTCGTACTTGACAGTACGTCGAGCACCCCGAAGCGAGAAAATACCGCTGGGTGTGGTGCATCGCCGACCGCAGCAGGAAGCTGGTGAGAAGTGCGGGCTAGATTTCGCGTGATCGGTTTCATGCTTGTCCTCCGATTACTGCGCGCTGCGTGCGATGCGAAAACCGAGATCGGGCCGGGCCCGGTCGCCGTGATCGCGATAGCTCAGTCTGAGCTCGGTCACGTTGGTGTCCATCCAGCTCGCGCCTCTGATGACATGGTACGCCCCCATCGACGGACCGGTGGGGTCGCGGGCGACCTCGCCGGGCGGCGACGGCGTGACGGCGTAGATGTCGTTGATCCACTCCGCCACGTTGCCGCCGAGGTTATACAGCCCGAGCGGATTGGCCTGGAAGCTGCCGGCCGGGGCGGTGGCTGGGTAGTTGTCGTGGTAGCCGGGGATGGCGGCGCCGAGCGCTGACGCGCTCGCCGAGTCGCCGAAGTTCGCGGCCCCGGCCGGCACCGGCAGGGAGTCGCCCCAGACGTACTTGCGGGCGCCGGCCGAGTCCGGATAGCGGGCGGCCCACGCCCACTCGGCTTCGGTCGGGAGCCGGAAACTGAGCGGAAGCGGGGTCCGGGCGACCATCGAACCGTGTCGTTCGACATAGACGGGCGGCAGACCCGCCCGCTCCGAGAGCCAGTTGCAGTACCTCGCGGCCTCATCCCAGGTGACGTTGACGACCGGGTGGTGGTCGATTTCGAGATTGGAGTTGCCGACAGATCCGGAGCGGTGCTCGGACCGGAAGTCGCGGAACTCCTTGTTGGTGACCTCGCGCACCGCGAGGTAGAAAGGCCGGGTGATCTCGACCTCGTGCAGAACCTCGTTGGCGCGACGGCCGGGCTCGCGGCGGGCCGCGCCCATCGTGAACCGTCCGGGTCCCACCAGCATCAGCTCCACTCCCTGCGGGCTCTCGAGGGTCGCGGGCAGACCGGCGGCGCCCACTTCTTTGAGCTCTGCATGTACCGCCTGGGGGAGGCCGGGCTCGGGGGTGAGGGTGGTGCGGAATGGGACATAGCCCGCGAGCCGGATCTCGATCTGGCGCGGTCGGGCTTCGAGCTCGAGGGTGAGGTCGGTGGCGCCGGACGGCACACCGTCTATCAGGATCTCGGCGCGTGGCGGCAGCGAGGTGAATCTGACCTCGCCCGACAGCATCGCGAGCTCGGCGCGTACCTCGGATCGCCGACCCGAGGAGATCTCGACATCGGTGGTGAAGGTTGCGTGGCCGGCCGCCGACACCCTCACCTCGTAGGTGGTCTCTGGTGCGAGATCGAGCTCGAGCGGGGCCGCGCCGCGAAAGATGCCGTTGACTGTGACGGTGGCGCCGGTCGGGTCGGACACGACCGCGAGACGACCGTCCGCCGGCACGAGCCGAAGGGTCCCGAGATCGACGGCTTCGCCGGCCGTCACGCGCAGTCGCCGGGTCAGTACCATGAAGCCCTGTCGACGGATCTCGAGGACCCGGTCGCCGGCCTCCACTTGCGCGTTGAGGGGCGTCGAACCGAGGACGTTTCCGTCGACGGATACGGTTGCGCCGGCCGGGGCGGTGGCGACGGTGATCGGCGCCCAGTTGGCCACCAGCTCGACCGCCAGCTCACGTGGCGCGTCGCCCGGTTCGAGTCGGACGGTGTTCCGGTAGGGCAGATAGAGCGGGGCTCTGATCTCTACCGTGTGCTCGCCGGCGCCAAGCTCGATGTCGGCCGCCGGGGTGGCGCCGATGGAGGTCCCGTCGATGGTGATCTCGGCGCCATCCACGGGCGACGAGATGATCGTCAGGAGACCGCCGAGGGGCTCGAGCGTGAAGGACACGACCGAGGGCGAGTGGGCGCCGACTTCGAGGGGGGCGGCTAGGCTTCGATATCCCGCCAGCTCGGCCGCCACGGTGTAGCTTCCGGGACGCAGGAGATAGCTGCCGCCGATCTTGGGCGTCAGCCAGACGCCTCGGATTTCCAGCGAGTCGGCAGGCGGGGCGGTTTCCACCCGGACCGCGCGCGCGGTGAGGACAAACCACGCGCCGGCGGCGAGAAGGGCGATCGCCGCCATCAGCAACAACGAGCGCGGATGAATGCTGAAGCGGGAGCGGCGCGGCGGGGTCCGCCACCTGGGCTCGAATTCAACGGGCGTGATGGCCCGCTCCGGGGGCGTGATTGGCGGCGGCGGAGTTTCGCCGGCGGAATCTCCGGCGCTCCCGGTTGCCGTCGGCATCAGTCTGAGCTGTACGGTGTCATCGGTGATCTCGCACCGCAGACGGAGGCGGCCGATACCGACCTCGTCGCGGTCGTCAAGCCATCGCGACGCGGTCAGGACCACGCCGTTGCACATCACCGGCGTCACGGTCGCGCCTTCTTCAGCCGGTTGGATGAACGCCTCGCCCCGGTCGTGACTCAGGTAGGCCGCGGGGCCGTCGTCGGCGAGCCCGGGCAGGGCGATGTGGCAGGCCCCACCACCGATGCTCAGGGGCAGGTCCTCGGCTGCGAAGACCCGGCGTTCGGCGCCGATGATGACCGCGACGACGAGGCTCATAGGCGTTCCGTGCACCGCACGACGAGCAGCATTGGCGGCGTTCCCGGGGTGACGACCAGCCGCAGGCGGACATCGCGGTAGCCGTCACGGCTGCCGATCACGGTGTAGGCGCCGGGTTTGAGATTGAGCTCGTGACGCGTGAAGGCGCCCAATCGGCCGACCCGGTAGACCACGACGTCGGTCATCGCGTCGGACTCCAGGACCACCGCGACCGGCGTCGACGCGCGCTCGAGGACGGCGTCGAGGCGGGCGATCTGCGACTCGAGACGGGGGCCGCCCGGGTCCGTATCCCGCGCTGCCTCGAGGGCGGATGTGGCTTCTGCGAAGACCTCGGGGGTGAAGAGACGCCCCGGGTTGGCGAGGTAGAACTCGAGCGTTTCATCGAGGGTGGCGCGCCCGTCGGCGTGCCGCCGCCCTGTGAGCGCCGCGGCGTCCTCGGGATCGATCGCCAACACCGCCGAGTACGTCCTTTCAGCCTCCCGCCAGGCCTCGCGACCTTCGAGCTCGTGCGCCTGACGGATGCCGTCACCGATGGTCTCCAAGCGCAGCCCGGCCGCGGCGCGGGCGAGACCGTCCGCCGCCTCGGGGGCATCCGGCTTGAGCCGTGACGCCCGTTCGAAGGCGGATCGGGCGGCCTGCCACTGCCGGTTTTCGAGGGCCGCGAGACCTTCGGACATCGTCTCGATGAACTGACGTTCGGTCGTTGCCGGCTGTCGGCGAGACGCACTCGGGGTGCGATCGGCGGGCGGGCGGAGGGTAGGACTCGGTATCGGCGTGGGGCTCGGCGCCGGGGTGGCGAGATCGGCGGTCGCTACCGGCTCGGGCGTGGTCTTGTGCGGGAAATCGGGCGGAGGTATGGCGGCCTGAGCCTCGCCGCCGTCGGCGAGAAGGCTCAGGCGCCGCTCTTGCCAGCGCGGGAGAAGAACGAAGACCGCAATCAGGGCCACACCCATGGCGATGAAGACCGCCACCCGACCGGTGAGTGGGCCGCGGCCGGTGGACCCGCCACCTCGCTCGGGGCCGGTGTCGGGATCGGGGATGCCCGCTGAAGCGACTCTCGGCGGGGGATTCAGCTTTGGCTTCTGCCTGCCGTCGCCCATCGCTCAGTCGTGCTCCAGAGGGTCGTTTGCAGAATGGCTGCCGGTTTCAGCTGTGGCAGGCGGCGCACCGGGTTGGTTGGGATCCACCGGCAGCCCGGTCTCGGTGGCCCAGATCTCGCGCATCAGACGCCGCCACTCCTCGTACTGGGTTTCTGCGGAACCCGCGAGGCGCAGGGTCTGGCCGTGAACCTCGACCACGATGGGCTGGAGCTCGGTCTCCACCGAGGCCGCAAGCTCGCGGATGGCTTCGGCGTGAATCTTGGCTTCCTTCGAGGTCGAGATACCGGCGTGGATCGCGGCGATGCCGCCGATCATCGCGGCGTCGCGAACCACCGCTGCGGTCGACGAACCCGGATCCGCGAGCGCGGCGCCGAGGATCGCCAGACCACCGAGGATCTTCTGCGTCAACGCCTTGCGTTTGAGGGCCTTATACGCCTTCTCCTCTTCATAGGTGTACTTGAGCCAGCTCGAGTAGGGCTCTTCCATGCGGACGAAAAAAGCCGCGTAGTTCTGGTCGAGGGTGTCGATGAAGAGGTTCTCACTGGCGCGGATGTTGTCGGCTCGCGCCATCATCGGGTCGCCACGGGCGGGTAGCCGATTGACCCTGGTCAGCCCCTTCTTGTTGGTGGTGAGATAGTCGGAGAAGGGTACGGGCGCGAGGTCGGCGGCGAACCGCAATCGCGACACCTGGCGGATTTCCTGCTCCTCGCCGGCGTGGAGCTTCTTCCGCGCCTCGAGAAGATCGTTCGAGATCTCGTTGTAGATCGACTGGAAGGGGTCGATTCTTATGACCTCGGTGCTCGTGTAGGCGAGTTCGTCGGCATCCGCCCGGTAACGTTTGTCGAGCCATACCTTGCCCCGGGCGTCCACCGCCTGAAGATCGAGGGCCAGCTTCATCCCCGTGGAGAGAAGAATTGTGGCGGAGACCTTGAGGTCGGTGATGCCGTATCCGGCGGGGAGGACCCGGACCGCCCCCCACTGACCCGTGCTCTGCATGGTCTCCATGAGCTGAACCGCCTGGAACCTGGACTCGGCCTCGCGGAGCTCGGGGAAGACGTCGTCGGGCATGGGTTGCCCCTGCGGCGGCAGACCCGGGTCAAAGACCGAAATCCCGACGTCGAGCAGCTCCTCCATCGGGATCTCCTGCGTCGCCTGGATGGCGGGGGCGGTCGATTGCCGCGTGGTGGACTGCGAGGCGCAGCCGACAGCAAAGATGATCAGAACCAGCCATGCCACCGCCAACCATCGATTCGGGTCTCGGCCGCCGATGGACATCACTTGCCACCCTTTGCCGAACCACCCAGAGACGCCTTGTAACGGCGGTACTCGTCCCAAAGCTTCGCCTTGAGCTCGGGGTCTTTTTCCGCCATCGCCGCTTCTCGAAGCTGGCGGGCGACAATGTCGTCATCCGATCCGTCGCCGACATCGTCGGGTACTTGGCCCGACCCGGTCCCACCCGGGCCCGATCCACCGGTGGCGCCCGAGGCATCGCCTCCGTCTTCCGCGCTCTCGCCGCCGCCCGGTGTCGACTCGCCGGCCGTACCGCCGTTCGAACCGGGCCCCGAGCCCGCATCGCCGTCGGTTGCTCGCGAACCCTCCCGTTCGGCGTTCGCGGCTTCCTCGGCCAACCGCTGCATCTCTTCGCTCATCTGCCGGTCGAAGCTCTTGAGCGCCCCATCGAGTTCGTGGTCGAGCGCCGCCGCCGCCTCATCGCCGGTGGCCGACGATCCCGCGGGCGGTTGACCGCCCGCCGCGCCGCCTGACTCGCCGCCGGCCGATTCTTCGCCTGACGCTCCATCGCCGCCGGCCTCTGCACCCTGCTCGCCCTGACCCGCGCTCGATGCCCCTTCGGCGCCCTTTGAGCCGCCCTCTCCCTGATTGCCCCCGTCTCCACCAGCGGCATCCGTCGCCGGGGGTCGCGCTTCGGGCGTTTCCGGCGGCGCCTGGGTGGTGCTCGGAGTGGTCGATGCGCACCCCAGCACGAGCACCGCCAGAGTGGCGACCGAAAAGGTCAGCAGGCCGTGTCGAACTCTTCTCATGATCTCAGAGCTCTCAATCAGTTTCGCCTCCCACATCAGTGCCAACGAAAGACCGGTGGAGAGTCATTCCGAACTGTAGCATGCATGGCGAGCCGCCGGCCGCCCGCGGTTCACATGCGTGCTACAATCCGCCGCTGATTTTGGAGGTGGTTATGCGAGCCTTCGTGCGATGGACCTTGGTTGTGTTGACGATCTCAGCGGCCGTGCCGGCCTTGGCCGGAAAGATCGGATTTCTGGATGCCGAACGCGCGCTCGCATCGGTCGGTGAGGGCAAGCGGCAGCTCAAGGTGCTCGAGGAGTGGGCTGGACCGCGACGAGAGCGGTTGCAGGAAATGCGGGCCAACGTGGTCAACCTCAACGACCAACTGACGACGCAGCGAAGCGTTGCCTCCGCCGAGAATGTCAAGCAGCTCGAGGAGCAGCTGCTGCAGGCGCGGCGGGAGTTCGAGGACGCGGGCCGAGCCTTCAACCGCGACCTGGACGCCAAGCAGAACGAGATTCTGGAGGACGTGGCGACCAAAATCGGCACGGTGGCCAGCGATTACGGCCGCGCCAACGACTTCGACGCCATTTTCATGCTCAAGGCCCAGCCCCTGGTCTACGTCCGGGATTCGGCCGACGTCACCGATACCGTGATCCGGCTCTACGACGATCGCTTCCCGGTCGACTGAGCCCGGCGGCACGCGGGCGAAGAGCTGAAGATCGGGGGTTCGCGGATCCAAAATGGTGGGCCGATTCCACCATACTCCGTGCGGGCGGATGGAATGAAACGGCCCAACATCAATACCTGAGACCTTGACGCGGCGAATCGGGTTTTCTTGACACCGCCGGCACATTCCTGTAAGACAAATGCAACGGAGCGATCCGCAACGGATGGAGGGGCATTCTGAAGCGCGCGGGACGGTCATCCGACGGCTGTCGGCAGTCGGTTCTGTGATTTTATCGCCCCCCCCCCCCCCTCGCAATCCCGCCCCCCCTGCATCGTTCAGATGAAGCGCTTCACTGCGGTAGGCCGATAGGCGCCGCTTCCCGGGCGGCGCTGGCGCGTCATAGCCTTCGCAAGTCACCCCCGGCGAGAAAACTCCGCGCGTTCAACCAGGCGCTGAAAACAACAAACACAATCCGCCCGCGATGTCCGTTTTCGCGGGCGTTTCGTGCGTTATGGATCAGGGAGGGGTTGGGGAAAACCCGGCTCGTCAACCACAAGCGGAACCTGTGGTTTTTCTACGAGGGGGGGATTGATGATGATTCGGAGAACTGTCTCACGTGTGTTCGTAACGAAGCGAAACCGGCGTATCCGTCTGCGGCTGATGTCAGCGGCGGCCCTTGCGGCTTTGATCATACTGTCGCCGCAGGTCGCCCTGGCCGACGACCCGTGTCTGGATCCGCCTTTTCAGCCAGGGGTCGAATTTGAAGATGTAGTCTGGGTTGAGTTCCAAATCAACGAGGTCGTGTCGTGGGGCATCATGTACGGATGCACCGACACCCTGTTCTGCCCGAATGCCCCTATCACCCGCGCCGAGATGGCGGTGTTCCTCGAACTCTTTGTGCACGGCGCTTCCTTCTCGCCACCTCCCGCCGAAGGCCTTTTTGAAGACGTGACGGGCGACTGGGCCGATTATGCCTGCTGGGTCGAGGCCCTCAAGAACGACAGCATCACTGCCGGCTGTAGAGCCGATCCGCCGCTCTATTGTCCGGCGGACCAAATCACGCGTGCGCAGATGGCGGTGTTTCTGGTCGCGGCGCGTTGCGTCAAAGTGGGCTGGAATCAAGATTACTGCCCGCCCCTTTACAGCGCGGTGCCGGCTTGCCCACCGCAGGCGTTTGACGACGTACCCTGTTCGCATTGGGGGGAACGGCACATCGCAACCATCGCCGAGCTTGGCATCACGGCCGGTTGTGGCGGAGGGAAGTTCTGCCCGAATAGCCCCGTCACCAAGGCTCAGCTGGCGGTGTTCCTCTGGAAAACCGTCATCGACATCGGATGCTCGACGTCTCTATCTCCACCCACCGAGCTGTCGAATTGAGGTGACTCATGAAACACACGACTACATACGTCATTTTCGGGTCCGGGGCGCAGTTTCGGGCGTATCCCGCAAGGGTGCGCACAAAGGCTTTGCGGCTCTGGAAGCGCGCCGCATTTCTGCCGATCCTCATGGCGGCGTTCATTCTGGCCTCGATGTTGCCCACCGTCTTGTGCGCGCAGGACCTCCTGGGTGGCTACGATGAGTTCTACCCCAACCACGCGCGCGGACACGTCAACAACGCGTTCGACGCGAACGGATTCGACAACGTGAACCTTTACAACGGCAACCTGACGATGACTCTGCCGTTGGGCCCCCCACTCCACCCGGCGGGGGACGTCACGCTGCAGATCGCGCTGTATTACAACTCCTCAATCTGGGCGGACGAGGACCGCAACAGCGGCTACTATGTAGGGCAGAGCCATGAGCAGTACGGCCAGGGCGGACTCCTCGGCACCCGCTATGTGGGGGTCGGCTGGAGCCTTCATTTCGGGAGAATCGCTCGCCGGGAATCGGGCCACATCTTCGTCGTGAGCCCGGACGGCGGGGAGCACCAGCTTTTCGGCGACCGTTTCGGGACCTACGGCTTCGAAAACACCTTTACCGTGTGCGATCCCAGCGTCGGGAGCGTCTGCTTCACCCGCGACGGGTCGGATCTCCGGGCGACGAGGACTGCTGCGGGCTGGGAGGTCGAGTCCCCCGGCGGAATCGTGTCTTTCTACGAGGATTTTCTCGACCAGTACACACACACGGTTCCCCTGGAACGCGATTTTGTAGGTCGGGATTTCGCCCGGATGAGGGACGGATGGTACCTGTCGAAGCTCCAGGATCGGTGGGGCAACTACATTGAGATTTCTTATGCCGCGGTCGGATACCACGAGGCATTCGCACACGGTGACGGCTCGGAGGAAAACGAATTTCCGTACAATAACTGGATGACGCAGCTCATCCCGGAAAAGGCCGAGGAGTACCGCGCTGACGGAACAATGCTCAGATACGTCGCCTTGGTTCCCGAGACCCCCGGGCCGGTCGGAGGCCAGGACCGCCCGAGCCGGATCAAGGCGGTGAAGTTCTATGAACCAAACGGGACTGTTTTCCTCCGGTACGACCTCAGCTACCTGAGCTACGTCGATGACGATCTCCAGCGGCTGCAGCTGCAGTCATACATCAATTTCGACAGGTACTCGCTCATAGACG
>Ga0209013_10002656_pt1 | contig 16098 bp, 19 predicted proteins | sample Cruoilmetagenom2_FD_187291 | JGI IMG/M metagenome (GOLD analysis project Ga0209013, IMG submission 187291) | Oil polluted marine microbial communities from Coal Oil Point, Santa Barbara, California, USA - Sample 2 (SPAdes) (version 2) | ecosystem: Environmental > Aquatic > Marine > Oil seeps ... | reverse complement strand
TTTTCATAGGAGTAAAATTCGTACTTGCTGAAGAGTTCTTCCACTTTAATGCAGCCATGCTGATACTTGCATTTGCCTGGCTTACTGGTACACAGCTCTTTTTATCTTTCTTTGAGGTATCCAAAGCAAACTCACCAAAAGTTATTATTGGTGTTGTCAGTTCCTTTATTTTAGTTCTATTTACTTATGAATTTGTAGGATTAGCCCTTGAACACTTCCTGTACGGCGAATATGGTCTTCTCTTCTATGAAGTTGCCACACTCCATGTAACAGGTAACATGACAATTCTCATGTTAGCTGTTATTATGTTTATAGGTTGGTACTTTACCTATAAACAACACTTTGTCGGTATACCAGAAGGTGAGCATAAACCTAATAAGTTTAAATGGCGAATCTATAAGATATTGGCAAAAGAAGGTTACATATCTGATATGTATATCAAATATTTCAAAGTATTTTAAGGGAAATGTCATGTTAATAAATTTTATTTTACTACTATTATTTGCGGGGATACCATATTATCTCTTTTTTGAAAAGACTAACATATTAGGTAAAGAAAAGATATTTTATCTTTCTTCTTTATTGGTTATTGGGGGGATGATATTTTCTCATCAGGTTCCACAAACAGCATCAATGCCATTTGCTATCGTTGCACTGATCGCTTCCTTGATTTCCCTTTATAAAGCTAACAAGACAACCAATCTATATAAATTGGCCTACTATATACTCTTTTTTAATGCACCAATGCTTATTATGTTTCAAGCAAAAGAGAGTACCTTATATGGAGTATCATTACTGATAACACTACTTGGTATTTTCCTGATAGGAAAATATTATGAGCGTAACTATGGTAGTGCAAATTATCGTTCTATCACAGGTATTACACTTGTTACACCATATGCAGGATTAATGCTAACCATTTATTTAACAGCTTTAGCACTCTACCCTCCTTTTCCAAATTCGTTAATGTTCCTAAATGGAATACTCGCCGCTGAGCTTAGTACCTTATGGTATATAACAGTAGTGGTCATATTTTTTGGAAACTTTTTAATCGCTGTGAGAGTCATGGCAAAAACAGTTTTTGGAAAGCCAAATACCAATGTACACTACATCGACTTAGCGCCTAAAGAGCGATGGCTACATCTAACTATATTTATTATATTACTAGTTCTAAGTGTTATAGGACTTAAGGAGTTACTAGCATGAGTATCTTAGAAAAATTAAATGCGGTTAAAGACACCGTACCACATTACTGGCCTATAGGTGCTTTTATTCATCATAATCCCCTAAAAGGTTTTGAACACCTTAATTTTAAAGATGGACTTGATAAAGCCCAAAGTATCTTTGGTGGTAAGGTCTATATGGATCCTGACTACTACATAGCACTCTATAATGAAGGTAAAATTAAAACAGAGCAACTAGAAAAAAACTTACTAAGACTTTTAAAAGAATCAAACCTTGAAAACAACCTAGAAGAAGCTAAAACATTTATGCTAGAGATCAGTCCATTGTGGAACGGTTTGAGAAGCTATGAAGAATTAAAAGTACATGAAATTGATGAAGTACTTCACACGTATCTTGAAGAAAACTCGATCTACATGAATACAGAGGCATGGATAGAGTCACTTACCGAACATATGACACTCTATGAAATACATGATGCGCTCTTTGGTACAAGTGAGAAAGAACTGATTGAAAAAGAGGTCATTGAGTACATTACACGTTTTCTTGATAAACAGCAAACTACACTTAGTATGGAAAATAGAGACCTTGGTATGTTCAATACCTTTAAACTCTATGAAAATATAGACTATGTGGTCTGTGCAGAAAATTATGTGATAGAAGCTCTAGAAAAACTTAAAGTTGTAGATGTAGAAAAATACTTCTTGACTCACATACTAAAACTGCATGGGTGGGCTGGATATATCAAATACCGTTCAGAAGACAAAGGGTACCTTCCTCAGCAAGAGCATCCTTCAACAATGATGGACTATATGGCTGTCAGATTACATTTTGAATTAAAATATATGCAAAAAGAAAAGATCAATGACTTTGATAAACTCAAAGCTTATATCAAAGAGAATACACCTTATGCTATATTAAAACTCTTGCAGGCGAAAGGTAAGCTTACAGGAACCTATAATGATGCAATGGAAGACCACCAGAACTATCAAGAGATCTTAGATGCATATGTAAAAGATGAGATCAATTTAAATTCACTTCAAGTACAACTGGCAAAAAAAGAGTTACCTGAGCTTGATATGTCACTCATTGAGTTTTCAAATTTTTCAAATTTGCTTAAAAAAGAGGAAGGGTTTCTTTGGCTAAAGTCACTTGAAGACAGCTATATCATGCAACATGTAGATGAATTTACAACACCACATACCTATGATGAAAAACCTCTTTCATCTACCGTATTCTGTTTAGATGTGAGATCAGAAGTGATGCGTAGGAAAATAGAAGAGTCTGGGCCTTACAGCACTTATGGTGCAGGTGGATTCTTGGGTATCCCTATCTCCTTTGTCGAATTTGACAAAGCACATACGCTAGCGCTTGCTCCTGCAGTCATCAAGCCACAAAATATTGTTTTTGAAATACCAGTTGAATCTCATGAAGAGTATAATTCAAAAAAAAGTATCAATAAAACGACTAAGAAAGTATTAAGTGACCTTAAAAATAATCCTTATACACCTTATATTATGGTAGAAGCGATTGGATGGATGTTTGGTATTAAACTTTTTGGAAAAACATTCTTTCCAGAGAAGACCAACAAACTCTTCAACAAGATGAAACCTAAAAAACCAAAAACCACTTTTACGCTTGATAAGCTGACAATTAATGAGATTGAAAAATATATTAGAAGACTCCATACAAATATTATCAATGAAGTGTTAACTACACAATCTGATACAAAACTTAATAAAGATGAACTCTACGTCTTATGGGAACATCTTGTTTTTAATAGAGATTTATGCATGAAAGTCTCTCCAGACATCATCAAAATCTCTCCAGACATCATCAATAAATTAAAGCATGCCTATCATATCACAGGCAAAGATTATTCACTTCAAAAAGAAAAACTGGCTCAAGTTGGATTTACCATTGACGAACAGGTGATGTATTTAGAAAACGTCCTAAAGACGATAGGTCTTGTAAAAGATTTTCCAAAATTTGTGACATTTTCCGGACATGGAAGCTGCTCTGACAATAACCCATTTGAATCTGCATTAGATTGTGGTGCATGTGGAGGTAGTATCAGTTTACCAAATGCGAGAGCCATCTGTATGATTGGAAATAAAAGTGAGGTACGTGAAAAACTAAGAGAAAAAGGAATTAACATTCCTCAAGAAGTCAAATTCTTACCTGCATTACACACTACCACTACAGATGAAATAACATTTTATGACACAGATATATTAAGTGCTTCGGAATTAGAACTTTTCACCAAAATGCGACAAGACTTCAAAAAGGCATCACTTGCATCTAGAGAAGAAAGAACTGCAGTATTACCTAACGCTAACAAGCAAGAAGACCTCTTCATAAAAACTATGGATTGGTCTGAGCCTAGACCAGAATGGGGTCTAGCAGGGAATATGGGTGTATTTGCTGGGCCTAGAGACTCCGTAAGACACATTGAATTCAACAACAGGCTATTTCTAAACTCTTATGACTCGAGTATAGATAATGAGAATGCAGACATACTTACACGTATCTTTGATGGTCCTCTTGTTGTTGGTGAGTGGATCAATCTTGAACACTATTTCTCTACTGTAGACAATAATATCTATGGTGCAGGCTCAAAGGTATATCACAATGTTGTTTCTAAAATTGGTGTGTATAACGGAAACTATAGTGATTTAAAGATTGGTCTTCCTACACAAAGTGTTCTGGAAGAAGGTAAAGCTTATCATGAGCCAGTACGTCTACTCACGTACATGGAAGCACCGCTAGAAATAGTTGGTAAAGCTGTTGAAAACTCTGTTGCGAAAGAATTCATCTTGAATGAATGGATCCGACCAATCATCATAGATAAGGCCGCTAAAAAAGTTTACTCCTACGAATCAGGAGAATTTATCGTAATAAAAGAGCTTGCATAGCTCTTTTATTATATCTTAAAGCTTTAAATGATATAACCCCCTATAATTAAGATAATAAAGGAAATAATTTGTACACAATTGAAATAGAAAAAGAGTGTAGTTGCGTTAAAAAAAGTGGACTTGACAAGAGCATGACGTTTGAGACAAGAGAAGATATGTATAATAAAGCACGTGTTTTGGAGTGCCGTATGAATCAAGAGTTTTGTATGACACACTTTTTTGAAGCTGTAGATTACGGTGATAAAATAGTAATACATAGCAGTGAAAGACCTGCCGATGATGAAGATGATGAAGATGTTGAAGATGCAAGAGTACTTGTAAAGAAAAGTGGAGTGACAATTGGCTTTGATGCTAGCCAAGTACCTCCAAAAGAGAGTGGTTCAAACTAATAAAAATTTGCATGACAAATAATTATTCTTCTAGGTCAAGGTAGATTAAAAAATCTCTCCTTGATCTAATCTAAAAAGTGATTCTACTGCTAACTAGAATCACCAATATGCATAGCAGTTTCCGAATCCCACCTTGAAATATGTAATATAATCCAATGCTTAAATTCGCCTTCTAAAAATTCTTGTACTTCTTTTGGATCTTTGTTTTTTGACCAGTTTTCTTGAGTCTTTTTTAATTTTTTTCTCATAGTATCATGCTCAGATTTATGCATTTGAAAAGCATAAAACTTGCTCTGTTCCATCATCTCTTCTTCTGTAGAAAAGTGATCCTCTACATCAAACTCAACGACTTTAAAAAGCTCATCAATTTTTTCTATATCTTTTGCTAAAACAGCATCATGGAAATCATTGATTATTTCTATCTCTTCTTCATGTAGCATATTCATCATGGCATTTGAGACTTGTTGTACATCTCGTTTTTGCATTAACATTCTATATCCTTGAAATTGGGCTTGATAAAAAAGATTATAGCTTAAAAAATTCTTTTTATATTGATGGAGGTCAAGGAAACCTTCAAAATATAAAGAACCATTTATAAGGAATATTTACATTTAGGAGTGTTTTTATCTTATTTAAAGTTTTAATAACTATACTCCCGTAAATAAAGACCAAAAGGAAAAAAGTTTATGTATACAGTACAAATGGAACACGAATGTGGATGTTTTAAAAGAAGTGAATATACAAATGATAAATCATTTGATAAGCAGCAAGATGCATATAATTATTCAAATATAGTAGCAGAATTTATGAATGAGGAGTTTTGTTCAAAACATTTATTTGTTGCTCAAAAAGCAGGCGATAATGAGTTTTTGATCAGGGTAGTTGAGAACCCTAATGCAGGTGGTTCTTGTGGTACGAGTAGTACTAGTAGTTGTAGCACTGGCAGTTGTGGTTGTTAATAAGGTCCACTAATTTTATACTTAATTGAGATTCCTATAGCTAAGATACTCTCTGAATAAATCAATCTTTATAGGCTACTTAGCCAAGAGTGGTTGTAAGACCTTACAACCACTCTCTTTTATTTTTCTTCAATACTAATATCTGAAGCTATAATATACAAGGGTGCACTATGCACATGCAACATAGCAGTACCACTTCCTAGTGCAAAACCATATAAACCATGTTCTTTAACTATGCTAATCCCACTCCCCATATCCATAAAAGAAAGTACACTATTTTGCAGTATTTTTGACTCTTTGATATCCTTAAACTCTATACTAATAGTATTAATATCCTCACCATCATCATCTTGTACAACAAGAGTAACAACTTTTGAAGAATCTGAAAGTGGTTGAATTGAGCGAATCTGAGCATCTTTAAAGTTGTTATACTTCTCTAATAAGCTATTTATTTGTTCCATTTTTTGCCTTTATGTAATTATGTGACATCTTAGCGAAAGAAGACTTACTTTACCCCCCCTTCCTTAGTAGCTGGTTGTGTTTTAAGTTTTTAGAGTGATAGACAAGTATTTAACTATAAACAAATACTATAATTTTTGATAAAGCATAATATGCTAAGCTATAGTTAAATACTAACTTAAAAGGATTATAGATGAGTAAATTAGATTTAACACTACAAGAGAAAACACTACTTGAGCTAAATGAGATGAACCAAGACTTGGTAAATGTTAATGATACATTGTCTAATCAAGAAAGTGTAAATAGCTTCAAAAAAATGGACATAGATTTACAAGATTGGCTTGAAATATTTGAAGAGGACCAAGTGAAACTAGAAGGTTGTAGATAAAATATCTATAGTCTCAGGTACTTTTTACTGCTCTTCATAAGGATTAAACATTGCAATTTGCTCCAAGGCCTGATCAAATTGCTCTGGAATTAATTCAAAAGCATTGATCCCTAAATCTGCTATTCCAAAAAGTTTATCTGTATCTTTGGGTGAAACTAAAGCAAATATTGTTTGTTCAGATTTCTTGTCTTTAATCTGTTTTAAAAAGGCGACACCCTCAGGCTCCACACTTAGATCACCAATGATAATATCGTATTGATTGGCATCTGAAAGCTTTAGTGCTTCTTCTTTACCTAGAACTTTATCTACTTTATTAAACAGTTGATTGAACATTTTAGTATCTGAGTCAAACATCGACTTATCATCTCCGATGAAAAGTAGATTCCACTTTTTATTTGTATTCATTGTTTTCCTTTTATATAAGTGTCAAGAATCTACTTTAGATCTTTTTCGTACTACTAAAAAATTCTTTAACAAGCTGTACAGCTTTCTTCTTAAAAAGTTCGGCAATATCAGGTCCATACACTTCATCGGCCGTCTGTGAAAAAAGCTCTAACCACTTTGCATAACTTTCTCTTTTTATATGAGGCATCTTAACATGAGCACCAACAAAGTTTCCGTAATAGGTATCTTCGCCTAACATTTTAGCCAACCAAAAATCTGCTAAAAGTTCTATATGCTCTATCCAATCTTCATCTGTTAAATCATCCCCGATCTCATCTATAAAAAAAGGAGCTAGTTCTTGATCGTGAATAGCTTTTTCATAAAACGAAGTCATCAAGATTCTAAGATTTTCTCTGGTAATACTCTTTTGAAGTTCTATTCTTCATCCTTTTTGTACAAATCATCTATAAACACAAGTGTTATCAAGACAAAAGATAATTTTTTTGAGATGGAATTATAGCAAGATTTATAAAAATATAGAACACTCTTATTCATACTAAAGTTCTAATCAATAGCATGTCTTAAAAGTGTCATAATCATATTGTCTGCTCAGTTTAATAGGAGTAATAAAGTACCTATTAAATAGTTATCCCCTGCCCCAAAAAAATCAAAAATTCATATGTAAAGTACAGAACTAATAGGAAGTAGATGATAGTTTTTTTGGGTATAATGCTAAACTATTAATTATCTTTAAATTATAGAGGTGCAATATGCCCATAACTATTAAACAGCCCATTACACTTAAATCTTACTTGAACATACAATTCGATAAACCTGAAATGTACCTCGTCTCTATCCTCTACGATAAGCACGTTTCATGGGAATTTTGTATGAGAATACTTATGGATGTCTTTCATAAGAGCCTAGAAGATGCAGAAGTCATTGCTCATGAGATTGTAACCAATGGTGAAGGGTTTTGTGGCGGGTACATGTTAGAAATAGCAGAGACTAAAGCAGAGCTAGTTGAAAAACAAGCTAAAAAAGAGGGCTTTTCTTTGTGGTGCTTGGTTGAAGAGGTTTAGTTTTCTCTTTTCAGTGGCGACTATTAATAGTCATATTTTAAAACTCAAATAGCAACGCAACCCCTGCATCGTTACACTTGTCATGCCCACTATTATGTCAATACAGAATATTCTACAAAGAAAACTGTCAGAAGACATTAGAGTTTTACAGTATAAATTTAGGGGGCTGACCCCATTTTGTATAAAGTTAAATGCCTAAAAGTCGCATGAAGTTGTTTGCAATCGTCTGACTGCGTGTTTTAAAGATATCAGCTGCTTCTTTAGTATAAAGTCTATCAACTGTCTCAAAAAAGAGTTCTAACCAACGTTCAAATGTCACTCTTTGAAGACCTTCCATATGCATATGTGGTTTGACAGGCTGCCCACTATAGGTGGTATCACCTAAGGTAATAGATGCCCAAAAGTCAGTCAGGAGCTTTAAATGTCTTTGCCAATCATCAGTGATCATCTCATCGCCAAGTTTTTGGATAAAAAAGTCAGCGAGCAGTTCATCTTTAAGTATCTTACTATAAAAGCGATCAACTAAGATTTTGATATTTTCTCTGGTGATAGTTTGATGTTGCATAGATCTCTTTTTTAAATGGATTATACTCTTTAAACTTTATATATATATTGAAACTTATTGATATCTGTCAGTAAGCATAAATTTTTTATAGCTATAATAATTTTTTAAAACCTTATTTTATGGAGATGAAATGCTAATTCAAGAACAAGATGTACAACAAGTAGCAAATGCTATGATGAATATGTTGCATGAAGATGAGATGGAAGTTATCAACAACTTTTATGATGCTGTTAAAGCTAAAGATATAGAGAAGATTGATGAACTTTTCACAGGGTTTTTAGCTGAAATAGAAACGCACTTTAAAACAGAAGAAGATATGATGGATCAGAGTGGATATGCTGATGCACAAATGCACAAAAGCGACCATGATGTTATTAGAAAAAAACTAGAAAAATTTCATAAACGATGGGAAGTACTTAAAGGTCCAAAAGAGCTACAAGGTTTTTTAGAAAAAGATTTTAAAAAGTGGTACACACAACACATTTCAAAATGGGATGCACAAACTGCTCCACACGTTGGTTAATTAACACTAGTAAAACTACTATAAGACTTTTAATTCTCAACATCTTGAGAATTAAAAAGTCACTTACTCCAATAGTGCCTTATCTGGCTAGTATCTCATCCAACTCATCTTCATAAATAATTTCTTTCTCAAGAAGTAATTTTGATAAGTTCTCTATAGTACTCCAGTTTTCATTTACTAAAGCTGTTACACTTTTTTCACCTTCAAGCATCCATCGCTCTAAGGCAGAGTCGATTTTTTCATGATAATGTTGTGTATCTTTATTAGCAACAGATTTTTGTTGTGCATCCAATACACCATTGATATTGATATACCCTACTTCTTTATCCATTCCATAATATGCTATGGCAGCATAGGCATCACGTGTAGCTTGTTGTAAGTCATTTGAGGCACCAGAGTCCATACCTTCTATCTCACCAAAATGTTTTATTTGGGCTGCTCTTCCTGCTAGTGATACAGATATCTTGTCTTTAAAGTCTTTTACTGTCATGTTCTCTTGAACATCACTGTAGTTGTGTGAAATAAAGTGCTCATTATTGTCTTTTGGTGTAAGACTGACATGCTCAATGCTAACATGAGGCATTAAGGTCTTAGAGATGACTGCACGTCCCGCTTCATAAACCGCTGTCTCTTCGAACATCTGCTCAAGAGATAAGTAAGACTGTCTTTCACCATATTTAATCGTATTGATCTGATCAATTAAAATATCTTGGGTGATTGCAGGCAAGCCATGACGTAAACAGTAAAATGAAGCCTCTTTTCCTAGCATTTCAAGCTGAGAACCTGTAAATCCTGTTGTGTACATTAGCAGTTTTTTCATATCAAATGTACCGCTTGTAGGCTTTTCTTCAATAACCTTATCTAAGAAGTATTGCCTTGCATCTTTATCAAGATTGTTGATCTCTATATGAATCTCAACCCTACCCGGTCTGATAATGGCCGAATCTATGTTTTCTTTATAGTTGGTTGCAGCAATGACAAAGATATCTTCACCTTTTCTACCTGAAAAGCCATCCATCTCTGATAAGAGTTTATTAATAGGCACTTCTCTACCGTTTTCTCCGTCACGTTTTCCGAGTGTATCGATTTCGTCAATAAAGATGATAGCCGGTGCATAGGCCTTTGCCTTAGTAAAGATAAGCTTTGTCTTTTCAGGCTGAAGCAGTTCAAGTCCCGTTGTCGAGATAAAAGGCAGTTCCGCCTCTTTGGCAAAGGCTTTTGCCAGCATGGTCTTTCCTGTACCTGGAGGTCCATACAGAAGCATACCCTTTGGTGGTACGATATTAAAGCTTTCTAATAGTTTTGGCTCTTTAAAAAAGTTAATGACCTCGCCTAGTCTCTGCTTTGCCTTATGATGACCTGCAATATCATCAAAAGAGACATTTGGGATATCAAAGACAAGACCATCTTCGCTAAAGTCTTTGATTCTAACGACTTGTGAAAACTTACACGAGTTTATTTTGTAGGTAATGATGCCATTTTTTTCAGTGATAGTATCGTTAATCTCAAGGGTAGTGTTTTTTCTAAACAGTTCTCTTACCAGAGTTTCACTTTCAATAAGCGGGCTTACTCTCTCTTTTAAAAATGTCACACACTCTTTAGATACAACTACTTTTATCTGCTTGAAACTCATGATCGGCTTATCTGTGTCTTGTATGAATTGGGTGATTCTGTTAAAAAAGAGGGTACTTACCTTCTCTTTAAGACGTCTTGCATCGAGTTCTGGAGCAAAGTTAAGCATCTGAATTGTTAAAAAGTTATCAAAGTTTTTGGCAACTAGAAAATCAATTTTATATTGATCATAAAACTCATCTTTAAAGCTTAGAAACACTCTTTTGGATATTTTTTCAAAGGCATCATACTCAAGCTTATTAAACAGGACGATATTTGCTTTAGAAAATCTAGAAACGAGTTCTGGTACGATGGCTTCTTGGATACCACCACTTCTACTTTCTCTTTTCTTTTCTCTTTTTATGGCTTCAAGAATCATCGATTCGGCTTGAATATAGTCTTTTTTAACTAAATCTTTAAACCTATAGTCAAGATAAAGCTCTTTACCTACACTCGTAGTAATAATAAAAATCGCCTCTGTAAAATCTACTAAATAATTTGCATTTTCATCGTTGTAGATAATATCTTGATCTTCATTACACGGCTCATCGGTAATCTTGTCCCAACCACATGCATCACGCATCTTACCACCTTCAAAGATGGAAAAAAGGTTGTTTTGAATGACATTATCACACTTTTCAAAGGAATCAAGTACGATGACAGCCTTAGGATTTCTATGTACAAAGCCTGTTAATTGACCGACACCATAGCCTTTCCAACCAGCAGGATAACCATACAATTCTCCACCATTTTGCTGATGGTACTGTGTCATGTCAAACTTCATGATCTTATACTTCGGTATATGTTCTGCCATCAGTTCAGCAAGGAAGGTTTTTCCTGTAGCTGGAGAGCCTAAAAAAAGATAGGTAGCCTTAGGCCCTTTTTCATCTTTTATAGAGGTTTTCATACTGTTGGCAACAATATTGATCGCTTGTTCTTGTCCAAATAGATCTTTAGAGAGCTCTTCTTTGAATTGCTTCACAAATTGTATATTGTTTTGCGCCTCGTTTAGGGCTTCATCATCCCACTCACCTTCATCTAGTTTCTTGTGTTTTTCAATATTTGCTTTGACTAGTGCTTCTGTTTCTGTCATGTTTTTACTCTTATTAGTTTTGAATCTATTTTATCTACATAATCAATAAAGTGAATTGTAGCTTTTCTATCTTAATTGTGGAGCATCAGGTTACTAGTGTGAAAAACTAGCCTTTCTTCTTTGATTTAGCAATACGCTCTAACATTGCATCAAAATTTCCAGTTGAACGTACCTCTACAACTGCTGTTACTACTGCATGTAGTGCAACATATAGTAGATAGCTTGTAAGGTCTTCACAATCGTTCTCTTTCATCTTTTCTTCTATTTTTGTTTTTTGTAATTCTGTCACTTTAAATCCAAGTTCTACAGATGCTTCTCCAGTTGATGAACCTGCAGGTGTAAGAGTAAATGCTTGAGTTTTGAGTGCGACTACTTTTAAATACGCAGAGATTTCATCAAATCCATTTTCTGATGCTCTTAAACCTATCGTCTCTTTTTGTGCTGGTGTTACATTAAAGTTTAAATCAATTACTGTATCCATAAATCTGTTTTTTCCTTTAGGACTTTTGTAGGCCATCATATTATAAATTCACTTAAAACCCTATTTCAAACTTTAGGACATTATATTATGCTTTAATATTTAAGATATAAAAGCTACAATTCATCAATTGATTAATCGGTAAAATAGATTAAAAGTTATAAAGGTAATAAATATGATAAACACAGAAGCGTTAGCATTAATACAAGATGAAAACACACCGGCAGAAACTCTAGATAAATTAAGTACAGATGAGAATCCATTTATTCGCGTAAGAGTAGCTGCACATATGAATACATCATCAGAAACATTGGTTAGATTGAGTACAGATGAGACTCCTCTAGTGAAACAGTTTGTTGCCGAACATCTAAATACACCAATGGATACTTTAGTGGAATTAAGTAAAGATAGTGATATGTCATATTGGGTTGCGGGAAATCCAAATACACCTGTAGAGATATTAAATAAATTCAGTCAAGATGAAAATGAAAATATTCGATCATCTGTTGCAGTAAACCCAAGTACACCAGCTGAGACATTGGATCAATTAATGATAGATGAAAATGAAGATGTCCGGGCAGCTGTTATGAAAAATCCAGTGATACAAGCTAAGGTCGCAAAATAACTTTTCCTATCTTTCTTAATTGCTAATATAGAGAACTTAAAAAATAAGATCTCTTTTTCTATGCAAATAAAGTGTAAGACTTAAGATACTCCAAGACTTCAATAAGCTTTATCCTATTGTTACTAAGATTTACACTTTGATTGATAGGCCTTAGTTGCATCTGCGATAAACAGCTCTGTAAACATTTCTGTGAACTCTTCATCTTCATCATGATATTCTATAAACCCAAAGAAATCCTCAGGTGTAATTTCACACTCACACATTTTGTCTATTGCTTCCATATACTGATCAGTAAAGAAGAGACCCGCTATTTCTTCTCCTTGATATTCGTGCTCTGCATGATCAATCTCTTTATAACATTTTTGCTCATGTAGCAAGGCTTCAAGTTCGTCAATCCTATTACCTTCTGCCGCTGAGGCAGATCCATTTTTTAGAATGGTCATAATGATTTCCTGCATCTCTGCTAATATTTTTGCTTGTTCACTCATTTTATATCCTTTTTAATGTCCTGGGGAAATTTTCTAAATACTTTTTTATTAGCTTAACAACTGCAAAACCATATACACCACATTATCTTAACAGTATGCATACTATGTAAATTTCTGAAGTTATTTTTATTGCTATAATCTCGTAATTATATCTTGTTCTTGCAATTTAAAGTTAAAGTCATTCGTAAAGAGATGAGTATCAAATACGATACTTTAACTGCCTGGAGATTGGGAAATAACGAAGAGAGGGGTGAAGTTTATTTCTATCTCAATGAAGGGATGAAAACAAGCTAAAAAATATTTGTTTACTCCTCTTCATACTTACCAATCTCAAGCCTTTGCATGAATTGATCTGATAATATTTCACCTTTTTTGTAAAACTTATCAGCAATTTCTGGGACATAGAGATTATGGACATGCTCATTAAAAACCTTTAGCCAACGCTCAAAAGTTTCAGGATAAAGTTCTCCTATAAATACATGTGGGCCAAAAGGATCACCCGTATAACCTGGCTCTCCATTCATCATCATAAGCCAAAAATTATCTAAAGTTCTAAAATGCTCGTACCACTTGTCATTTTTAAAATCATCGCCTAAGGCTTTAATGAAGTAAGGACCTACGATATCATCTTTAATGAGGATTGCATAAAACTCACGCACCATTTTCTCTATATTACACCTATCTACTGTATCGTAAAGCATAGTATCTCCTAGTATTAATGGTGAGACTATAGCTAAAGTATAATCCTATGGCATTGACGGATATCAAGTCCTATTGAATATTTGTTTAGTAGTCATCCTCATCATCGTCGTCTATTCCAAGATTTTCTATAAATTGTTCTGCAAGAACGTCTGCTTTTTTATAAAACTTATCAGAAATCTCTGGGATAAACAGCTCGTCAAGAGTCTCTTTAAAAAGTTCTAACCATCTCTCAAACACATCTCGATTAGTTAGGCCTAAAAATGCATGTGGTGGATAGGGATGCCCCCCATATGGTGATACACCTGTCATCATCAACATCCAAAAGTTATATAAAGTATTCAAATGCTCATGCCATTTTCCATTTTTTAAATCATCACCTAAGGCTTTAATAAAAAAAGGAGCTAGCATATCATCTTTAAGTACGCTAGCATAAAACTTACGTACCAATTCTTCTATCTTAGCTCTGTCTACTGTATCATAAAGCATACTGTCTCCTAGTCATAATGATAAAAGTATAGCTAAAGTATGGTGTGAGAGGAGTGAGAAATATGAAGTTCAATTGAATCTTTATATACTAACCGAACAATCTTTAGTCATTAAGTTTTCCAGCCATTGAACATCTTCTTTAGTTAACTCTAGTTTATTGTAAATACAATCGAACTCTCTTAAGTTTAAAAGGTTTTCCATCTCTTTTGGTAACTTTGTAAGCTTATTTCGCCAAAGCGTTAATTTACATAAGTTTGTAAGTTTTCCTATCTCTTTTGGTAGGGATGTAAGCTGGTTTCCTCCAAGCTCTAAAGTTTCTAGACTGAGAAGGTCTCCAATCTCTTTTGGTAATGTTGTCAATTGATTTTCTTGAAGGAGAAGAAGCTTTAAGTTACTTAGAGCTCCTATTTGCTTTGGTAACTCTTTTAACTGATTTCCTGGAACATAAAGCTCTTCCAAGTTAACAAGGTTACCTATCTCAGCTGGTAGTGTAGTGATTTGGTTTCCCAAAAGATAGAGTTTTTTTAAATGTACAAGGTTTCCTATTTCTACAGGTAAATCAGTCAGTTGAGCACCAAGAAGATTAAGTTCAGTTAAGTTCAGTAACTTCTCTTTGCTTCTTGGTAATCCTCTGAAATAGCCACCTTTTAAATAAGAGTCATGTTCTATCCATTCTAAGTCAGAAACAGAGTTTTCATCTGCCCAATTCCAAAGTATTTGAATCCAGTTATCTTCTGTCTTATTCATACGTTACAAGGATAACTTATGCTTTATGAAACCCAAGAATATGCCCAAAAAGTTTATCTTCTGTGAGTCCCATTTTCGCTGATGTCATTAAGTTGTTATCTTCGTAGTATTTTACTAATGCCTGTGGGTCTTGACCTGTCATCGTAGCTTGGTAACCTAGTGCAGCAATTACCTCTTGCTCATGTACATCAATACCTTCTTTTTTAGCTAGAGCTTCAACAATAAGAGTCTTCTTTATGCTTTTTCTTGCCTCTTCACGTACAGATTCTCTAAGCTCCTTAAATTTCCCCTTATCTTCCATATAAGCTTTATGTTGCTCTTCACTGAATCCTCTTGTCTTTTCACGGACTTTTGCATCTATTTCTTGTTCTACTATGTTATTTGGCAGTGTAAAGTCAAATTTTGCAAGTAAAGCTGCTACAATTTTTGGCTTGAGCTCACTCATATAAATTTTAGAGAGGTCTTCCGCTGTTACTTGTTCTGCAAATTGTGCCTTGAGCGTATCAAGTGTTGCATCTGGTTTTTGAAGTACTTTTTGTGCAAAAGCGTCATCTATAGTTTCTGCTTTTTGTTCTTGAATTTCATGAAGCTTTACTACAAACTTAGCTTCTTTTCCAGCTAAGTCATCTGCTGAATAGTCTTTTGGAAAGCTAACGATAACATCTTTTTGTTCACCATACTCCATTCCAACGAGTTGTTCTTCAAATCCAGGGATAAATTGGTTAGAACCTACTTTAATATTAAACTTCTCAGCACTACCACCTTCAAAAGGTTTATCATCTATATACCCTGTAAAATCGATAACAGCAACATCACCATTTTCAATAGGTTTAGCTTTTTCAAGTTTAGTAAATGGTGCTTGTTTTTGAGCAAATTCTACAAGTTTAGCTTCTACAGCTTCAGGACTTGCAGTTGGTTTTGTGTAAGTAGGCGCGATGTCTTTATAATCAATGTCAACATTAATTTCAGGACTAACGGCTACTTCTACTTCAAAGTAAATGCAATCATCTTGTTGCTCATAT
>Ga0209013_10002655_pt1 | contig 16101 bp, 8 predicted proteins | sample Cruoilmetagenom2_FD_187291 | JGI IMG/M metagenome (GOLD analysis project Ga0209013, IMG submission 187291) | Oil polluted marine microbial communities from Coal Oil Point, Santa Barbara, California, USA - Sample 2 (SPAdes) (version 2) | ecosystem: Environmental > Aquatic > Marine > Oil seeps ... | reverse complement strand
GATAACTGTTCGCGGGTCATGTTCGGGTTTACAGTGCCCAGGAAAGTGTCTCCGAATATCCAGACTGTCCGGCCATCGGGCAGGAGCACGGAGTAGGTCCCGTCTCCTCCGGTAAATCCACAGCAGTTCCTGATAAACAGATCGGTGAAATAGGTTTCCTGAACCGCGACCGCATCCTCCATATCGGGTTTTCCAGGTGCATCGGATTTCCTGTTTGAGCACGATCCGGCCATTAAAGCCATGATTATAAGGATTGTTATGGATAATTTCATAATTATGTAAATATGTCTGAACAAATATACAAATATGTTTTTCCACGCGAGATACAATCCTTATCTTTATGATGAGTAATTCCATAAACCGTGCTATGAAGTATTCCATTGACCACAAGAGTCCCGTTCCCCTGCATGCACAGGCCGAAGCTTTGCTGAGAAAGTTGATTAAGGAATCTGAGTTCATGAACGGGGGATTCCTTCCCAATGAGGTCGACCTTGCTAAAAAACTGGGGATTTCAAGGAATACCATACGCCAGGCATTGAATAAACTGGTATTTGAGGGACTGTTGGTCCGTAAAAAAGGCGTGGGAACCACTGTTGCTGACCGGAGTGTGAGCAGCAAGGTATCCAACTGGCTCAGTTTCACCCAGGAAATGGAAGCAAAAGGGCTTGTTCCTGAAACCTTTGAAGTCACTACCTCATGGGTACGTCCAATTCCCGATGTGATGCGGGTATTCGGGATATCGGCCGAAAAGGAAGTATTGAAATTGGTGCGCTTAAGGGGTTTGAAGGACAACCCCTTTGTCTATTTTGTATCCTATTTTCATCCCCGGGTGGGACTTTCCGGTGAGGAAGATTTTTCACGACCACTGTACGACATCCTTGAACAGGATTATTCCACCATCGCCAAATTGTCAAGAGAGGAGATCCGGGCCTGTGCTGCAGATGATAAAATCGCACAGCATCTTAATATTCCCGTTGGATTTCCTGTGCTGGTAAGAAAGCGGGTGGTATTTGATCCGGGTGACCGGCCCATTGAATACAACGTGGGCTATTACAAGTCAGATAGTTTCGTTTACTCCATTGAGAGTGACAGGGAAGATTAAATCCTTTATCATGTGTTTTTTTCGAAATTTACCAGCTGGATTATCAATCTTCCTATTGGTTTCCTGTAGCCAGGCCCCGGTGGAGAAGTTGCTGGCCTATGTTGGGCCGGACCACCATTTCAACGCATTGTTTTCACCCGATTCGGGTGGCATTACAGGGGCTGACGGACTATTTTCCGTCCGGCTCCCCGATGGACGATCTGTTTTTCTGACCGGGGACTGTTTTCTTGGAGAAGTAGTCGAAAAGCGTAGGGATCCATGTACGAAAATGCTGAATAACTCGATGGTGGTGATCAGCGAAGACAGGTCTGAGGCTAAAGCGATCTACAAGGGAAGCTACAATAAGCCGGAGTCCTTATTTGTACCCGAGCAGAAAGACGAGATCCGTCACTGGTACTGGCCGGGACACGGATTCGTGTCCGACAACATCCTGTATGTATTCGCGTTGAACATGTACAATGATCCTGATCTCGTGGTTCCATCTGAAAAGGGTGCGGATCTGGTGGATGAGGTAGATAAGCTTTCTGAGAATCAATGGGCCTTTGCCATCGCCGGGGTGGACCTGTTGCGCTTTTCCCTTCCCGATTTCCGATACCAGGGTTCCGATCCCGTTTCCTCCACCTATGAGCTGGACATCCATTTTGGAAACAGCATTCTGCAGTATGGTACTCATTTTTACTTTTACGGCACCAGAAATGACCCGGATGGTTCACATATCTATATGGCAAGAACTGAGATCGGGAACATGCCCTACCACGAAAACTGGGAGTATTTTGACGGCCAACATTGGAGTGAAAATCCTCATAAGGCCAGTCCCATGAAACTGGATATTTCCGTATCTGAACAATTCAGCATATTCAGGATAAAGGACCAGTATGTACTTCTCACCCATTCCAAATCGACACCGGATATCTACACCTATACTTCCGGGGAGCCCCACAGGGGGTTTGGAAACAAGACCTTTATCTACAGGTCTCCTGAGCCGGAGGCTGATTCTACTGGGAATCTTTCTGCTTATAATGCCATGGCCCACCCGCAGTACACGGACGGGAATATGCTCCTGGTCTCTTATTGTCTCAATTCGCTGCGTGTGAGGGATGTGTTTGACAATGCAGACAATTACCGGGGTAGATTTATCAGAGTTCCTTTACCGATGATAGATTCCTCGTTCCGGGACCACCAGCCGGGACTCAGGCTGGCTATGATACAGATGCATGTGGAAGGCGGGGAGAGGGAGGTAAACCTGGAAAAGGCGAAAGCGATGATTGCCCGGGCTGCTGAGCACGGAGCAGAACTGGTCCTGCTTCCCGAGGCCATGGACCTGGGATGGGCCCATCCATCTGCCCTGGTCGATGCAGCACCGGTTCCGGAAGGTTCGACCTGCCAGATGCTGATTGAGAGTGCCAGGGAACATTCCATCTACATTTGTTCCGGCCTGGTAGAAAAATCGGGCAGGAAGGTCTATAATTCAGCCTTGTTGATTTCCCCTTCAGGGGAGATTCTGATCCACCACAGGAAGATTAATATCCTTGACATCGCGCAGCCCTATTACGGACAGGGTAGGGGACTGCAGGTGGTGGATACCCGGTTCGGATCGGTGGGGGTCATGATCTGTGCAGATGGTTTTGCTGATCAGCGTGTGATCAGTCAAACCCTGTGTTACATGGGTGCCGATCTGATCCTTTCTCCCACCTCCTGGGCCCTGCCTCCTGAAAAGCGTGATGACAAGGAGCTTGCAACCAGCATATGGTACGAGCATTACGCTCCGGTAGCCGAAAAGTATAATGTGCATATCGCTGGCTGCAGCAACGTGGGAGAGTTATCCGGGGGTCCATGGAAAGGATTTAGTGCCATTGGAAATTCTATGATTATCAGTCCCGAAGGGCAGATTGCAGCGGGTAATATTTTCGGTGTCAATGCTGAAACCATTATCTACCATGATTTGGTGTTCAGGCCCAGGCCGGTGAGGGGGACAAAATGGATGGAGCTGTTTCAAACCCGTACCAGCCGGTGAAATGTGGTGTTTACCCTTTCTTTGTACGTGAATTAGTCCTATATTTGCTCCTAACAGATTGTCCAAATGTATGAACATGAAAAGCGCTTTTGAAAAAATACCGGTAGTGCCCGTAAAAGGGAAAGATAATGATTGCTTTCCTGGCTGGGAATTTATCGGAAAGGAGCTTCAGGATGCCTTGCAGAAGGTGGATAGCAACATCATTACCATCGAAACCTGCCAGGGGGTTTATCTTGAAGAACTCAGGTCACGATTCACCACCTTATTGAATCCCGATTTGATCATTGATACCAGTCAGCTGTTTAAAAGTGAAGAAGAAATAGGGAAACTGACACAAGCCGACGTGACCGATGACAGGGTTTTTGGTTACCTGACCAGGTTGAACATGACTGACCTGATGGATACCGGGAAGCTGGAAGAGGCCATCCAGAAGGTGGAGGATGCCGAAGCAGGCCTGGTCCTGGTTTTCGGGTATGGAGCCACCCTGGTATGTGAAAATCCCGGGATCCTGGTCTATGCAGATATGGCCCGCTGGGAGATTCAGCAAAGGATGCGTCGCCAGGAGCTCAACAACCTGGGCATCGAAAACAATAAGGAACCATTTGAACTCCAATACAAGCGGGGATATTTCGTGGACTGGCGAATATGTGACAGGGTGAAAAAGAAGACCATGCCCCACTGGGATTACGTGCTCGACACCAATCGCAAGGAGGATCCAAAGATGGCGACCGGGGAAGCGGTCAGGGAAGGACTCAGACAGGCGGCCCAAAGGCCATTCAGTGTGGTTCCATTCTTTGATCCCGGTCCCTGGGGAGGACAGTGGATGAAAGAGAAGTTCGATCTTGACCGGGAGAAGGAGAACTTTGCCTGGTGTTTCAATTGCATACCTGAGGAAAACAGCCTGCTGCTCGGATTCGGTAAGAACACATTTGAGATCCCCTCGGTCAACCTGGTTTTCTACCAGGGTGTCGAGCTTCTGGGAGACTCGGTACATGGCATGTTCGGTGATGAATTCCCCATCCGTTTTGATTTCCTGGATACCATGGACGGGGGTAACCTGAGCCTGCAGGTGCATCCGCTCACAGCCTACATCCAGGAGCAATTTGGCATGCATTATACCCAGGATGAAAGTTATTACATGCTGGAGGCAGAAGAGGATGCATCCGTATTCCTGGGATTGAAGGAGGGCGTTGATCCGAATGCAATGATCAGGGATCTGATGGCTGCAGAGAAGGAGGAGAGTGTATTTGATACAGATCGGTACGTGGAAAACTGGCCAGCCAAAAAGCACGATCATTTCCTGATCCCTGCAGGAACGGTCCACTGCTCCGGCAGGAACGGGATGGTGCTGGAGATCAGTGCAACACCCTATATTTTCACCTTTAAGCTCTATGATTGGGGAAGGTTGAATTCGGAAGGAAAACCTCGGCCCATTAACGTGCAGCATGGGATCCGGAATATCCAGTGGGACAGGACCACCCGGTGGACTAGGGAAAACCTGGTAAACCAGGTGAGCGCAGTGGGGAAGGGAGATGGCTGGACAGAGGAGCGAACAGGCCTGCATGAGCGGGAATTCATTGAAACCCGCAGGCACTGGTTCACCGGTACCGTACCTCATCATACGAAAAATGGTGTGAATGTCCTGAACCTGGTGGAGGGAGACGAGGTGATCGTGGAGAGCCCCGACGGATTGTTTGCACCATTCGTGGTCCATTTCGCGGAATCCTTCATTGTACCGGCTGCCGTTGGGCCATATACCATCAGGCCCCACGGACCTTCTGAAAGGAAGCGGTGTGCAACAGTGAAGGCCTTCATTCGTACCAATCCCTGATAAACCATTTCAAACCACAAGCCAATGATGATTCGAACTCTTTCCATATTTATACTACTGGTCAATCTTATTTCATGTGATATGAACCCTGATAAAGCCATTCACAATGCCGTACCTTCCCTGGAGGAAGTATCCGGTCACTGGGTTTCTGCCGATACAGCAGACATGGAGCCTTCCATCCGGAATTTTCGCGGACAGGCCCTCCTGAACCGGGATATGACATCCCTCAGCTGGTTTGTTTCAGCACCCTATTCCGGAGGTTACCACACCGGGATTGTGCGCATTGGAGGAGAGGCTCCCAGGGCAGACATGTTCCGCTGGCAAGCCCACCAGGCCATCCGGAAAGGAAGGATGGATGGCTGGGAAACATTCTCCAGGGTAAAGATGGTCCCTGACCAGGATGTGGTGATGTGGCAGGTAAACATTGTTAACGACTCCACCGTGGCCAGGGAACTGAATCTTTCACTTGACCTGATCGGCTTTGTAAGCAAGTATGGAGGTGACTGGCAGTGGTGGTACCCTTACCCCAAAATGGAAGGTGCAACCACCATCCGGGATGATGAGGTAGAGAATGTACGAAAGCATATTGGATCGGCCCTAAACTATTCCCATGAAAGCGTCGTGCAACTCATTGACGGGAAACCCACCCCCACGGATAAGCTGGCAAGCTGGCCCTCGGATGATGAAATCCTTGGATCGGCCAAGTACAGTGCTGGAATGAAGGAGGATTTACTACTTATATCTGACCAGGAGACTGATGCCCTCACAGCTTTTGGGCTGGTGCAGCCCCCTGACCGCCTTGATGTGATGAACAGCGGGGGCACTGCTCACTGGAGCAGGCACCTGGAACCGGGAGAAAGCTTCACGATCTCCTACCTGATGGGATATGGCGACCGGGAGGATAGGCTGATTGCGGATATGGAGCAGTGGACAAGCAGATTTGATCCAATTTTCGATGGCGTGGAGGCTACCTGGGAAGAGCGGTGGCGGGCCCTCTTTGATCCCGATGGTGACGTAGTTTCAGGATGTTTCCCCGTGCTGGAAACAGAGGACGAACTGGCCAGGAAAGTTTATTACACGGGACCCCTGACCATGCTCTACCTGATGCATACGAATTTGCCTGAGCATGAAAAGGTGTTTCTTACCGGAGGACCCAGGTGGGGAGCCAGCATCACCTTTTTCTGGGACATCACCGAGTGGTCATCTCTTTGGGCAGTGGTAGACCCGGAGATGATGGAAGAACACCTGTCGGCATGGATCCAGATCGATCCCAGCATCCATTACGGGAAGGATAATTTCGGGGGAGAGGGTGTAGGAAACGGGTATTCGGCTAATTACTGGGCCCTGTTCCAGATGATCAGATCCTACGTGAACACCACCCGGGATTTTGAGTTCCTGGATAAGGTTATCAATGGTAAAACTGTTTTCGCACACATGGAAACCTATGCCCTGAACTGGAAAAAGCTGGCTCCCTATGGTAAGGCCGGGTATGAAAACAGGCTTTACCAACTGGCCGATTTCGGTGATGATGAGTGGAACCTGCTGGAATGTGTGCCCACCTACAAGCACATCGTACCCTCTTTTAATGCAGGCTACATATGGATGATGCGGGAGATGGCAGCCTACCGGGATCTTCGGGGGGACACCGAGGGAGGAGATTCACTGAGACTGGAAGCAGATGCTATGGTTGACCGAGTGCTCGGACTTTACGCGGGAGACGGCGTGTGGAACAGCCTTTATCCAAATGGAGAGATGATCGAAGTTCGGCATTGCCTGGATTTCATGTTCCTGGGCCGCTACATCCCCCTTGATATTCCTTCCGGGATCAGGGATGATATGATTGAATTCCTTTACGATGAACTGATCACAGATCACTGGATGCGCGCCCAGTCACTGAGTGATGTGGCCGCAGAGCGTTCGGACCGTGCCGACCATGGACCGATGGGTGCTTTTGATGGCTGGCCGGCGGGGACCATGGATGCCCTGGCACAAATGGCTTACCCGCAGAGAGCTCTTGATTTCTATCATGCCATCGAACCTGTTACTTACGAGGGTTGCTGGGCACAGGCCCATGAACTCTGGGGTGCTCATAAGCTGGAAAGAAGCAGCAGGGTAAGAATTGCACAACGGGGTTGGCATAACCGGGAATCATCGGGAGGGATCTCCATTTCCCAGGTGATGCTGAAAAATTTCTTCGGCTTCTATCCCGGGGCCGAAGGCTCTCCCGTGGAGGACCCAGGCAACCTGAATTTTTCGGGAAAACTCTATCATGTGTTTTACGGGGGTGAATACTACACCCTGGTGGCAGAAGGCGGAAAGGTTGAAATGAAAAAGGAAAAATAGTTACAAAGATGAAAACCCGAATCTGTTTTGTTTTATTGATGACACTGGCCATAATCGGCTGTAATCAGGAAGAAAAAAGGGATAAAACTTCCATTTCTGCCCCACCTTTAAAACCCTTGTCTTTTACCAGTGAACCTGCTCCAGAGTGGACCGCTTTGATGGAACGGACTTCCGGATGGTTTGGGGCGGATGGCATTTTTTCAATTCCATTGGATGGCAGGGAAACACAGGAGGCAGAGGACAAAAAAACCCTATTTATTTTCAGCGACACCTATATCGGTGAAGTAGAGAACAAGGTTCCTAAACCGGGGAATGTGATGGTCAATAACAGTGCCGCCTGGCTGGAAGGTAATACACCGAAGAAATCTGCCATTTCCTTTGAATACAACAGAAAGGAAAACGGAGATCCAACGACCTATTTTGTTCCTGACAATGAACAATCTCAAGCGGGTGAATACTTCTGGCTGGGCGATGGTTTCATTAACCATGAAAAGGGCAATGCACTCTATCTTTTTGCCTATCATGTCCATAAGACAGGCCCCAATGTATTTGATTTTGATCAGACCCATGTCACCCTCCTGAAAATCAAAGATCCTACCAGCGACGGGTTTTCAGACTATGAGCAGTTTCCCACCTACCTGGGTTTCATTCATCCCGAACGCGAAAGGGTATATTTTGGCAGTGGAGTATTTGTCAACACGAAAAGGGCAGGAGCCCCTGATCCGGATGGCTATGTTTATATCTATGGTATTATGGAGGGTAAAAAAGCCCTGATCGTCGCCAGAACCCGGCCTGGAAAAATTGAAAATTTTGATCAGTGGACCTTCTGGAACGGGAAATCCTGGGTAGAAAACAAAGAAGAAGTGGCTCCCATCGCGGAGCATGTTTCCAACGAACTCAGTGTAACACCGACGGGCGATGGCAGGTATCTGCTCACTTTCATGGTGATGGGCATCTCTGATAAGATTGGTATTCAGGTTGGGGACAGTCCCGTGGGTCCCTTTGGTAAGGTTCATGAAGTCTACACCTGTCCGGAATATGCGGAGAAAGGCCTCTTACCCTATAATGCCAAGGCACATTACCATTTGTCCAAACCGGGAGAATTGCTGGTGAGTTACAACACAATCACATTTGACTTCTGGGAAGATATTCAGAAAGATGCCACCATTTATCATCCCAGGTTCGTGAAAGTGAAATACAGTCTGGCCGACGATTAACTACCCGCCATTGAATTCTCGGACAGCCTCGTAGGCCGCGATAACGTTCTCGGGAGGAACCTCTGGCAGTATATTGTGAATGGGAGCAAAAACAAATCCTCCGTTTCTTGACAGTATAGCACAACGTTCCAGTACATCCTTCCGTACCTCTTCCGTGCTTCCTGTCGGCAGGACAGATGATGTGTCAATACCGCCCCCCCAGAAGGTAATCTCACTTCCGAATTCTGCCTTCAATTCGCTTGCATCCATTCCAAAACAATTGGTTTGAACCGGGTTGATAATGTCGAACCCGGCTTCAATCAAATCGGGTATAAACTGCCTGATACTGCCGCAGGAGTGAAGAAATATTTTCATGTTGCTATGTTGCTTCACGTAAGTGCACAACTCCTTGTACCTGGGTTTGAAAAACTTCCTGAATACATCCAGATCCATGAAGGGTCCGGTGGTCATCCCCAAGTCGTCACCGAAGCGGATCACATCCACCAGGTCACCTACCGCCCCAATCTTTTTTTCCAATCCGGCCAGATGCAGATCCATTAGCTTGTCAAGCAGGCTTGAAAGGTTCTTATGGTCTGCAAGAAGATCCATCAGCATGTTGTCCATTCTTCTTAGGAAGAATCCCAGCTCAAGTAGTTTGGCACCCCCCGACATCACGATGGCTTTATCACTGGAATTACGTAGTTTTTTGGCCCGGGATCTTAGTTCCTGGTCACCAATATTGATGTACTTTGTATGGGAGTGGGCAGTCCAGCTGATGGATTTGAAGGCTTCTGAAATGGAGTCAAATTGATCGGGGTAGCCTTGCTCCCACGGAAAAACAGTCTGGTCGAAACAGGCACCATTCTTTGCCATCTTCGACATCACCCTACCTTCGTGGTCACGCATCACAAATGAACCATCAACTGATACTTCAGGTTTGAACCACGACGGGTACATTCCCTTGCTTCCGTCACCGAGGCTTACTGGATACCATTCCATGTCTTCCATCAGCACCCGGTTCAGATCAATTGCATCCACACTGAATGCATCAATGATGGGGTCATCCACGAAGGACAGTTGCTGAACCACATCAAATACCCTGGTGGGGATTGCCAGTCCAAGTGCAGACTTTAACCTGTTGTAAGCGATGGCAGAAATCCCTGTAACTGTTGAAGCCCCGAGGTCGATTGGGACCCGGTCTGGCTGTTTGTGTGCAATGCTACTCAATATCCTTTCCCTGGAATTCATATTTGTATATTGTAAGAACTATGAAAATAGTAAAATCATAGATTTTTATCTAATTTGTATACAAAAATATCATCATGCGGCTACACTGGATTATTGCCTGTTTATTGTGGATTTTCACCGTACCCGGTCTCTCTTTAGATTCAGACGACCCCAGGGATATATATACCTTGCTCTGGCAAATCGGAGAACATGACAATGATAACAGTGAATTCAATCTGGCACCCAACCGTTTCAGTCAATATGATCGTCCCGGCATTCATCTGGTCGGGGTAAGCGACCCGGATGAAACCTGGCCCTACATACTTCCAGGGGAACTTGATACCTGGGCCGGAACAGGACTGCAAGCCTTTGAAATACTCTTCACCCTGGAAAAGTTACCTCCCGGTGGGGAATGCCGTTTACTTCTGGACTTCCTGGATACACATTCCTTTAAGCCACCCCGCTTAAGCGTGCAGGTGAACCACCAGGTTTTTGAACACCAGACTCAAAGTGGGAACAATGACTGGCTCATGGCTGCTCCAGATGGTTCTGGCAGGGAATACCTGGCATCATTTCAGATCCCTGTTTTAGCGCTGAATGAAGGAGAAAACAGCATTACGATCACAGCCACTGAAGGTTCCTGGGCGCTCTGGGATGCGATCAGCTTCGAGGTCCCGAAGGGTCTTGTGTCCGGTTCACCCCGACCCGGAACTGCGATCCGGTCAATACAACAAAAACAGTTATTGGTACAGAAGGGTGACACCCTCTGGAAACCATTGGCACTGGAGATCATGCATTCCGAGAAAGAACGAAAGGCCTTTATCAGATCCTCAGTTTCACCTCCCGTGGCAATGGATCTGTCCCCGGGCATCCAGATTGTGGAACTTTGGATACCCGAAACAGGGGAACAGGAGGAAGTGATGATTGAAGTGTACTCTGGTAACGAGCTGTTTACCCGTAATATAACCCTGGTTCAACCAGTTCGGAAATGGGAAGTACACCTGATCCATCAAACCCATCTGGATATTGGATTTACCCATACCCAGGAAGAGGTGCTTGAATTGCAGACCGGGTATTTGGACCAGGCGCTGGATCTGATCGAAGAAACTAAAGATTATCCTGAAGAGGCGCGTTTCAGATGGCACCCCGAGGGAATGTGGGCCATTGATGAATATCTTCAATCAGCCTCAGAGGAGAAGAAAGAGCAATTTATGGAGGCCTTGCAGCAACAAAACATTCACCTGGATGCATTTTATGTTCATCTTCTCACCGGACTGGCTACGGGGGAAGAACTGTTCCAGTTGATCCAACCCGCAAAAGAATTCGAAAGAAAATATGGTATACCTGTAAAAACAGCCATTGGTTCCGATATTCCGGGCTATTCGTGGGGACTGGTAACTGCCATGGCTCATCAGGGGATTAAGTTTTTCAACATGGCGCCCAACAACAACCACAGGCTGGGTCGTCTGTACCACTGGGCCGATAAGCCCTTCTACTGGTTAAGTCCGGATGGACACCAGCGGGTTCTTACGTGGATGGCTTCCCATGCCTATATCTATTTCTGGGAACTTTATGAAGGACTGAACAGGGTTCCCAGGTTCCTCTCTTACCTGGAAAAATCGAAATTTCCCTATGACATAGCCATGCTGCGCTATGAAATCGGGGGTGACAATGGACACCCTGATCCTTCACTTCCAGGTAAGATAAAGGCCTGGAATGAGAAGTATGCATATCCAAAGATCATTCTGAGCACCAATAGCCGGCTTTATGATGCGTTTTCAGGAAAGTATGAAGATGTAATTCCTGTAGTCAGTGGTGACCTCACCCCGTACTGGGAAGATGGTGCGACCTCCACAGCAGCTGATCTGGCAATCAGCAGGGCTGCAGGTGAGCGCCTCCTCCAATCCCAGGCGCTCCAGGCCATGTTAAAACCCGGTGTACAGGATGTGGGTTTTACCAGTGACGCATGGAACAACATCATTATGTATGATGAACATACCTGGGGAGCTTTTTGCAGTATTACGGATCCCTTTGATCCCTTTACCGTCAGTCAGGAACAGTACAAGCAGCAGTTTGCCCTCAATGCGGAAAGGCTTACCAGGGAGCTTGAAGAAGAGGCCGTCCGGGACATTCATGAGCCAGGATCAGGAGTGATCGACGTTTATAATACCTCCTCCTGGATGCGCGATGACCTAGTGATGCTCTCCCCTGATCAGTCAGCTGCTGGTGACAGGGTGATGGATGACCATGGACAGGCAGTGGTGTCTCAACGTCTTGCCAGTGGCAACCTGGCTTTCAGGGCAGAAGAGGTTCCTGCCTACGGGGTCCGGCGGTATAAGATCGTGGAGGGGACTGCCGTGGAATCTCACGGGATGAGCATTGGTGGGAATGAGATCTCTAATGAGATGCTCAGTATAAAGATTGACGATGGGACGGGCGCCATTGAAAGTGTTGTCATAAAATCTTCAGGCAGAGAACTGGTGGATCCTTCCGGGTATCTGCTGAATGAATATGTCTACATGCAGGGAAGAGAGGCGGGTAAAAACATTAGCGGTGCTGATTCACCGGTCACCATCACCGTTGAGGATGCCGGTCCGCTGGTGGGAGCATTACGGGTAGAGTCTGGAGCTCCAGGTTGTGAAAAACTTACGCGGCGGGTGAGCCTGATACAGGGAGAAGCGAGGATCGACATTGTCAATACCGTAGATAAGCTGAAGGTGCTTGAACCTGAGGGTGTCTATTTTGCCTTCCCCCTGAATATTCCAGGAGGCCTTGCAAGGATTGATATTCCGTGGGGGGTGATAAGGCCGGAAACGGACCAGTTGCCAGGTGCAAACCGCAACTATTATGCCTTACAGAGATGGATGGATATCTCCAACGATCGTTTTGGGATGACCTGGGTTAGCATGGATGCACCCATGATAAAATTCTCCCCGGTGAAGATCGTAGGCAAGGGACGGGGCGACAGTCAGTACATGGCAGAATTCGGTCGAGAAGGAATCCGAACCTGGTGGAATGAATCGATCAATCCGGCACAAAGCTACCTTTCCTGGGTGATGAACAACCACTGGGAAGTCAATTATAAAGCTTACCAGGAGGGAGAGGTAACTTTCAGGTATACTTTATTCCCGCACGAAGGGACTTACCATGGTATTGAAGCTGAAAAGAGAGGTCGGGGTATCTGTCAGCCCCTGTTGGCGCTTGAAGTCAACCAGGATACAGAAGTCATGGCACCTCCTTTTACCCTTGCCGGAGACCTGGTCGCCACCTCTCTGAAATCAAACCGGGATGGAGATGGCTTTTTACTAAGGCTTTATAATCCGGATTCGGCTGTCAGGGAGATTCAGATTACCGGAACAGATGGAAAACCGCTTCACATCCACCATTGTGATCCCTCAGGTAAACCATTCCGGCCTGCAGGCAAGAGAATTGAACTTCCCGGCTATGGAGTTGGGACAGTCAGAATTGCTTTGCCCGCTGATCATGTAAAATATTGACAGATAAGAACACTCCCTTAATTATAGAACAGGTATTATGGATTTTTTGAGTACATTTGTACTCTTAAAATTCAAGGATTTTTACCATAAATAACTCATTATTAATAACTAAAAGCAATTTTCCAATGTCAAATGTAAAACGTGTTTATACTTTCGGGAACAGAAAAGCCGAGGGTAAAGCCGACATGAAGAATTTACTAGGTGGAAAAGGTGCCAACCTGGCCGAAATGAACCTGATTGGTGTTCCTGTTCCTCCAGGATTTACCATTACCACAGAAGTTTGTGCTGAATATAATCAGCTTGGACAGGACAAAGCCGTTAAGCTGATCAAAACAGAAGTTGAAGCTGCCGTAAAGAACATTGAAAATATCATGGGAACCAAGTTCGGGAGTAATGAGAACCCCTGCCTGGTATCCGTACGTTCCGGTGCCAGGGCATCTATGCCCGGTATGATGGATACTGTATTGAACCTGGGTATGAATGAGAATGCAGTGGAGGGACTGATCTCCAAGACCGGAAATGAGAAATTCGCATGGGACAGCTACCGTCGGTTTGTTCAGATGTATGGTGATGTGGTGCTGGGAATGAAACCCGAGTCCAAAGTAGATATTGATCCCTTCGAGAAAATACTTGAAGAGGTGAAAGAAGCACGTGGCGTGGAAAATGACAACGAACTGACTGTTGAGGATTTGAAGGAACTCGTGGTAAAAGGCAAAGCAGCTGTAAAGAAGCAAACCGGACACGATTTCCCGGTTGATCCATGGGAGCAACTCTGGGGAGCTGTGATGGCTGTTTTTGACAGTTGGGAAACACCCAGGGCCATATACTACCGCCAGTTGAACCAGATCCCGGGTGAATGGGGAACTGCAGTAAACGTCCAGGCCATGGTATATGGTAACATGGGAGAGACTTCAGGTACGGGTGTAGCCTTTACACGTGATGCAGGGACCGGTGAAGATATTTTCAATGGAGAATACCTGATCGATGCGCAGGGTGAAGATGTGGTTGCAGGTGTTCGTACACCCCAACAGATCACCAAAGAGGGATCGCTAAGGTGGGCCAAGCTTGCCAAAGTTTCTGAAGAGAAACGTGCTTCTAAATTCCCCTCACTTGAAGAGGTGATGCCAGAAGTGTATGCTGAACTGAATGATACCCAGCAGAAACTGGAAGATCACTATTCAGACATGCAGGACCTGGAGTTCACCATACAGGAAGGCAAACTGTGGCTGCTCCAAACCCGCAATGGAAAACGTACCGGTGCAGCCATGGTGAAAATTGCCATGGATATGCTTCGCGAAGGAAAACTCGACGAGAAAACCGCACTGCTCCGTCAGGAGCCGGCCAAACTGGATGAATTGCTTCACCCGGTATTTGACAAAGGTGCGCTTGCCGAAGGAACTGTTCTTGCACAGGGACTTCCCGCATCACCTGGAGCTGCAACCGGACAGATCGTATTCTTTGCCGATGAGGCCAATAAATATCCGGAAGCCATTCTGGTAAGGATTGAGACTTCTCCTGAGGACCTGGAAGGAATGAATATTGCCAGGGGTATCCTGACCGCGCGCGGCGGGATGACCTCCCATGCGGCTGTTGTTGCCCGTGGAATGGGTAAATGTTGTGTATCCGGAGCAGGTGGGGTGAAGATAGATTATAAAGCCCGTACCATGAAGGCTGCCGGAAGAGAATTTAAAGAGGGTGACTGGATCTCGCTGAATGGTTCTACCGGAAATGTACTGGAAGGACAGATCGCTACCATCGATCCTGAATTGAGTGGAGATTTTGGTGCTATTCTTGATCTGGCCGGGAAACATACAAAGATGGATGTCCGTACCAACGCAGACTCGCCGCACGATGCACAGGTAGCACGTGACTTTGGGGCCAAAGGTATCGGACTGACCCGTACAGAGCACATGTTTTTTGAGGGTGAAAGGATCAAGGCAATGAGGGAGATGATCCTCGCTACCGATGAAACAGAACGCCGCAAGGCACTGGATAAATTGCTTCCCTACCAGCGCGAGGACTTCGAAGGAATTCTCGAAACCATGCAAGGATATGGTGTAACCATCCGTTTGCTGGATCCTCCGCTGCATGAGTTTGTTCCCCACGATGAGGCCAACCAGAAGGTAATGGCCGACGAGATGGGAATTACTGTTGCAGACATTCAGGCACTTGTTGAAGATCTTCATGAATTCAACCCCATGCTTGGACACCGTGGTTGCCGTTTAGGAAATACCTATCCCGAGATCACTGAGATGCAGGCCAGGGCCATTATCGAAGCTGCTGTGAACCTGACCCGGAAGGGTGTGGATGCACGTCCTGAGATTATGGTTCCGCTGATCGGTACCTGGCAAGAGTTTAAGATGCAGGAGGAGATCATCCGTGCCACAGCAGAAAAGGTATTCGAAGAGAAAGGCGCCAAGTGTGAATTCTTAGTAGGTACCATGATTGAGATTCCAAGGGCTGCTATGACAGCTGACCTGGTTGCTGAGCATGCTGAGTTCTTCTCATTCGGTACCAATGACCTGACCCAAATGGCCTTTGGATACTCCAGGGATGATGCCGGAAAATTCCTGCCCATCTATATTGAGAAAGGTCTCCTGAAAAATGATCCTTTCCAGACACTGGATCAGGAGGGAGTCGGACAACTGGTTGAAATGGGAACTGCCAAAGGTCGTTCTGTGAAGCCTGATCTCAAAGTGGGGATTTGTGGGGAGCATGGCGGGGATCCCGAATCAGTGGAATTTTGCCACCGTGTAGGTATGACCTATGTGAGCTGTTCACCCTTCCGTGTACCGATTGCAAGGCTGGCTGCAGCACAGGCCAATCTGAGGTAGTTTTGAAATACTCTATTTTAACATAGTATTAAAGCGGTAAAACTTGATTTTACCGCT
>Ga0209013_10002654_pt1 | contig 16102 bp, 16 predicted proteins | sample Cruoilmetagenom2_FD_187291 | JGI IMG/M metagenome (GOLD analysis project Ga0209013, IMG submission 187291) | Oil polluted marine microbial communities from Coal Oil Point, Santa Barbara, California, USA - Sample 2 (SPAdes) (version 2) | ecosystem: Environmental > Aquatic > Marine > Oil seeps ... | reverse complement strand
TTAGAGCAGCAATCAGTTATATCTCTTCTGGAGTTATCATTTGGCCATTAACACTAGCTTTAATGGCAGGGTCCGTCACTGGAGCACAACTAGGTGTCCGAATTGCTGAAAAGATAAATCCGAAATTTGTAAAACCAATACTACGAGTAGTAACGGCCATGTTAATTATTCAATTAATTGTGGATAAAATGATTTGATAGATACACTTTTCAATTGGAGCGAAGATAGATCATGAGTCATATCGTGGACCAGCAAGTTAACTAGGACGTGAGACGAGTTTGAGCGATAAAACCTTCAATTTGAGCGATAAATCTCTAGTTTGAGCGACAAATCCCCAGATTGAGCGACAAACAGGCAAATTTGAGCGTTAAATTTTTCACAAGCCACATTCAACATAGAAAGACGTCCCATAAGTCAAGTTAACTTGGCTAAGAAACCCCTCATAAAACTAGCAGGCACTAACAATAGAAGCGAAGCGTAAACAAAAACACTAAAAAGATCTGATTTGGAGTCACTTCACTTCGTTTCCATGACTCTTTACTGTTTAGTAAAGGCTCTTACCTCAAGGGTGTCACTATAAAAGTAAATAAGTAGCTAATCTCTCTACACTAATTGTGTAGAGAGATTTTTTCTTCTTCCTTCCAGTCCACATAGAACGCTTAAACTCATGAAGCATTTCCCGGGAAATCCACTAGTTTCAATATATAAACGACTATAATCACTTGAACAAAATAAGATTTAGGAATTAAACTTTACAAATATTTCAAACCAGTGTACCATTTAAATAGTACACTAATACGAAGGGTGTGGAAATGTGAAGCAATTCCGTGGTTTATTAATGAAAGAATGGATTCAAATGAAGGGCTGGCTTTATGTGCTTCTTGTGATGGGAGCATTCATTTTAGTCGTTGGCCCTACTTCACTAAAACGAGTATTTGGGTTAGCAGATAGTATAGGCACGATTGGTTTCATGACTGGACTAACATTAATCTTTTTTCATAGCATTGTGGTCTTATTAATGTTCATAACCACCTTAAATAAAGATATGGCAAGACAAGACATTTGGTTTCACACACCTGCTTCAATGTTTAAAGTAATTGTAGCTAAACTAATTTTTTCGGTCTTTGTTGTATCAGTTTCAATTGTTTTTATAAGCACGATTACATTTGGCTATCTAAGCACGACCTTAGAGAATACAACTACGAAACTTGAGGTAATTAATTTCGCTCTATTAGTTGATGGAGCAATTATTTTTGGTTCTATGTATGTGGCTTGTATTGGTTTTTTCTTTTGGGTTATCTTTCATACCATTCGAATGAAAATCAGAATGTTAGCAGGACCGATAACAATCATTTTGTTTTTCTTTATTAATTATTGGTGGGACAAAATACTTGCAAGTCCTTTTTTCACAAACCTATTTAGTATGATGGGGGATATTCCTTTCGAACGTCTGTCAGCAAGTGATGTAATGGAAAAAACGTTTAGTTTTGATTTATATGTGGGCCCTTCAGCGCAACTTGGGGAGCTTCTCTTTATTGCCATTACCACGATTCTTTTATTCGTCATTTCCGTCATTTGGTTTGATAAGAAAGTGAGAGTGTGATGTATGAGCATTGACTTTCTTCCAGACAAACCTATTTACCAGCAATTAATTGATCGTATTTCCGGTGATATCATCCGAGGCGTAGTCAAGCCAGGTGAAAAACTCCCATCTGTTCGTGAATACGCAGTTGAAGTGGGAGTGAACGCCAATACAATGCAGCGGGTATATAAGGAGTTGGAGCTGATGGGCATTAGCGAGACGAAGCGTGGTCAAGGAACATTTGTCACTGAAAATGAAACCCGTTTAGATGAATTACGTATACAAATGAAGGAAAACTTAATTGCATCCTTTATTCACAATGCAGAAGCTCTTGGCTTCACCAAAGAAGAAATGGTGTTGTCACTTCAACAACATAATGGAGGTGAACAACATGATTAAACTTCAAAAAGTATCGAAAAATTTTGGGAATTATAAGGTTCTAACAGAAATTAACTTGTCGATACCTAGGGGGAAAATTGTTGGGTTGGCTGGTGAGAATGGCAGTGGGAAAACGACATTGCTAAAACTAGTGGCTGGCCTACTAGAACCTTCATCAGGCTCCATTGAATTAGATGGTGTACGTGTATCTAGAAAGTCAGCTGTAAACATTTCGTATTTACCAGACGCCGATTTGTTCTACCCTAATTTCACAATCGATCAGTTATTTCGTTTTTATCAATCCCAGTTTGAAGACTTCAATTATTCCAAAGCCAGTATGGTAGCAAAATTCTTGAACATCAGTCTAACAGATAAACTGAAAGACTTGTCCAAAGGAAACCGAGGAAGAGCAAAGATGGCAGTCACTCTGGGTCGTGAAACATCGTATTATCTGATGGATGAACCATTCTCTGGTTTTGACCCTATGGTAAGAGACGATATTATCAAAGGTTTGATTCAATTTACAGACCCAGAAACCCAGACAATTTTTCTGTCGACACATGAGATTCGTGAAGTCGAACCTTTGCTGGACGAAATCGTCGTATTAAGAGAAGGACGAATTATTGCGCACGAAGAAGTTGAAAACATCCGTGACCAATTTGGAATAGATGCAACTACATGGATGATGTCGTTATTTAGGGAAGGTGAGGAAAATGGAACAACAACCAATCGTTGAATTAAAACAATTGTCAAAAACGATCGGGAAAAAGAAGATTATCGATAACTTGAATTTGTCTTTATTCCCAGGTCAAATTACAGGATTTTTAGGACCTAATGGGGCAGGGAAAACAACCACAATTCGTATGATGGCAGGTTTAATGAAACCAACAAGTGGTGAAGTAGTTGTAGAGGGTCAAACACTGAATGAGCATTTCGAAGAAACAATGAGTAAAGTCGGCGTTATCGTTGAGAATCCAGAAATGTACAAATACATGTCGGGATGGAAAAACTTAGTTCATTTTGCTCGAATGAATAAAACCATCACAACAGAACGTATCAAAGAAGTAGTGGATCAAGTGGGGATGCAGAATCGAATTCATGAGAAAGTTTCTACGTATTCACTAGGCATGCGTCAGCGTTTAGGTTTAGCACAAGCTCTATTACACCGACCAAAGTTTTTGATTTTAGATGAACCTACGAATGGTCTAGATCCTGCAGGTATTCGTGAGTTTCGTACTTATTTGCGTAAGATTGCAGCAGAAGATGGAGTGTCTGTATTCGTTTCCAGTCACTTACTTTCAGAAATTGAATTGATGTGTGATAGAATTGCCGTGATTCAAAACGGGCAACTCATTGATATTCGTGAAATGAACCAAAAAGAAGAAGCACACTATTATATTGAAGCTCAACCCGTAGATCAAACGCGTGAATTCTTAGTTTCACAAGGGTTCATACTTGAAACAAGTGGAGCGGGCTATATTACAAAAGTCGAACAAGAAAAGATTCCTGCAATTATACAATCAATGGTAGCGGAAAATCTTCAGGTATTTGCAGTTCAACCATTCCGTAAAACGCTTGAAGATCAATTTTTAGAAATGACGGGAGGTGGCCAGATTGCTGAATCTCATAAGAAATGAATGGATGAAATTGTGGCATAAAAAAGCCACTTGGATTATGGCTGGATTAATAGTTCTTATTTTAATCGGAGTTTCTGGAATTACAAAATGGGCTGATTCGAATATGCAACAGCCGGGCAATCAACCTTCTTGGGAGCAAAGTTTAGCGGAAAGTAAAGCAATCTACACCACTCAGTTAGCTGATCCTAATATAGATGAAGATACTAAAAAGCAAATGGAAGAAGAAATAGCAATTATTGATTATCGATTAGATGAAAACCAAGCACCTGCAACGGGTGATAGTCGAGCTCAGCATATTTTGGATTCACATGTTTTGTTATCCATGGCTATTTTATTTGCTGTTATTGCAGCTGGAAGTATTGTATCTGCTGAATTTTCACAAGGAACAATAAAAATGTTACTAAGTCGACCTGTAAAACGTTGGAAGATTTTGACCTCTAAATACATCACTTCATTGCTATACGCTTTAGCGTTAACCATATTAGCATTACTGGCGACAATACTTGCTGGTTACATGTTCTATGATTCTGGAAGTATGACGATATTAGATTATCAGAATGGTTCCGTAGTGGAAGTTTCCTATTGGGGACGCGTCTTCGCATTATACAGCCTACAATTTGTTGGCATCGTGATATATACCACGTTTGCTTTCATGATAGGCAGTGTATTCCGTTCAAGTTCTCTAGCTATTGGATTATCCATATTCCTTTTATTTGTTGGTCCGAATATCGTGTTCTTTTTAAGTAGATACGAAATTGCAAAATATATTATATTTGCACATACGGATTTAACGATGTTCATCACTGGACAAATGTTTATTCCAGGAATAACATGGCCATTTTCAGTTGCAATCATAAGTGTCTACATGTTGATTTTCTTAGTTATTAGTTATTTATCATTTATAAAACGAGACGTGAAAGCGTAACGAGAAAAGACATCGCTCCTAAATTAGGGGCGATGTCTATTTCTTTAATAAAACGATTTCGTTATTTACTTATTAGAATGGAAAGTTACTACAACTTTTCCTTGAGCGTGGCCCTGTTCTAAATAGCGGATAGCTTCAGGGACCTCACTTAACGTGTATGTTCTGTCAATGACCGGTGTTACTTTTCCGTCACCAAGTAGCTTTTGTATCATGACCAGGTCGTCTTTGCTCCAGGCGGCCATAAGCATCACCATTCTTTGACTTACGAACCGTGATAGTACAAGGCCATGGATTGAACGAGCTAGTGGACCCAGTAAACGTCCCTTGTCAGGTCCTCCCACAATAACAAGAGTTCCATTAGAGCTTAATACACGTCTGCAATCTGACAGAGACCGATTTCCCACGGCATCGAAAATCAAGTCATAGTGTAGCCCACTTTGAGTGAAATCTTCTTGCGTGTAATCGATGACATAATCTGCGCCGATTGAACCGACCATGCTCACGTTTCTTGTGCTGCACACGCCAGTCACTATCGCTCCAAACGATTTGGCAATTTGCACAGCAAACGTGCCAACACCGCCAGCAGCACCGATAATTAACACCTTCTGCCCTGGTTGAATCTGCCCTTGATTGCGAAGCCCCTGCAAGGCAGTGAATGCCGCAATTGGTACTGCCGCTACCTGCTCAAAGGTTAAATGACTCGGTTTCTTCACCAACGATTTTTCCGAAGCGCACACATACTCAGCAAAGGATCCATTACATGCACCAAATACGTCATCTCCAGGTTGAAACTCCGTCACATTTTTACCCACCGCTTCAACCTGTCCTGCCACGTCAACTCCCAAAGCGCTACTCTTTGGACTTCGAAGTCCAGACTGAAGGCGCATCACATACGGCTTACCTCTCATAAAATGCCAGTCCAATGGGTTTACCGAAGCTGCGTGAACTTTTATCACCACTTCATTATCTTGAGGAATTGGTTTCTCTACTTCTTTAAGCTGAAGAACATCTGATGAGCCGTATTTCGTGTATACAATTGCTTTCATAAGTATCTCTCCTTATTTGGTGGGACAAAAAAATTGAATTACCTAAAACATACGTAACAGTATGCTAAAAAAGACATCGTCCTAAATTAAGGGCGATGTCTTTCGTTTTAAATGTCTTGCATCGTTGTAATCAGGCGGTCCGATGAACTTGCAACTTGAGTCGTTGCATGTGTTAATTCGTCTAACACATTAGACATCGTCACAATCTGTTCTGTCGTACGTTCGCTTTGATCTTTAATGCCCGACATTGCATCTACAATTGTATTAAATGACAATGATAATTGTTGTTGTGTATCAACCGAGTCATGGATTTGTGTGTCGACATGTCTAACGGAAGACTCCATATTTGTAATACTTTCTTCTGTTTGTTGAATTAAAGACGAAACGCTTTGTACCGCAGATTTCGTTTCTTCAGCAAGTTTGCGTACTTCATCAGCTACAACAGCGAATCCACGTCCATGCTCACCAGCTCGTGCTGCTTCAATAGAGGCATTGAGTGCAAGCAAGTTGGTTTGATCAGCAATCGACGTAACAAGACCTACAATTTCACTGATTTTTTGAGAAGAAATACGTAATTTGTTCATGGTTTCTTCTAACGTTGTTACACTGTCTAGTATCGATTTCATTTGATTGCTTTGTTGATCTAATAGTACTTTACCGGATTGAGATTTTTCCTCTGTTGAACTGACAAAATATAATCCTTGTTTAGTAAAGTTCGCGATTTCTTCAGATTCAGAAGATAATTGCTGAATGGATGCATTTGTTTCTTCGCTAATAGCGCTCAGTTCTTCGGCAGTTGAATGCACAGTTGCAATCAACTTCTCTTTTGTTTCTGCTGCTTCTTGGCGAATGCTTTCGTGTTGAGCATCGTACGCTTCAATGACTAATTGTTGTTCTAAGTTTAAAATCTTTGTGACGGCTTTTAATGCTTGAGCTGTATCAGCTGATGACAATTGTAGAGAAAAAATGATATCCGTTAAACCTGATACAATTGATTGGAATGAACCCATGTACCACTTAGTGCCAAGGCCGATGCGTACATGAACGTGAGCAATTGTATGACGTTGTTTTATGTATGCTTCATTAATTTGTCCTTCAAACATTTCATCAAAGTGGCGGCGTAAAGTTACCTTTAAACGGTCAACCGAACTATTTTGATTGATAATTTCATTTAAACCTGAACCATGTTCAAGTGCTTTGTAAAATTGAGTAACTAAATCTTCTAGATAGGGTTGAACATAAGAATGAAGTTGACGAATCACAGCTAAATCCGTTTTAGTCAAATCAATCATTTGTATCTGCTTTTGAAGTTCCTTATTATGAGAAACATCGAGAATCGCTTGCTCTTGCCAAGATTGTGGATCTAAAACAATCGATTTGCTAGATGACTTCTTACTTTTAAACAAAGTAACCATGAGTGTGTACCTCTTTCTTTTTAAACGAGCTATTTTATGTATTGATTAAATCTAGAGTTCCTTACGTTAATATATATCGGTACTAAAGTAATAAATTCAAGACGAATAATAATATTTAATGATTAGAGGTGTCCTCTTGAAACGATTATTATCAATTTTAAATATCACTTTTCTACTCGTCCTCGGTGGACTCCTATTTGTATGGATACAAAATGAAATTGAAAACAAAGAAATACGAGAAGCAAGACCTTTACCAAGCGGATTACATCCTGTTGTGGAAGAAAAAAGTAAAGAATTAATTGCTCAAGCAGAAGAGTTGGGGATTTCAATACTCATAACAGATGGTTTTCGATCCGTCGAATCTCAAAATGAAATTTACAGTAAAGGTAGAAGTGACGGAGGAGCGATTGTCTCATATGCACGTGGAGGTGAAAGTTACCACAACTACGGACTTGCCATTGATTTTGCCCTGCAGACCGAAAATGGAGGAATATCCTACGACTTAGAGCGAGATGGCAATCAAAATGGAAAAGCGGATTGGTTTGAAGTGGCGAGTATTGGCAAGGACCTCGGCTTTAAATGGGGTGGAGACTGGCGTGGGTTCAAGGATTATCCCCATTTGGAATACACATTTGGATTAAGTATCAGTGAACTCCAAGATGGCTATCGCCCTGAAGATAAATAGAGTTGATTAAACGATAATCAGACATACATGTGTATTCTGGCTCTTTTTCAACTCTTTTACAAGATTAGACTTAATTTTTATTAGATTAATCATAAAAATTACTAGAATAACTAAAAATTTTACTAGATTAGCTGGCAAAATTACTAGATTAGAAGATACAGCCAGTTGTTAAAATGGGCAGAATCACAAGGTTATCAAAGAAACTTAGATTCTTATATTGTTGAGACGTATCATCCTATTGAAAATGGAGAAGAAGAGATAGAGATTTTCTTACCAATCAAATAAGTGCTCTTTTTGTTCTGTATCGAAATGCTCGATTTAGCCCAAACTACAAATTAGTTTGATGAAATGAGGGATATTTAGATGACGTTTCAAAAACAGCCAAAAGAAGTATCTGAATTTGTTCAAGCTCGAAAGGAAAAAGAAAAGGTTACATTTGTACGTAAAAACGTAAAAGTAGAAGGCAAGATCTTTAAAATTCTAGAAAACTCATGCATTGTAGAGATTTCTAAAAAAGATGCAAAACGAATTGGTGCATCCTCAACGTTAACGGTAGTAGGACACAAAAATTATGAAGTTCAAGATTGAAAACTTAGTTATAGTATTACCTCAAAGCGGATACATTTATGAATCAAGCTACCCGAAATGGTAGCTTGTTTTTTTTATGGGAATTCGCAACTAATACAATCATGAACGATTAGAAAATAGTGGTAAAATAAAATCAAGAAAACATTATAATTCCCATTACATACGGAAGCTTATTTGAATTGGATCGAAAATTTTATGCCAATTAAATTAAGAAACTGAACGAGGCATACGATATGAATAAAGTAGAGCAATTTGTTTTGCGAGGAGGGTCACATAGTGAAGAGAAGAGTATCGAGGTTAAGTTACGAATTTTTAAAAAAGGAATTCCGTTATCTAGAAAGTACCGGTCATTTAAATAAAGGCCAATCAAATGAATTAATTGGTTTATACGATACGCCGGAATCACAAGTACAACCACAAATGAGAATGAACGCTATTCAGATTCTTTCCATTATCGGTGGTGTTCTAATCGGGCTAGGTATTCTCAGTTTCGTTGCGAGTAACTGGTCAGAGCTTACGAAAACAGTCAAATTCGTGACCTTGTTAAGCACACTCATTCTGTTTTATCTTCTGGGATTTTCCTTAGAGAAGAAAAAGCCAGATCTTTCTCGCGCATTTTATTACATCGGTGCATTTACCTATGGAGCTGAGATATTCTATATCGGGCAGATGTTTCACTTAGGTGGAAACGTAGAAGATGCCTTCTTAATGTGGGGGATAGGCATTCTACCTTTAGCGTTTTATTTAAAAGATAGGATACTAAAAACGGCAAGTCTCGTATTTGTTTACGCATTTATAGAAATGAAGTTCCTTTTTGCGGAAGGGTTATTAGAATATGCGCCGATTCTCGTCATTCCTGCGCTTTTTGCATTTGGTTATTATTTCATGCGAAACAATGTATATGTAAGAGTTATTAATTTCATCATTCTATACCAATTTATCGAAATGAATTTTATGTTCGCGAATGATTGGACACAGTATTTACCGATACTAATCATTCCTGCGCTTTTCGCACTAAACCATTTTATTATGAATAAATCAGTAGAACTGATGGTAGCGAACTTCGTTTTACTTTATCAATTTATCACAATGAATTTTTTATTCGAACCACTGGAACATGACAGTTTCCCATATGGGGCAATCATTGTGATTCCATTTCTATTTTATATAGGACATGTAATGATGAAAAAGTCCCAACCATTATTCATCGTCAACTTTACGTATTCACTTATCGTATCTGCACTCCTGTTTTATTACTTTGAGTATGACAATCTAGCAGTTATCGCCCTTTTCTATTTCATCATATGGATGACTATCACACATGTTCAACATCCAGACTACAGAGAGTTTATGAAGTTGACAGGATCTGTTCTTCATTTTCCAACAGCGTTCATTTTGTCATTCCCTTCCGTTTGGAATCCCGTCTTTTACAAGGGGATGGAGTATTATGTGGATGCGCCAGATTCAAAAGCTTTAATGGCATCCATTGTGTTTTCAATTCTGTATATAATCTATGCCCTGACACTCGTAAAGCGAGAGAACCTATATGGTGTAGCGATTGTAAGTGTCTTCATTTTACGCTTTTATGTGGATTTATCACTAGCATTCATGGACAAATCTATTGCATTTATCATAGGCGGTTTATTATTCCTCGGTCTAGGCTATTGGTTTGAAAAGACACGGAGAAAGGAGACGATTAAGAATGAAGAATCTCACAAAGAATAAATTATTTCTTATCTCTCTATTACTCCCAATCATTCTTTTGTTAAGCATGACAATAAAGCCATTAGTCACAATTAACTATGGTGAAACCGTAAGATTGCAAACGGTACCCTATGACCCGAGTGATTTATTTTATGGGGACTATGTGGATTTAGATTTCGAAGCTGAAAACATACCCATTAATAGTGTGGAAAAGTCATTACGAAAAAAGCTAGTAGACAACACTTCAGGCAGTTTTTCACAAGACCGCTTAAAGGCTTTTATACAATTAACCTATAATAAGGAAACCGACACCCACAAATTGATAAACATAACACAGACTAAGCCGAAATCAGGGATCTACATCAAAACGACACTCGACCCATACATTTACGAAGGACAAGTGAGAGCATCAATTCCAATCGAGAAATACTATTTAGAAGACAACACTGGGACATTACTAGAAGACAAAGCACGAAAAGGGCAGCTAATAGCAACCATTAAAGTGCGTAACGGGTATGCAATCCTTCAAAGTGTGGAGTAGAATCTACTGGCAACGAACTATTCCAAAAATAAGCACGGACTCTTGACAATCATGTCAAGGGACCGTGCTTTTGTTTTACCTCTACCGAATAACTAGCGTCACATTTTGGTTTAAGTGAGGAAGAGAATCTCTCCCTCACCGATGGAATGACTATGCTGCACCACCACCAAGATTTCCAAGGCCTTCAAGAATTCCTGTCAAAACACCGATTAACTGTTGAACCTCCGTATCAGTTAATACTCCTGTAGACGTTAATCTTACACAAGGCAACTCTAATTGAAGGTCAATTCCTAGAACCACAATATCAATGGGGCAAGGAATACCAATGCATAGAATTTCGTCTCCAGTACAACAACTGTCAGGACAACCATTAGTGTTATTTCCCATTTATTTCACCTCCTTTTTGTGAATCTATTTCTATTTATATGTCTACGAGTTTTGAATGATTGTGTTATCGCCTAATAGAGCATTGCAAGAGATTATAGGGAAATTCAAAATGATAGAATACTTGCCTACTTATTCTTAAATTAGAAAACATATATTAAACCAAGTGGAAAGTTAGTAGTTTATCTCCTGATTGGAAGCTTAATTTGAAATGTAATAGAAAAGGAGGGGATGTACTTGAACGAAGTAGAATCTAAGAGTGAAACTGATAGTAAGGTTTTGTCTGAAAAGTGTTATGTGATAGGAATTTTAGTTTCAAAGTCCAATAGGAAGTTGAAAAGGTCTCTGAATCATCTAAAGGATTTAGGAGATCTCATTAAAAATGGCCGGATAGGGGCTTTTTCACTCAAAGGAGTAAACAGAAAAAAGAAAATTATTAATGGCTATTTGTATAGTGAAGGACTCTGGAAGCGATCGACGTTTTTGATGCCAGACGCAGTCATCAATCGAATCTCGTTAAATCGTAAATGGGAGAGTTTTTTCAGAGCAACATTAGGTAGAAGAATGCTGAACAATTACACGTTTAATAAATGGGAAATGTACGAAAGTCTATCCAAGAATCCAAATCTAAGCATGCATTTACCGTTAACAAGACTAGTTAATGGTCCCCAAGATATAATCGAATTTATTGAAGAGTACAATGAAGTTTTTATTAAACCTATTAGTGGTAGTTATGGGAAAGCTATTTTTAAAGTATCTAAACAGGAAGAAAAATTTAAAGTAGAAACTAGTTATCAAAAATCAAAAGAGTCTCTGTATTTAAGCCAAGAAGAATTAGAAGAATACTTTACGTTGAAATGTAAGAGGAGGAAATATATCATACAGCAGGTAATTGACTTGTATGTTGGAAATAGTCCAATTGATTTTAGACTAATCATGATAAAAGATGGTGAGGAAGAGTGGAGAGACCTAGGTTTGATTGCGAGAAAAGGAAGAAAAAATGGGATTGTTAGTAATATTGGTTCTGTAAAGAGTGGAAATCCTTCCTTGCAAAACTTATTGTCGATACCACGGTACGAAGCTATTGAAATTAGAGAAAAAATGACTCAAATTTCCTTGGATGCTGCTAAAGAAATGGAAAAGTTCGGTGGCCTTAATGGTAATTTAGGGAATTTAGGGATTGACTTGGGAATAGACAAAAATCAACGAATCTGGATTATTGAAATGAACCATCGAAATCCACGACATCGTATGGCAGTTGATGCTGGCGAAAGTGGAATTTATTTCAATGCAAATAAATTACTTATAGAGAATGTACAAACCTTTTTAGAAGGGAGGTGTAGCGATGATATATATAAAATGGATCAAAACTAAAGAGATAGATGAAATTTATTTCCCTCCAAATTTTCAAGAGGGAGTCTTCGGCTCGTTAAAAAAAATCAACTTTCACTTCGGTTCTTGGGGAAAAGAATTATCTGTTCAATTTTCAGAAGACCTATCGGATAATCAAATTGGTCTTTCTGAAAACATAAAAAACGATGTCTTTATTCCAGATGATCTTTTGTATGAAGTAAATAGTACAGAAGATAGCCTGATTTTAGGGCCGGTTATTTTGTATTTAATATCAAAAAGACTTTTTAAACGTATAGATCATATCATGAAGAGACTTGAAAATATTGCTCCGTTTAATGGTTTAGTTATTATTAGCACTGTGTCGAGAATTAGTAAAGAAACTAAGACAATTAAAGGATATTATTATCAGCAGAAGTCTAATTCATTAGAGTCTAATTGGGAAGAGAAAGTCTTTTCGTATCCAGATGTAGTTTTTAAACGAGTTCATGTTCCCAAAAAAATCAATAAGCATTTATATGAAGAAACCAACGGTCGAGTTTTTAATTCGAAATTCTTTAATAAATGGGAGATGTGGAAGTGGTTGTCCCCTTACGAGGTCATAAGAAGTCACATTCCACACACAGCAGAGTTAAATAACGTAGCTGAAATTTATGGAATGTTAGATAAGTATGAGTCTATTTATTTAAAGCCTAGAAATGGATCTCAAGGGAAAGGGATTATTGAGATAAAACGTATAGGTGATTCATATCTAGTAACGGACGATAAAAACATAGCGACGAAAGTGGAAAAAATAGATGGTCATCTGAAGATTGTAAAGGTGTTAAAGAGGAAAAGAAAATATATTATTCAGCAAGGTGTTCCAGTTAAGCATGACTCCAGAAATGTCGATTTTCGAATTTACATGCAAAAAGATGAGAAAAAACAATGGAAGTGTTCGGGATATATTGCTAGGTTTGCAAAACCAGACAGCATTACCACCAACCTTCATCACCTTGATTACTTACTTCCTGGAAAAGAAGCCCTCGCGAAAATATTCCAACCACCAAATGAATATGATCTGGAGTTAATAGAACAAAAAATTGTAAATGTATTTGTGGATGCATGTGAGCTTCTAGATCTAAATGGTTGCTTTGGAGATTTAGCAATTGATTTTATTCTAGACAAAGATTTACATGTCTGGATATTGGAAATGAACAAAAGATATGGGTATAAAAGTTTTTCAATAATAAAAGATACCACATTATACGGTAATGTAATACGTAACCCATTCCTTTATGCTACCGCATTAGCAGGATTTAATATTGAAAGCAAAACTAGCGAAATTGAGAAGAGTAAAGAGTAATTTTTACGTACCTCTGGAAAGTAAACCTCTACCGCTTGTCCACAGTAATGTAAACCCGTTATACCCCTCATCTTACATTTGTGATGCAGCGTCGTTTTTCTGCTGCATCAAATTCTATTGGCGTACATTTTTTTATTGTCTTCTACGTAAAGGAGAAAATAACTCCTTCAACATCAATCACATTAGAATTAAGAAACTGATTTAACATATTTCCGAAAGAAGTCTCCCTCTTCAAGCGTGTGAAGGGCGTAGCCCAACGGTAAGGGGGAGATGAATTTCGGATGGCGGTAGCCCAAAGGCTTTTTCTTTTGCCTTTATGCTCAATATGGTATAATCAGTCTTATAAAGTATAAGGATTGATACAATAATGAAATTAGACAGTAATAACCATTCAGTGTTCTTAATGTATTACCATCTGGTATTAGTGGTGAAATATCGAAGGGAAGTAATAGATGACACTATTTCAGACTATGCCAAAGACAAATTTGTGTCTTTGAGCGAAAAATATAATATCACATTAATCGAATGGAACCACGATATTGACCATATTCATATTTTATTCAAAGCACAACCAAACAGCGAATTATCAAAGTTCATCAATGCTTATAAAAGTGCCAGCTCAAGACTTATCAAGAAGGATTTTCCTCATGTTCGTAAAAAGTTATGGAAAGAAATGTTTTGGTCAAGAAGTTTTTGTTTGTTGACGTCTGGTGGTTCACCTATTGATGTGGTTAAAAAATATATTGAAAATCAAGGGATAAAGTGAGGTGATTTGATATGGCTAAACAAAATAAAGCTTACAAGTTCAGAATATATCCAACAGATGAACAGGCTTTGATTATACGCAAAACTTTCGGTTGTGTTCGCTTTGTCTACAATAAAATGTTAGCAGAACGAAAAGAAACGTATGAAAGTCTAAAGGACGATAAAGAAGCATTGAAAAAGGTAAAACACCCCACTCCTGCTAAATATAAAAAGGAATTTGAATGGCTAAAGGAAGTAGACTCTTTAGCGTTAGCGAACGGACAACTAAATTTGGATAGAGCTTATAAAGCCTTTTTCAAAGGAAATGCTAAATTTCCAAAATTCAAAAGTAAACGACACAAACAAAGTTACACAACCAATGTTGTTAATGGAAACATTCAATTGATTGATGGTCATATCAAATTACCTAAATTGAAATTGGTAAAAATCAAGCAACATAGAGAGATACCTTTGGAATACAAAATCAAATCTTGTACTCTATCTATGACTTCATCAGGAAAATACTATATTTCTATTCTGACAGAGTGCGAGATGGAGATTAAAAGCAAGGAAATCGAAAAAGTAGTTGGATTAGATTTTGCGATGGATGGATTGTTTGTCGATAGTGAGGGTGAGAAAGCCAATTATCCTAAGTTTTATCGACAAATGATTGAAAAATTAGCAAAAGAACAACGGAAACTTTCGCGTAAAAAGAAAGGCTCTTCAAATTGGAACAAACAACGTATTCGAGTAGCTAAAATTCTAGAAATGGTTGCCAATCAACGCAAGAATTTTCTTCACCACAAATCAAAAGAATTAGTAATTAATTATGATGCGGTTGTGATTGAAGATTTAGATATGAAAGGAATGTCACAAGCACTTAAATTCGGTAAAAGCGTAGCTGATAATGGATGGGGAATGTTCACTTCTTTTTTACAGTACAAACTAAAAGAACAAGGGAAACAACTTGTCAAAATTGACAAATGGTTCCCATCTACCCAAGCTTGTTCGAGTTGTGGAAATACCCAACCAATGCCTATGAAAATTAGAACTTACGCTTGTTCGTGTGGTCTAAATCTCGATAGAGATTATAATTCAGCACTAAATATCAAAAAAGAAGGCATTCGCTTATTAGCAAGTGCCTAATGAAAATATAAACTCTTGGAACAAGAGGGTTAGCTTGGTCAACTTCGTCAGCTACCAAAAGTGGCAATTACCCAAGAAGCCCCCACTTCAAGCAACCCGTAAGGGTGGTAAGTGTGGGAGTAGTTCACTTGAGCGTTTCAGTTACGATCGTTCGCTCAATCTATTGGAGGAACATTCGTGCTAAATAACAAAGGATTTGACCTATGGGCAAACGACTATGACAAAACTGTACAAGTAAGTGAAGATAATAATTTATATCCGTTTGCGGGTTATAAAAGTGTATTAAATTCTATTTTTAATGAAGTAATGAAAAACAAGAATTCCAGGGTATTAGATATCGGATTCGGTACTGGGATACTAGCCAACAGACTCTATGAAAATGCCCATAAAATTGATGGATTAGATTTTTCCGCCAAGATGATTGCTATAGCAAAAGAAAAAATGCCAAAGGCAAACTTGCTGGAATGGGATATATCGAATGGTTTACCGAGTGAAGTGAGAGAAAGCCAGTATGACGCGATTGTGAGCACGTATACATTACACCATTTATCAAATGACAGGAAAGTTGATTTCATCAAGAGTTTACTACCTTTACTTACTCCAAATGGAAAGATCTTTATTGGAGATATTGC
>Ga0209013_10002653_pt1 | contig 16103 bp, 12 predicted proteins | sample Cruoilmetagenom2_FD_187291 | JGI IMG/M metagenome (GOLD analysis project Ga0209013, IMG submission 187291) | Oil polluted marine microbial communities from Coal Oil Point, Santa Barbara, California, USA - Sample 2 (SPAdes) (version 2) | ecosystem: Environmental > Aquatic > Marine > Oil seeps ... | reverse complement strand
TCAAAAAAACGAATGTCTTTAAAAAACTCTGCTTTTTGAGGCATATCTTCTATTAAACTTCCAGATATTTTTATTTGATAAATTCCAATAATACTAGCAATTAAAAGTATTAAAGATGTTACATAGATAGTTATTTTTCTATGTTTTACCATAAGCTCCATCCAATCTACAAAACCGTTAATCCAACGCTTGTTTAAATGCTCTAAATGTTTGTCCTTAGGCATTGGCATAAAACTATAAATAATGGGGATAACAAGTAAGCATATTATAAATATTGCCAGAATACTTAATGAGGCGACTATACCAAATTCTGTTAATAATTTACTGTCCGTAATAATAAAAGTAGCAAATCCAGAAGCTGTGGTAACATTGGTCATTAAAGTAGCATTACCAATTTTTGTGATAACACGTTGTAAAGATTTTGCTTTATTACCATGCTTTTTTACTTCATGTTGGTATTTATTTATAAGAAAAATACAGTTAGGAATACCTATAACAATAATTAATGGAGGAATTAATGCTGTTAGTACTGTAACTTCATATTCTAACAAACCAATGATTCCAAAAGTCCACATCACACCAATTAACACTACAATTATCGAAATGAATGTGGCTCTAAAAGATCTAAAAAAGAAAAAGAAAATTAATGATGTAACACTTAATGCAGCTAGAATAAAAACACCAATTTCATCAATAATATTTTGTGAATTTAGTGTGCGTATATAAGGCATTCCAGAAACCCGAACATCTAAATCATAGGTGTTTTCAAAAGCTTCAATTTTAGGGATGAGTACATTGGTAATAAAATCTTTTCGAGCTGAAGTGTTAACGATTTTTTTGTCTAAATAAATAGCTGACCGTATAGTCCTAGTGCTTTTATTGAACAAAAAATTATCGTAAAATGGATATTGTTCAAAGAGTTGTTTTTGCAACGATTCTATTTGTGCTTCAGATACAATAGAATCTTTAATAAATGGAACTAAATCAAATTGCTTCTTCTTTTTATTTTTTACAAGTTTTTGAAGGTCACTAATTCCAATAACAGTTTCTACTTCATCATTTGTTTTAAAATCGTTAGATAATTTATCCCAAGCATTTAATTTTTTAACTGTAAACAAAGAAGAATCCTTAACACCCAGAACTATTAAATTTCCCTCTTCCCCAAAAGTTTTTAGAAAGGCATTATAAGTTATGTTAATTTCATGATCGTCGGGCAAAAGATTAGCTTCAGTATAAGTAAAACGCATTTTGTTCCATTGCAGGCCAAAAAAGATTGTAGCAGCAGCAATAGTGATTAAAATTCCAATTTTATTTCTTAGAATTAATCGCGCAATAGTTTCCCAAAAACCAACCGAAAATAGTTTTGTCATAGCTTATTTAATGCGGCAAAGGTAGAGAATTAGTGTTTAAAAATAATCTATAAGGCTAGTTTATCTGTTATTTATTCAGATTGATGTTAAAAGTGAATTTGAACGCAAAATTATCAGAAAATTCTGGTAGATGGTATGCACCATATCGATATGCAAAACTTAGCCCAAAGCCAAAAAGTAGTTTATTAATTTCGAACCCTGATTCTGAAAATCCTTTATTAAGTGTATCAAATGTTATATTCTCGTGCCTATTAATACTGTTCATGTCACCTAAGGCAAATCGAGTTATTAAAACCAACTGAGGTTTAAACCAAGGCGAAATATTAAATGGTTTTAATGTTTGCTTTATTTGAAGTGTAGAAAATTTATCAGAAAAAAATTCGTTAAAAAACATGGTTTCAAAACTATTTATCCCAGCAACCGAAAACCGTTGCATAATAGTTTCTTTATTCACATTATTTGGATATGCATGATATAAGTGTGTAATAGGAGCATTACCATTTGCTATTCCATTTGTAAGCACAATTTGTGTATTAGATTCGTTTGTGTAATTAAATTGCTGAATGATTCTAAAATCTAATTTTGAAAAATTAAAGTCACTATTAAAAATATTTGCAAAATTTTTAGTGTATTGCATTGTAAATTTAGGATATCCGGCTTTAGTTTCTCTAGTATTATTTGAAGGATTATCAAATTTGCTAAAAGGACTCCATTGCGCAGATATTTTTAGTAGGCTTAAATCAAAATTTGTGAATCTTTCGTTGTTTTTAGATTTAAAAATATAATCGTAAGTTGGGTATATTTTACTTACCGAAAATTGTGTTTCGGTCAATATTTTTGGGTGTAGCAAATGTTCTACGCTTATGGTTTTAGAAATGTGTTTATGAAATAAATCAATATTTATTAAACGTGGCTCGAAAAATTGAAATAAACGTTTGTCTGTTAAAAAAGAAGAACTGCCAGTTTCTTCAAGGTCTTCAGTATAAAGTAAGTTTATCCAAGTGTTTGTTTTTTTGGCAACTCTTAACCCACCACCAAAGCTGTATTTAAAAGTGTGATCTAGAAATCCGTAAACTGTGTAACCCTCTATTCTAAAATTTTTAGAAAACCTTTCACTAGTAACTCCTCCTAAACCTGTTCTAAAACCTTCAAATTGATTATATTTTATAAGGTACCTTAAATCTAGATTAAAATACTTAGTTGGATAATAACCATTACCTAAATAATCTAAGAACTCGGCTTTTTTTATGGAATCATTAATCGCTTGGGATTTGTTATTAGAAGGGTCATCATTTTGTGCCTGACTTTTACAAACAAATGTTGTAATAAAAATAAAAAGCCAGAAATATTTCATTAATAAAGACTAATATATATATAACATAAAAAAATAAATTTTAGTGTAACACGAAGGGCTACACTGTCATTATTTCTTTTTCTTTAAGATGAAATAAGTCATCAATTTTTTTAATATAAGAATCTGTCATGCTTTGAATATCCATTTCAGCATTTTTTTGTAAATCCTCAGAAGCATGTTCCAATTTTTTGATATCATTATTTGCGTCTTTTCGAGCGTTTCGTATTCCAACTTTAGCATCTTCAGCTTCAGCTTTTCCTTGCTTAGAAAGGTTTAAACGCCTTTCTTCGGTTAGTGGAGGTACGTTAATGATAAGAGATTCACCATTGTTCATAGGATTAAATCCAAGATTCGCAATCATAATTGCACGTTCAATTTCTTGTAGCATACTTTTTTCCCAAGGCTGAACAGTAATTGTTCTACCGTCTGGAGTGTTTACATTAGCTACTTGAGAAAGTGGAGTTTGAGAACCATAATAATCAACAGTAACACTTCCTAGCATTGAAGGACTGGCTTTACCTGCTCTGATATTTGCAAATTGTTTTTCTAGATGCTTTATGGCATTTACCATAGCTTCTTTTGCGGTGTCTAAAATAAATTCTAACTCTTCGTTCATTTTTAATGATTTAATTTAAAACAAATTATTCAAAAATTAAGCCAAAATAATATTTATAAATTAACGGTTGTTCCAATATTTTCTCCCGAAACTACTTTTAGAAGATTTCCTTTTTTATTCATATCAAAAACAATTATTGGAAGCTTGTTTTCTTGGCTTAAAGTAAAAGCTGTAGTGTCCATAACTTTCAGCCCTTTTTTTAATACATCATCAAAGCTAATATAATCAAATTTTATAGCTTCAGAATCTTTTTCAGGGTCAACATTATAAATCCCATCAACTCTTGTGCCTTTTAAAATAACATCTGCTTCAATTTCAATTGCTCTTAATACTGCAGCAGAATCTGTCGTGAAATAAGGATTTCCTGTACCACCACCAAAAATAACTACACGTCCTTTTTCGAGATGTCTTAAAGCTCTTCTACGAATAAAAGGCTCAGCTACTTCATTAATTTTAATGGCACTTTGTAAGCGTGTAGGGACTTTTGCATCTTCTAAAGAGCCTTGTAAAGCTAGACCATTTATTACAGTAGCTAGCATTCCCATATGGTCACCTTGTACGCGATCCATTCCATTTATCGCGCCCGCAACTCCTCTAAAAATATTTCCACCACCAATTACTATAGCTACTTCTACGCCTAAATCTACTAGTTGCTTGATGTCTTGAGCATAATCTGCTATGCGTTCTGGATCAATACCATATTGCCTGTTTCCCATTAAGGCTTCACCAGATAGTTTTAAAAGAATTCGTTTGTATTTCATTTTTATTATTGAAGTTTCACAAATATAAGCAATATCTTAAATTGAAAACAGAGAAATTTGTATATAAAAAAAGCTTCGATGTACATCGAAGCTTTTGAAATTTTATATTGTGTAATATAATTATCCTAAAGACACACGTTTAAATCCTGTTACAGTAACATCGCCATAAGATTCAACATATTTAGCAACATTAATTTTATCATCTTTAATAAAATCTTGATCTAATAAACATTGTTCTTGATCTAAAGTTGTATTGTCCGAAATAAAGCGTTCCATTTTCCCTGGAAGAATTCTATCCCAAATTTGTTCTGGTTTACCTTCAGCCTTAAGTTCAGCTTTCGCATCTTCTTCAGCTTTTGCAAGAATATCTTCAGTTAATTGAGCCATAGAAATATATTGGGGCACATTTTTAAGAGTTTTACCTAAACGACCAAGTTCAATATTATCTTTCTCAATTACTGCAATTCTTGCTTCAGTTTCTGAAGCTATAAAAGCTGGGTCAAAATCTTTATATGATAAAGTTGTAGCTCCCATAGACGCAACTTGCATTGCTAAATCTTTAACTAGCACTTCAGCATTATCTACTTTTGAAGATAAACTTACTAAGGCAGCAATTTTATTTATGTGCACATAAGATCCAACGTAAGGAGCTTCTAATTTTGAAAATGCATTAATATCTAATTTTTCTCCAATAACTCCGGTTTGCTCAATTAATTTTTCGGCAACAGTTATACCATTAAAATCTGCAGCTAAAAATTCTTCTTTAGTATTATAATTTAAAGCTACTTCAGCAAGTTCGTTTGCTAATGCAACAAAGTTTTCGTTTTTCCCAACAAAGTCAGTTTCACATCCTAATACTATAGAAACTCCTGCTGTATTGTCTGCATTTATTTTAGAGATTGCTGCACCTTCTGTAGATTCTCGATCGGCTCTTTTTGTAGCAACTTTTTGTCCTTTTTTACGTAAAACTGCGATAGCTTTGTCAAAATCGCCTTCGCTTTCTACTAATGCATTTTTACAATCCATCATTCCTGCTCCAGTGGCTTTTCTTAATTTATTTACTTCTGCGGCTGTTATTTTTACCATGATTTTTAATTTTAAAAAAGTCGTTTAAATTATTTCGAGAAGAAACATTAAACGACTTAATTTAATTTATGTTTATTAGTTTTATTCTTCTTCTTGTGAGGCTACTACAGGAGCAGGTTTAACTGCTGCTTTAGCTGTTTCTTTAACTTCAACCTCGGCTTTCACTTCTTCCTTAACTTTAACCTTAACCTCAGCTTTAGTTTCTTCCTTTACTTCAGGCTTAGTTTTAGGTGCTGTATCATTGCCTTCTGCTTTAGCACTTTTCTCTGCTTTTCTTTCGGCTAGGCCTACAGCAATTGCGTCAGTGACTGTAGCTAAAATTTTATTGATTGATTTAGAAGCATCATCATTTGCTGGAATTACGTAATCTACCTGTCTTGGGTCAGAGTTAGTATCTACCATAGCAAATATTGGAATGTTTAATTTTTGCGCTTCTTTTATTGCAATATGCTCACGTTTAATATCAACAACAAACAATGCTGCTGGAAGACGAGTCATATCAGAAATTGAACCTAAATTCTTTTCTAATTTTGCTCTTAAACGATCTACTTGTAAACGTTCTTTTTTAGAAAGTGTTAAAAATGTACCATCTTTTTTCATTCTATCTATAGAAGCCATTTTTTTCACGGCTTTTCTAATAGTAACAAAATTGGTTAACATTCCACCTGGCCATCTTTCTGTAATGTAAGGCATGTTTACATTTCCTGCTTTTTCAGCAACGATGTCTTTTGCTTGTTTTTTGGTAGCAACAAATAATATTTTTCTGCCTGATGCTGCAATTTTGCTTAAAGCGTCAGAGGCTTCTTCTAATTTTGCAACTGTTTTATAAAGGTTTATAATATGGATGCCATTACGCTCCATATAAATGTAAGGAGCCATGTTTGGATCCCATTTTCTTGTAAGGTGACCGAAGTGTACACCTCCATCGAGTAATTCTTTTACTTCTACTTTTGCCATTTTGTAATAGTTTACGTTCTGTTGAATTAGCAATGATTAAGTGGCTTATTTATTAAGACCTTAACCATTTAGATGCTAAACTAAATCCTGACTTAATTGTCATGGACAACAATAACTGGTTTATTATTTGTTTAATATTAACGTTTAGAGAATTGGAATTTTTTACGCGCTTTTTTCTGTCCGAATTTTTTACGCTCAACCATTCTAGGGTCTCTTGTTAATAATCCTTCAGGTTTTAAGACGCTTCTATTTTCTTCATCTAATTCGCACATTGCACGAGAGATTGCTAAACGTACAGCTTCTGCTTGACCTGTCATACCTCCACCAAAAACATTTACTTTAATGTCAAAGTTTTCATCATTACCTGTTAAAACTAAAGGTTGATTTACTTTGTACTGTAAAGTAGCAGTTGGGAAGTATGTGTTAAATTCTTTTTTGTTAATCGTCATGTTTCCTTTTCCTTTTGAAACATACACACGAGCAACAGCCGTTTTTCTACGACCAATTTTGTGAATTACTTCCATTTAATTGAATTCGTTTAAGTTAATTGTCTTTGGTTTTTGAGCCTCATGAGAATGCTCTGCACCATCAACAACTGTTAAATTACGGAATAACGCTGCGCCTAATTTGTTTTTAGGCAACATTCCTTTAATTGATTTTTCTACTAATCTTGATGGACTTTTTCCAAACAATTCTGTAGCAGTTAAAGTTCTTTGACCACCAGGATAACCAGTATGACGCACATAAGTTTTGTCTGTCCACTTATTTCCTGTCAAGTTGATTTTTTCTGCGTTTATAACAATAACATTGTCTCCACAATCAACGTGTGGTGTAAAGTTAGGCTTATGTTTACCTCTTAAAAGTATTGCAACCTTAGAAGCCATACGACCCAATGTTTGACCTTCAGCATCAACTAAAACCCACTGCTTATTTACAGTAGCTTTATTTGCCGAAATCGTTTTGTAGCTTAATGTATCCACACTAAATAATTTTCTAATTAAACATTCCTCTTTCAAAAAGAGTTTGCAAATTTACAATTATATATTTGATTAACAAATAGTAAAGAGTGTTTATTTTTAGATCAGTTTGGAGAGTTTTCTATTAATAGTAAACGCTTATAAATGTTAAATAAGTTAATGTTATGTAAAATGTAATTGTTATTTGTAACAAGTGTAATAGTTTTAAGTCTTTATTAAAATAATTTTATCCGAATCTATTTTATGAAATTCCTTTTTAATTTTTTTGCAATTACTATCTTTTTATCGTTTAGCACAGTAGTTTCACAAGAATCAGCATCTATTGAAAAACGAATTTATACCACTAAAGCAATAGAAAATAATGAATCAATAATTATTGATGGGAAATTAGATGATACTGCTTGGAATATTGTTGAATGGGGTAACGATTTCATAGAATGGCGCCCAGATGAAAATACAGCACCAAGTGAGCAAACTAAATTTAAAATTATATATGATACTAAATACTTATATATAGGTATTCGAGCATACGATAACTCTCCAGATAGCATTGTACAACGATTAGGAAGAAGAGATCAATTTGATGGAGATTGGGTTGAGATTAATATAGATAGTTATCATGATTTACGTACTGGATTTTCGTTTACAGCTTCAGCAGCAGGAGTTAAAGGAGACGAGTTTATAACCGATAACGGGAATAATTGGGACAGAAGTTGGAACCCAATTTGGAATACTAAGTCTAATATAGATAATGAAGGATGGACTTGTGAGATTAAAATCCCATTAAGTCAATTGCGTTTTAATAGCGATAAAGAACAGGTTTGGGGTTTACAAATTCAACGACGCTTTTTTAGAAAAGAAGAACGCTCTTTATGGCAACGCATACCTCCAGATGCTCCTGGTTGGGTTAGTGAGATGGGAGAGCTACATGGATTAGATAATTTAAAACCTCAAAAACAATTAGAAATACAGCCATTTACAGTAACACAATATGAAACATTTCCAGAAGAAATAGGGAACCCATTTAGAGATGGAAATGATTTTAAGTTTAATGGAGGTTTAGACGCAAAAATTGGAGTAACAAACGATTTAACACTTGACTTAACAATAAATCCAGATTTTGGTCAAGTAGAAGCAGATCCTGGGGCAATTAATTTAGACGGTTTCGAAATATTTTTTAGAGAACAACGTCCATTTTTTGTAGAGAATAATAATATTTTTGACTATAATTTTGGAAGAAATCAAGATAACTTATTCTTTTCAAGAAGAATTGGTAGAAGTCCACAAGGGTATCCAGATGTTTCAGATGATGCTTTCATAGACCAACCACAGAACACAACAATATTAGGAGCTGCAAAGTTTAGTGGTAAAACCAAAAACGGATGGTCTATTGGGATTTTAGAAAGTGTAACTGGGAAAGAGTATGCCGAAATTGATAACAATGGAGATAGAAGTAAAGAATTGGTAGAACCCTTAACCAATTATTTTGTAGGGAGGCTTCAAAAAGATTTTAATAACCGTAATAGCTATTTAGGAGGAATTTTTACTGCAACCAATAGAAAATTAGACAACAATTTAGATTTTTTAAGAAAGTCTGCTTACACAGGTGGTTTAGATTTTAAGCATCAATGGAAAGATAGAAAATATTTTATTGAAGGTCATGTCGTAACTAGTTATGTAGAAGGCAGTAAAGAAGCAATAACTCAAACACAAGAATCATTAACACATCTGTTTCAGCGTGTGGATGCAGGACACGTAGATGTGGATCCAAATAGAACGTCGTTAAGTGGAACAGGCGGGAGATTTGCTGCTGGAAAAGTGGCTGGAGGCAATTGGGCTTATAATGGAGGACTTATATGGCGATCGCCAGAATTAGAGTTAAACGATATAGGATTTTTAAGACAAGCCGATGAGATACGACAGTATTTTAACTTAAGTTATAAAACCCTAAAACCATTTGGAAATTTTAGAAATGTGAATTCGAGATTTCAACAATTTACAACTTACGATTTTGAAGGTAACTATAATCGAATTCAATATCAATTAAATGGTCATGCTAATTTTAAAAATAATTGGTGGATAGATTTTGGCGTTGCACATAAGCCAAGAATTTATTCAAATACAATTTTAAGAGGAGGGCCTCGATATAGATTTTCTAGAGAGAATTTTAGTTTTGGTTTTTTTGGGAGTGATAGACGGAAAAAATTGAGTTTTAGGGCAGGTTATGTATATTCTCAAGCAAAGCAAAACCATTTCTCACTCATTAACATAGAAACGGGGATTACATACCAGCCTTCAGATGCTTTAAGAATTTCTGTGAGTCCCGAATTTTCAAAAAATCCTAATAAAACACAATATGTTACAGAAACCGATTTTAATGGTTCACCACGTTATATTACAGCAAAAATCGATAATCAAACTTTAAGTGCTGCTTTAAGAATTAATTACACCATAAATCCTAATCTTACTATACAGTATTACGGACAACCATTTATTTCTAGAGGTACTTACACTAATTTTAACTATATAACAAATCCGATTGCTAATGATTTATACGATCGTTTTCAATTATTTAATGATAGTCAAATCTCTTTTGATGGAAACAATGAGATGTATTTTGTAGATGAAGATTTAGATGGAATTACAGATTATGAGATTGAAAATCCAGATTTTTCATTTGTACAGTTTCGATCTAATTTGGTAATGCGTTGGGAATATATTCCCGGCTCTGAAATATTTTTGGTTTGGTCGCAAGGTATTACAAGTTTTGCAGATTCTTCCGATGATTTATTTAGAGGTTTAGAAACAGGAATTTTAGATCAAAAACCAGAAAATATTTTTTTGCTAAAAATGACCTATCGATTTGTATTATAATCCTTAATGTGCCTCCAACCAATTATCACCAATATCTAAATCAACGTCTAAAGGGACTGAAAACTTAAAAGCATTTTCCATTTCTGTTTTTACAAGCTGTTTTATAGTCTCTAGTTCTGATTTATAGACATCAAACACCAATTCATCATGTACTTGTAGGAGCATTTTGGTTTTGTAGTTTCCTGCTTTAAGCTTATTATAAATATTAATCATTGCAATTTTAATAATATCTGCAGCACTGCCTTGTATTGGAGCGTTTACGGCATTACGTTCGGCTGCGCCACGAACCACTGCATTTCGAGAATTAATGTCTTTTAAATAACGACGTCTACCCAAAACGGTTTGTACATAACCATGGTCTCTAGCAAAATCTATTTGCTCACTAATGTAGTTTCTTAACTTAGGATAGGTTTGGTAATAAGTTTCTATTAATTCTTTGGCTTCAGTACGCGATAAATCGGTTTGGTTGCTTAAGCCAAAAGCTGAAACGCCATAAATAATCCCGAAGTTCACTGTTTTTGCATTGCTACGTTGCTCTCTTGTTACTTCATTTATTGGGACATTAAATACTTTTGCAGCAGTTGAGGCATGAATATCTTCACCTTTTTTAAAGGCATTAATCATATTGTCTTCTTCGCTTAATGCAGCAATAACACGAAGTTCTATTTGAGAATAATCGGCAGCTAAAAGGGTGTAATCTTTGCTTCGCGGAATAAAAGCCTTTCGTACTTGTCGACCACGCTCAGTACGAATAGGGATGTTTTGTAAATTTGGATTGTTGCTACTCAATCTTCCAGTAGCTGCTACAGTTTGCATATAATCAGTATGTACTCTTCCTGTTGAAGATTCAACTTGTGTTGGTAATGCATCAACATAAGTACTCTTAAGTTTAGTTAATCCTCTATAATCTAAAATATGCTGAATAATTTCATGATCCTTTGCTAAATATGAAAGAATATCCTCGGAAGTTGCATATTGCCCTGTTTTGGTTTTTTTAGGTTTATCGACGAGTTTTAACTTTTCAAATAGAATGATTCCTAACTGTTTTGGAGATGCAATATTGAATTCTTCGTCTGCTGCACGATAGATTTTTGCTTCTAACGATTTAATATCAGTTTCTAAATTTTCAGTTAAAGCATGTAAGAATTCATTATCTAGATTAATACCTTCTAACTCCATTGCCGCAAGTACGCGAAGCAAAGGAATTTCAATGTCATCAAATAACTTTTGCGTATTAGCTTCACCTAACTCGTTGGTGAAATGTTTTTTTAGCTGAAGCGTTATATCGGCATCTTCTACAGCATACTCGGTTAATTGCTCTAGTGGAACATCCCGCATTGAAAGTTGATTTTTCCCTTTTTTCCCAATAAGGTCTGTTATAGAAATTGGAGTATAGTTTAAATAGGTTTCCGCCAACACATCCATATTATGTCGCATATCGGGATTGATGAGGTAATGAGCTAACATTGTGTCAAAGAGTTTGCCTTTTACTTCGACATTATATTTTGCTAATACTTTAATATCGTATTTTAAATTCTGACCAATTTTTTCAATGGTTTCACTTTCAAAAAAAGGGCGTAATTGTTCAATTAACTCCTGTGCTTCATTTTTGCTTTCTGGGAATGGCATATAAAATCCTTTTCCTACTTCCCAAGAAAAAGCAATACCAACAAGCTCAGCAGTAATAGGATTTAATCCCGTAGTTTCGGTATCAAAACAAACACTAGTTTGGTTTAATAAGTTTTTAATAAACAGCTTTGTTGCCATTCTTGGAGCTATACTTTGATAGAAATGAGGTGTTGTAACGGCTGTTTTTCTTGTGTAATCTAAAACTGTTTCAGTTTCAGTAGCAGCTGAAGGATTACTACCAAATAATGAAAATTGTCCTGAGCCAGCAGAAACTTCTTTTATTGAATTAGGTTTAGTTTCAGGCTTAGGTATTTTATTTGAAGATGTTTCAGTTTCAGTAGCAAACGTTTTAGTAAAATTATCTATTAAACGTCTAAATTCTAATTCTTGAAAAATGCCTTTGACCTTTTCAATATCAGGCGTGTTGAGTTCGAAATCTTCGGCATTAAATGTTACTGGAACATCTAACATAATTGTTGCTAGTTGTTTTGATAATAATCCTAGTTCTTTTGCAGCTTCAACTTTTTCTTTCATTTTGCCTTTAAGCTCATGTGTATTAGCAAGCAACCCTTCCATACTACCATAAGCAGCAATAAATTTTTTTGCTGTTTTTTCACCTACACCAGGAAGTCCAGGAATATTATCGGAAGCATCTCCCATCATGCCAAGAAAATCTATGACTTGTTCAGGACGTTCTACTTCGAACTTTTTTTGAACTTCTGGTATTCCCCAAGTTTCGTAACCACCGCCAAACATAGGTCTATACATAAAAATATTTTCGCTAACCAATTGTGCAAAATCTTTATCGGGAGTTACCATAAAAGTTTGATAACCTTCTTTTTCGGCTTGTTTAGAAAGTGTTCCAATTACATCATCGGCTTCAAAACCTTCTTTAACCATAATTGGAATATGCATAGCCTTAAGTATATCGTAGATATAAGGCACTGCAATTTTTATTGCCTCAGGTGTTTCATCGCGATTGGCTTTATAGGCTTCAAACATTTCGACACGATCTACACTACCTCCTTTATCAAAACAAACGGCTAAATGATCTGGACGTTCACGCTTTATAACATCTAAAAGGGAGTTCATAAATCCCATTATAGCAGAAGTGTCTGTTCCTTTGGAATTAATTCTTGGATTTTTTATGAATGCATAGTATCCACGAAAAATAAGTGCGTAGGCATCTACAAGAAAAAGGCGTTTTTGGTTTGACATTTTGAATTTTTATTGAAGAGTATAAAACTACAAAACTTATTTCTCGAATTGAAATTAATTAAATTTCTATTTTGAATTAGAAAGAATATTTAGGAATAGAAGTTTATAAAAATCAAAAAAGTCGCATTATGCGACTTTTTTGTAATATATATTTTATATATGAATTTAACTCATTACAGTAACTTTACTTTTTAGTTGTAAGCTTTTTATATAAGCTTTTATACTAATTAAATCATTACTTTTTTTATAGTTAAGGTCTAAATTTTGTGTTTTTGGATTGATACTAATAGGATCAATCTTTTTAATAGCAACTTCAGTTTTAATTGTAGTCTTAGTTTCTTGAGCAGAATCAATAACAGTTGTTTGCGCCATTGTAATGAATGGGAGAACAAAAGTTACGATTATTAATAAAAACTTTTTCATGACTCAAATATTAGTAGGTTTCTGAAGCAAATGAAGCACAAAGAAACCTTAGAGTTTAAAATATTTGATTAAATGCAAAGAAAAGTCGATTATTCATAGGATTCAGTATAAAATATCGACGAAATGCATACCTGTTTATATTTAATGCAAAGTTAGGATGTGTACTTTGTAGATAAAACCTGTATTTAGTCTATAATTAATAAGAGTATTATTGTTAAACAGCCATGTTTTTAACTATCTTTAATATAATGGTCAGATTGTAAGTTTTCGATTATATTATTTTGATACTTAGTCATGCTAAATCCTTTATGAATAGCATAATAACCAGTTTCACCTTGTTTATTTATGGCTATATAGCCAACTTGGAAGTTTTTATAATTACTATTAGGCTTATTAACGATTCTGCTAATTGCTTCTTCGCAAGCTTTTTGTGGCGATTTGCCTTGTCGCATAAGTTCTACAACTAAAAAGCTGCCAACTGTTTTGATAACTTCTTCACCTAATCCAGTTGCTACTGCTGCTCCAATTTCATTATCAACAAATAAACCAGAACCAATGATAGGAGAATCGCCAACACGACCAGCCATTTTATAAGCTAAACCACTCGTAGTACATGCTCCTGAAATATTACCATTTTTATCAATCGCAAGCATACCAATAGTATCATGATTCTCTATATTAACAATAGGTTTATAGTCGCTTTTTATTTTCCATTCTTCCCAAGCTTTTTTTGAAGATTTAGTGAGTAAGTCTTCTTTTTTAAATCCTTGTTCGTAGGCAAATTGTTCAGCTCCTTTTCCAGCAAGCATAACATGAGGAGTATTTTTCATAACTTTTCGGGCAACAGAAATTGCATGAGTGACATTTTGTAAATACACTACAGATCCACAATCACCATGTTTATTCATAATACAAGCGTCAAGGGTGACATTACCATCTCGATCTGGCAATGCACCTTTACCTACTGTGGTGTTTTTAATATTTGCTTCTTCAATCATACAGCCTTGTTCTACAGCATCAAGAGCAGATTTGTTTTTTTGTAAAACTTCCCAAGCTTTAGCAGTAGCATTTGGAAGATTCCATGTGGTAATAACCAAAGGAAAGGATACTTTTATTTCTGGTATAATTTCTTTTTTTTCTTCTGAAGTAGTATCTGAACAGTTTGTTAATGAACCTCCTACTGCAATTCCAACTCCTGTTAAAGATGCATTTTTGATAAAATTTCTACGTTTCATGACTATAATCTTTACTACACTTAGATGACTAATATAAAAGATATTTAGCTGTATAAGAAACTAAATCTTAACTAATCGTTAAATAAATATAACAAATCAATTCTGTAGTATAAATGGATTATCTTTGATAAAATTGCTTTTATGTTACCTTGGTTTATCTTTAGTGCTATTTATTTGTTTTTAACTGCTTATGTCTTTCAAGCTATAAGAACAGTTACAAAAGCAAACTGGATAAAATATGTTTTTATACTTATTTCTATATTAGTTATTTGTAACTTTATTTTTCAGTTTACCGTACCTTCAGATGGTAAAGTATTAACACTCGCTAAAAGTTATGCGTTTGGTGTTTTACTTACATTTATGGCATTTAAAATGGTAATTGCTCCTGTTTTATTAAGTGAAGATACTTATAGAATATTAACAGGAGTTTTTAAAAAGTTATTTTCATCTAGTAAAACATTTCATTTTGCATCACGTAGAAAATTTATTAGTCAATTAGCTATTGGTCTTGCAGCTATTCCTTTAATGTCTTTATTATTTGGAATGTATAAAGGCAAATATAATTTTAAAGTATTAAAATACACCCTCCATTTTGAAGACTTACCTGAAGCTTTTGATGGATATAAAATAACTCAGATTAGTGATATTCATAGTGGTAGTTTTGACAATAAGGAAAAGATTGAATATGCTGTAAATTTAGTCAATGAACAACAATCCGATGTTATTTTATTTACAGGAGATTTGGTGAATAATAAAGCGAATGAAATGTTGCCTTGGAAAAAGACTTTTAGTAAATTAAAAGCGGTAGATGGCATTTTTTCAGTTTTGGGAAATCACGATTATGGTGATTATGTTGCATGGGAATCTGAAGAGGACAAAAAGAAAAACTTAATAGATTTAGAAGATATTCAAAGAGAAATAGGATTTGATTTATTGAGAAATGAAAGTCGATTTCTTGAAAAAGAAGGTCAGCGTATAGCTATTGTTGGAGTAGAAAATTGGGGGAAAGGTTTTAAGCAAAAAGGCGACTTAACAAAAGCAGCAATTAATATTGATGCTAATGATTTTAAAGTTTTAATGAGTCATGACCCAACGCATTGGGAAGAAGAAGTGATTAATCATGATTATCATTATCATTTAACCTTAAGTGGTCACACACATGGTATGCAATTTGGAATAGAAATACCAGGATGGATTAAATGGAGTCCTGCAAAATGGCGTTATAAGTATTGGGCAGGAATTTATAAAGAACAAGGGCAATATATTAACGTTAATAGAGGGTTTGGTTTTTTAGCATACCCAGGACGTGTTGGAATTTGGCCAGAAATTACAGTAATAGAGCTTAAAAAAGGATTTAGTGATGCTTAATTGTAAGTAAATAGCTATATTTTTCTTTAAAATTGCTTATTTTTATATTAATGTAGAGATAACCTATTATTTAATGTGTTGTTATTCAATATGAAATATTTTGTGTAGGTTTGTAATAACGCATTTGATTTAAAACTTTAAATTATGTCAAAATTTGGGGAATTAATAGATGTAAACACTCCTGTTTTGTTAGATTTTTTTACAGAATGGAATGATCAATCTACAGCTATGCATG
>Ga0209013_10002652_pt1 | contig 16103 bp, 14 predicted proteins | sample Cruoilmetagenom2_FD_187291 | JGI IMG/M metagenome (GOLD analysis project Ga0209013, IMG submission 187291) | Oil polluted marine microbial communities from Coal Oil Point, Santa Barbara, California, USA - Sample 2 (SPAdes) (version 2) | ecosystem: Environmental > Aquatic > Marine > Oil seeps ... | reverse complement strand
TAGGCATCTTTGTACTTCGGCGCATTCTCCATCTTGCCGCCCTTTTTCTTGGCATGGCATTCCTTGCAGGGCTTTACTGCGGCATCACCTTCCTGAGTATGGTGACAAGTAACGCACTCTACTTTTAACACCCCCCCTACGTCTTCCAGCGTTGAGTGCTTTTTGTGATAGAACGTAGTTTTGCCCATCGTCTTCGAATGGAAAATGATTATGTCTTTGTCCGCTGGCATATCAAGCGCGAATACAGCAGAACCCGATGCCAGCAAGGCGATGCCCAAGGCACCTGAGGCACCTCCACGAATGTAATTCTTCCACATAACAATCACCCCTTTTCTGTTCATCTTCTTTACGAACATCGCATCCATTTGAGAAAAGGCCTGCCTCCTGCACGTTCCTAGTCAGAATTCAAAAATAGCATATGCAGGCACATCCGGTCTTTGACTTAAAACAGCCAAACCTGTGCAAAATATAACTATCGGAATAAAAACGAGAAGCTGGATAGTAGACCGTTTATTTGCAATACTGAATTCTCGAGCAATACATCAGATTGCATCATTGTGCACTGGCATTCCTGACGCATTAAATGGAAAATATATCAATTAGACGGTCAGCAATTATCTGGTCAATAAATGTTTATGAAAAAGGGCGTATGTAGTGATTCAAAAGAAACTCTTCCCCGTTTTATTCCTGACATTTTTCTGTGCCGGAATATTCCTGGCATCCTGCGCTACTGACATTGACCCGAATATTGATAAAACTGCTCTGACTGAAAACCAAACTGAAGATCCGCCCGAATACCTGACGAGCGAAGTTTGTATAGAGTGCCATGAAGAGCATTTGCACGATCTGCCAAAAAGCAAGCACTGGCAAGAATCTGACCCACGTACACCGGGGGCCAGTGAGAATGGCTGCGAAATCTGTCATGGGCCTGGTAGTCAGCATCTGAATATGGAAGGAGATATCTATGCTCCGGGGCTGGTCACCTTTGGTAAAAATGCCAATGTTTCCGCCAGGAAACGAAATGCCATCTGCCTCAACTGCCATCAGGCCGATGTGAAGCACTGGCCCGGAAGCCTGCACGATATGGACGATATGTCCTGCGCAAGCTGCCATACCATGCACCACGATGATCCGACGATGGTCAAATTGCAGGAGCAGACATTCTGTTACACATGCCATCAGAACGTCAGGTCTGAAACTTACCGTCCGTTCCGGCACCCTATCCGGGAAGAGCTGATACGCTGTACAGATTGCCATACTCCACATGGGTCAGCCGGGCCGGCCTTGTTGAATCAACTGACCCTGAATGACAATTGCTATACCTGCCATGCCGAGAAGCGCGGACCCTATCTGTGGGAGCATGAACCCGTCAGTGAAGACTGCGGCACTTGTCATACACCGCACGGCTCGCTGCACCCCGCACTGCTGACCAGCAGGCCCCCGCTGCTGTGCCAGCAATGCCATCAGAGTACCCGCATTACCCATGTACGGCAGGGTTTCTTCTTCGGTAAGCAGCCGCCTGCACACAAAGGTGGTGTAGGCCCAGGGGCTGGAGAAGGCCCGATTGGTGGTGATGAACCCGGCAGCGGCCAGGGTCCTGACGATGGCAACAGGCCAAATAGCGAGGGTGGTGGAAATGGTGATGGTCAGGGACCCGGTGATGGCACTGGAGATGGTAGTGGAGTGGGTGGCAGTTCATTGTCCGGACAGGCAGATGGTCAGGGGCCTGGTGATGGTACCGGGGACGGTGATGGCCAGGGCCCCGGTGATGGTACCGGGGACGGTGATGGTACTGGTGATGGGGATGGTACTGGTGATGGGGATGGTACTGGTGATGGGGATGGCACTGGTGATGGGGATGGCACTGGTGATGGGGATGGCCAGGGTCCCGGTGATGGTACCGGGGACGGTGATGGCCAGGGTCCCGGTGATGGTACCGGAGATGGCGATGGCGGCCATGGTGACGGTGGCGATCAGGATCAGGAACGTGACAGAATTCGTCAGGGTCCCGGTGAAGACAGAAGCCAGGAGGGCGGTTCATCACGCTTCCTGTTGGGAAGCATGGGTGGCAGCTGCCTGAACTGCCACTCACAGGTCCATGGCTCAAATCATCCTTCAGGTGTAAAGTTGATGCGGTGAATCCAGATGGCAACGAGATACAAATATCTGCTGAAAATGCTGCACACTGAAACCGTGCCGGTGACAGACAGAAAAGCTGCTCGGCTCGGCATCGCTATCTTCTTTGTCTGCACTTTAGCCATCCCGGCATATGGACACGATATCGCTGAAGTCCATGAGGATCATGAAACTGAAATATTCGGATTCGTAGAAGCTGGCGTGGGTTACCAGTCCGATGATTCGCTCTTGTTCGGCCGCTACACCGGATTGACTGACAAGGGTCCTTTCTTCATCGGCAATCTCGATGTTTCCTCGAAGAAGAATGATGGTACACACACGCAAGTCTCTGGCCGACATCTCGGGCTGGATTCCCGCTCGATACTCTTTAACCATGGTGTTCAGGGACGTTACGAACTGGACCTGATCTACCGACAGTTGCCAAACTTCGTCTCCGATACAGCGGTTACACCCTATGTAGACGGCGAAGACAATACTCTGACCCTACCTGGCAGCGTTCTGGACGAACAGATTTATCGCCAGGTGGACATCGAAACAGAACGTCAGCGCACAGGCGGCAAACTATCTATCACTCCGGCGAAAAACTGGAAAATGGGCCTGGCATTTCGACGGGAGGAAAAAGAGGGCACGGGACAAATGGGCGGGGCTCTCGGTTTCAGTGCACGAAATCAGGCAGTTTCCACTCTACCTAAGCCGATCGACTACACGACTGACCTGATTGATGCTTCAATCGACTATGCAAAGGGCAAGGGACACATACAGCTGGCCTACCATTTGTCGATGTTCCGTAACGCAAACGAGAGCTTGAGCTGGCAGAACCCATTCCCTGCCCCGGATGGCACCGCAGGTGCATTTGGCCGCCTGGCACTGGAGCCGGACAATGATTTTCAACAGCTGATGATGACCGGCGGCTATCGCCTGCCCTGGAATACCTACCTGACAGGCGTCCTTTCGAGCGGCCTGATGATGCAGGACGAGCAATTTCTTCCCTACACGATCAATGACAATATTCCGACCAGGTCCCTGCCAAGAGAATCACTAGACGGAAAAATACGACAAAATATTGTTTATCTGAAGCTGGCATCCCGGCCGATCCACAATTGGAATTTCAATGGTTCATATCGATATCACGATCACGACAACCAAACACCGCAGGCATCCTACACCTTCCCCATCGCGGACTCCTTTCACACAGGCACCAATGCTAAGGATGAAATCGATCTGACTGTGACCAATCAGCCGTTCAGCTATACGCGGCAACTGGCCAAGCTGGATGGCAAATATCGTTTTGGCCGAGGCGCCTCGCTGACGCTGGGGTACAATTTCGAGGACATGCGGCGCGATAACTCAGAAATCGACGAGACAGATGAACATGAAGTCTGGGGCAAGTTCAAATGGAAGCTCGGCCTGGACCAGGTCACTCAGATTATAGGCGGCACCATCGATAGCTGGTTGAAATTTGGACATACCTCACGTGATGGATCCGGATACCACCCGCCTGCCACTGACGAAGAAGGGTTATATATCGAAAACCCTCTGCTGAGAAAATACAATCTCGCCGACCTTGAGCGCGACGAGGCCAGGCTGTACCTGACTTTCTCACCCACCGACAAACTGAACTTTGCCACAAATCTCTCGTATGCCAGGGATGAGTACGACGAGTCTGTTGTCGGACTCACCGGGGCGAGGAACAGCTCCGCCACTATCGAAGCCACCCTTGTACCTGTTGAGGACATCACCACCTATGCCTACTACACGCGAGACCTGATCAAGTCCGAACAGGCGGGCCGAGAAGCCGAAGCAGTTCAATCCGGATCATTGACGGAGCGTTATGGTCCGGACTGGTTTGGCCGAACAGATGACACCATGGACAACTTCGGGCTCGGATTGCAATGGCAGGAGATTCTGCCAAAGCTGGATGTCGGCGCTGACTATGTCTACAGCAGAGGCAAAGGCATGACTGAACTGCAGATAGCCGGGGCCACACCGTTCCCGAACATCAAGACAGTCCTGAACAGCTTCAAGCTATACGGGCAATACAACCATACCCGAAACCTGGCATTCAGGCTGCGCTACTGGCATGAGGAATACGATTCAGAGGACTGGTCACTCGAAGGAGTCGACCCGGTATCTCTCGACTACCCTACCAGTTTATTTATGGCTGAAGGCAGCTCCGAATATAACGTGGATGTTGTCGGGCTTTCGATGCTGTATTCATTCTGATGCAATCCCTCTCTGCCTGTCCGAATAGATTCATATGGGCGGCAGTCATTCTATTTACTTCAGCTATCCTCCCTTGCAATGCAGCCGAACCCCTCTCATTAACGAGCGAAGAAAAAGCCTGGTTATCCGACAACCCGGTCATACGTTTTGCCATCGACCCGGATAATGCCCCGATCGAGTGGGTAAACCGGAAAGATCAGGAACGTGGTATGTCCTATGACTTGCTCGACCTGTTGGAAGAACGACTGGGCATTCATTTTGAACGAGTAGAATCAACTAGCTGGTATGAATCGGTCCGCATGCTGAAGAACAGAGAAGTGGACATCCTTCCGGGCTTCAGGCGTGCATTTGAACAGAAACAGCAGCTGCTATTCACCAGGCCCTGGTTCAGCCTGCCTGGAGTCATACTGTCCGAACAGAAGTACCAGACTATTGAGGAACTTGAAGGCAGGAAAGTGGCGGTGGTGCATGGTTATATCTGGGATGACCTGATCTCACAGCACAGCAACAAACTCGACATAATTCGTACCGGTGATTCACATACCTGTATAGATCTGGCCGTAGAGGGAAGTGTAGATGCGATGGTTGGTGACCTGGCTTCCGTAACCTGGATACTAAACCGTAGCGGTGCAATACACCTGAGGATCAGGCCTATACCTGGACAACATCTCGACTTATCCATTGCGATAAGAAACGACTGGCAAACATTTCAACAAATTCTCAACAAGGCACTGGACAGCATTAGCCAGAATAAGATCGATGCTATTGAAGACAACTGGATACAGCTGATTGAACCTGTTTTCTGGAAAAACCCATTTTTTCAGATCATTGCATTGTTCATCATCATCATTACGCTGATCATACTGACAACAATTACACTCTGGAACAGATCCTTGCGAAGGGAAGTAGAGCGCCAGACTTCCGCGCTCGAAGATGCAGCCATGAAACTGATCCATGCAGAAAAGATGGAATCAATTGGGCTGCTGGCTGCAGGCATCGCTCATGAGGTAAAAAACCCGCTCGCTATCATTCAGATGGGCATCGATCATTTAACTCATGAAGAAGATTGCAGTCAGCTCACCCGAATAGCATTAAGTGATATGGAAGAGGCCGTTCACAAGGCTGACGGGACAATCAGGAAACTGCTTGATTACTCGCGCGGCACGCCTCTGGACATGAAGCCTGGTGATATCAAAGCGGCCATTAGCACAGTAATACATCTGATTTCACATGAGTGTCATCTGCATAAAATTCAGATTGATTCTGATCTCGCAGAGGGACTGCCGCAGATCGTCATGGATGTTGATCAGATCCAGCAGGTGATCATGAACATTATGCTCAATGCTATCCAGTCTATGGAAGATGAAGGGGTTTTATCTATTCACTGCGAACTTAAAAAATTGAACACGACAGACCTGATGAGAGACGCTACTGCAACATTCAATAGCGGCGATAGTGTGATATGGGTGGAGATCAAAGATACCGGCCACGGCATAGATGACAAAAGTCTACCCAGGATATTTGACCCTTTCTTTACAACGCGCCCGCTTGGCGAAGGGACAGGGCTCGGACTTACGGTTTCGGCAAACATTATCAGGAATCACGGTGCCTCTATCCACATCAGGAATCGCGATAAAGATGGTGTTTCTGCTGTTATGATATTCGGAACAAAGGAGGTAACGGAAAAATGAAGACCCGGATAATGGTTGTAGATGATGAACCGGCACTTACAAGAATGATTCAAATCAACCTCGAACGAGCAGGTGACTATGATGTTTTTACGGAGAACAAGGGTTGCAATGCTATTGAGGCCGTACGCGAGTGCAGACCGGATCTAATTCTCCTGGACATCATGATGCCCGATAAATCCGGAGACGATGTCGCCCAGGAACTGCGTGATGATCCTAAACTATCCAGCATCCCGATCGTATTTCTGACAGCACTTGTTACACAGGATGAAACAGATTCAAAAGCCAGTACAATTGGTGGAAATATATTCCTGGCCAAACCTGTTAAGGCGGCAGCGCTTGTTGCTGTAATTGAGAGTGTGCTCGGCAGTTGAGACTGAAGGTCTACTCAAGCATTTTCATAAAATATTTTTTTATTTCAACCAGAATTCAGACATAAAAAGCCATCCTGAAGGATGGCTTGACTATAGCTTTTATCGGCCTGGTTTCGTTTAGGTGCAATTTTTGTCGTACGCACGAGTATCAGGAGGATTAGATCCGTCAGTTTCAGTCACGACGATTGAATCGACGACACCGCATGGGATTGAGCCAGATACAGTAATTTGGCTAAGGTTGCCTGACGCTGAGTATATAACTTCAAAAGTACCACCAGTGCATGGATCTACAGTATCCGTTCCAGTACCTCGATTGTGTACGACAGTAACTGTCCCATTAAGTGCAACGGTCACAGTGATACTGCTTTCTCCTGATCCTGCACAGTAGGTTGCGCTATCAAGACAAGATGTACATGGTGTTGTCGCCTGTGCATGGGCAGGAAGCAACACGGAATCCACAACGGGTTTGCTCCAGTTTTCCGGTAATGATTTACCTGCAACAATAACACCGCTACCAGCAACAATGGATTTGAGTAATTTACAACGGCCCTTATCAGGCATATTTCAACCCCTTTTCATTTATAAAGATTGCTAAATAATCAAGCATGTAATTTATTACTGCTGTCCCGTTAACAATTGCGGAACCTCCTCAGGTACGTGTGCTTATTATGTCTTACGCAACATCAGGATTTTATGACATGATCTGGATGTTTTTATTCGTCATTCTGGAAAATGCTTAACACTTTCCGGAATCCAGAGGTTTCAATGACTTACTGGATGCCGGATCAAGTCCGGCATGACGGTATTGAGTTAACGGAACAGCAGTGCTATTGGAGCTGTGGTTATTCTGAATTTAATGGGGATTGCGGCAATTATATATAACGAGAGTGGATGGTGGATGTATGCTAAATCATGTGCGGTTTCAGGCAGGAAAACCTACCTGATGCTTGAATATCCCCAACAAATGAGTGACTCTTTCGCACAGTCTATGAAGAAACCAGAATCACCATACCCAGAGTACAAATAATGTTAAGAAAGTGGCTTCGCGAGCCCCTGTTGCATTTTCTGCTAATAGGGGGCGCGCTCTTTATCCTTTATGGTCTGCAAAACGATGACACCGTTGATGACAGCAACCGCATCATCATCAGCGAGACTGACATCGATCGCCTGATCACTCTATGGGAAAAGAAATGGCAGCGCCTGCCGACACAGCAGGAACTCGACGGCCTGATCGAGTCACAGATCCGTGAAGAAGTCCTGTATCGCGAAGCACTTGCGATGGGACTGGACCAGGGCGACACCATCGTGCGACGACGTCTGGCTCAGAAGGTAGAGTTTATCTCCGCTGATATCGCCTCACAGGACGAGCCTTCAGAAGCAGATTTACAAGCCTATCTGGATGCACATCCCGACAAGTTTGGCGTACCTGCCCGCGTCAGTTTCCAGCAGGTGTATTTTAACGCCGATAAACGTGGTGATTCTGCACAGCAGGATGCAAATCAACTGCTGGAGAAACTGACACAGCCGGCCTCAGTCGTCGATATTACAGTTGCCGGGGATCCTTTCATGTTTGGCCAGAAGCATGAAAATCTGACCAGGCACGGAGTGGCCAGGCTATTCGGCAAGGAGTTTACGAATCGTCTATTTGAGTTAGAGGTTGACAGCTGGAATGGGCCTGTTATTTCGGGATATGGCCTGCACCTGGTCTGGATTGATGCGAAAAGTGATCCCGTACCATCCGAGTTGGATGATGTGCGTGACCGTGTCCACACTGAATTGATGGCTGAGCAGCGCAAGAAGATGGACGCAGCTTTTTATGCTGAACTGCGCAAACGCTACGAAATAACGATAGAGCAGACCAGCAAATGATAAGACGCTTGCTCCTGCTATTCGCATTACTTTGCAGTGCATTACCCGCGACGGCCCACGAGATTCGCCCCGGTTACCTTGAGATCACCGAGACGGCAAAGGATCAGTTTGCCGTGTTATGGAAGATTCCGATGAAGGGTAATGCCGTGCTGCACCTCATCCCTGTCTTTCCGAAATCATGCAGCGAACAAACGCCGCCCTCCAGCCAGAAAGTGGCCGCAGCCATGCTGAACCGCTGGTCGGTAGAATGTTCGGGCGGGCTGAAAGATTCTGTAATTTCCATCGAAGGACTGAATAATACACTGACAGATGTACTGGTCCGGGTTACCCATGCCGGCGGCACGACCCAGACTGTACGCTTGACGCCCGACAGTACAGAGTTCACCGTCAGCGGTGAACCGTCAACACTCGAAGTGATCAAAACGTATCTGCTGCTGGGTATCGAACACATCCTGGGCGGCATCGATCACCTGTTATTTGTTTTCGCTTTACTGCTGATCGTACAGGGCTGGCGACGACTGGTCGGCACCATCACGGCATTTACTGCTGCACACAGCATCACACTGGCCGCTGCAACTCTCGGCTATGTAAGTGTCCCGCAGGCCCCTGTCGAAGCTGTCATTGCATTGAGTATCCTGTTTCTTGCAACCGAGATCATTCACGGTCAACAGGGCAGGTTAGGCTTCGCACAGCGCTATCCCTGGATAGTGGCATTCGTATTTGGTCTTCTGCATGGCTTCGGCTTTGCGGGTGCATTGACAGAGATCGGGCTGCCACCCTCAGATATTCCACTGGCATTACTGTTTTTTAATGTCGGTGTGGAAGCAGGGCAGTTGATCTTCGTCGCGGGTGTTCTGCTGGCCAGTGTTGCACTGAAGCATGTTCCTCTGCAGTTACTGCGCCGGGGTGAAATTGCAGTGACTTATTTCATTGGCAGTGTGGCGGCTTTCTGGACAATAGAACGTGTTGTTGCATTTTCAACATGACAGTATGTTTCTCAATATTTTCAAATACAATTTGATTATTTTGCGCAGCTAACAGAATATTTGGCGAGATCCATGAAAAATAATAACAACTCATCCCCTGGCCCCAACGAACAGAGGCTGTCGCAGCTTCTGAATACTCTTCCGCATGGTGTCGAAGAAGTCGACATCAATGGTGTCATCACTTACAGCAATCCTGCCCACCACCACATGCTGGGGTATGGCCCGGAAGAACTGGTCGGAAGATACATCTGGGATTTCGAAACAGATGACGACAAGCAGAAGCAATTAAGGGATTACTTCTTCCATCTGATAGAGGATCAGCCCGTACCAACACCATTTGTGACAACTAACACGACCAAAGACGGTCGCGAAGTTGCCATTGAGGTGATGTGGGACTACCAACGAAATACAACGGGTGATCTGACCGGCTTTATCGCGGTGATGTCAGATATCACCGAGCGCAAACAGGCAGAAAGCGCTTTAATTGAGAGTGAACAGAGATTACTGGAGGCCCAGAGGATTGCCCAGCTGGGCCACTATGTTCTCGACATCAGGTCGAATCATTGGACGAGTTCAGATGTACTTAATGAAATACTCGGAATGGATGAATCCTACCCCCGGACAGCTGAAGGTTGGTTGGAAATCGTCCACCCGGACTCCCGTGAAGAGATGGCAGCCTATTTTCAGGATTACGTCCTGGGCAAGTTTAATGACTTCGATAAAACATATCGTATAGTTAATTTATCGACCCGGGAAGTAAGATGGGTGCACGGGCTGGGTAAGCTGACATTTGATGAAGACAACAATCTGCTTGGGATGATTGGAACTATACAGGACATCACCGAGCATAAGAATGCGGAGGAAAAACTTGTTTTTCTGAAAGAACAATCAGAACAAAGTGAAGGAAAATTCAAAGCAATAACCAATCAGTCAACGGAAGGAATAACAGTTGCCGATACGGATGGTCATTACACATTTGTGAATGAAGCTTTCTGCGACATGATCGGCTATACGGAAGAAGAACTTCTCAACATGACGGTATTCGATGTCAAGGCACCTGAACAAGATACATCAAGTTTCGCGAGGACGAAGGGGAGTGATCAAGGACTGGCCATCCAGGTGATCTTACGTAGAAAAGACGGTACGGTATTCATCTCTGAAGTGATAGGGAAGATGATTGAATTCGGCGGCGAGATGCAGGTTCTTGGCACCATTCGGGATATTACTGATCAGGTAAACGCTGAAGAGCAGATACGCACATTGTCACTTGCTATTGAGCAGAGCCCTGTATCCGTAATGATTACCGATGCCGATGCGAATATCGAGTATGTCAATAGTGCGTTTGAAAATGTAACGGGATATTGCATAGAAGAAATTATTGGATTAAATCCGCGGTTGCTCAAGTCTGGTAAAACACCCGCCACCCAGTTTAAAAAGTTATGGGATGCAATCAGCAACGGCAAGCCGTGGCAGGGTGAGTTACAGAACCGTAAAAAGAACGGTGAATTATTCTGGGAGCACGCCCATTTCACGCCAGTCATCGACAACTCTGGATCAATCAACCACTATCTTGCCGTAAAGGAAGACATCACCTTACGTAAAAAGCAGGAGGATAAAATCCTGCACCAGGCTCATTTCGATGCCTTGACGAATCTGCCAAATCGCTTTCTTGCTCTGGATCGTTTGTCTCAACTTTTAAATGAAGCGCGTCGTGATGACGAGATGGTCGCAGTGCTGTTTCTGGACCTGGACGACTTCAAAAAGATTAATGATTCTTTAGGTCACGAAATGGGTGACAAGCTATTAGTCGAAGCTGCAACGCGACTAAGTAATGTGGCGCGCAGTGGAGACACGGTGGGTCGCCTCGGGGGTGATGAATTCATCGTGCTTCTTGGTGGCATCAAGGACTCGAATGATGCACATCATACTGCAGAGAGCCTGCTCAACCGCTTCAGAGATGCCTTCAGAATTGATGGCCGCGAATTGATCCTTACCGTCAGCATTGGCATCGCCATATTTCCAACTGATGGCGGTAGCGTATCAGAATTGCTGCGTAATGCTGATTCTGCCATGTATCATTCAAAGGATCTTGGTCGTAATACCTACTCGTACTTTACCGAGGCGATGAACAGTGATGTCTCACGTCGACTTGCCATTGAAGAGCAGATGCACGGTGCGCTGAGCCGGACTGAATTCAGCATAGCCTACCAGCCCCAGTACGACCTGAGCAATGGAAAGATCATGGGCGCCGAAGCATTGTTGCGCTGGCATAACCCGGCGATAGGCCAGGTCTCCCCGAAGGAGTTCATTCCGATTGCAGAGCAAACAGGGCTGATAGTGCAACTCGGCCGATTCGTGCTTGACGAAGTGCTTAACAGGACGGCTATCTGGCAAAAAGAACATAATCCTTACTTTCGCATTGCCGTGAACATCTCGCCACGCCAGTTTCGTGATCCTGATCTTCTGGATTTCATCACTAATACCCTGCATCAATCAGGTGTGGCTAGTAAAACCCTGGAACTGGAGATTACCGAAGGCGTATTGATGAGTGGCCACGCCTATATCAAGGATGCGCTGGAGCAGTTGAGCGGCCTTGGTGTGAGTGTCTCGATGGATGATTTCGGAACTGGTTATTCATCACTGAGTTATCTGCGCAGTTACCCGTTTAACACGTTAAAGATTGACCGAAGTTTTATTATGGGTATTAGTGAAGATACAACTGACAGAGAACTGATCAATGCCATCATTGCCATGGCACATGGATTAAATATGAAAGTGATTGCAGAGGGTGTGGAAACGGAGGAGCAGCTCCATTTCCTGAAAGAACTGGGCTGCAATTATGCCCAGGGTTATTTATTGAGTAAGCCGATAACTGCAGATGAGATAAGCAATTTGCTCAGTTCTGATGTATAGGTTGATCATAGTCTGCATAATATGCAGCCTATAATACAATCTGGAGGTGACAGCATGGATTTACTAGAAATGGGCGCGCAGATCATGGCGCAACAAATGGGCAGAAACACAAATGCAAGTTCCGACTCATTGCAAAAAGTACTCGGCAGCCTGATCGGTGACGGTGACAGCCTCAACATAGGTTCGCTGATGGAGAAAATGCAGGGTGGCGGAGGAGGCCTTGCCGAGATTGCCCAGTCATGGCTCGGCGACGGTGACAATGCAGCGATCAGTGCTTCCCAATTGCGGGACGTGATTGATACTGATCAGCTGCAAAAATCTGCCGCAGAGCTTGGTACTAACCAGGACTCATTGATGGATATCCTGACCCAGGCGATACCTCAAATGGTAGACAGTGGCAGCCAGGGTGGCAGCTTACTGGATTCGATAGGAGGCCTCGGTGGTATAGCCAATCTTGCCAAAGGGTTTCTTGGCAAGTAGCGCTATTGTTTAAGTTAAAGTAGAGACTGGCACATGCGCATATTCGATGACCCAATGCTTGCGTTGATTGCACGTTTCGTTGTTGATGACATGAATGACCTGAACATTTCGGATGAGGTGTTTTTGCAGCATCAACTCACTGAAATAAGAAGTCATGTCGCAAAAGCTCCGAAGGAGCAACAGCAAAAACTTGTCCTGAAATGGATTAAAGAATATGCAGAACGTTATCGCCAGGATTGGCAAAAAAATACACTCTCCAAAATGGTTCTCAACAAGCGGTGTACCGATTGCCCTTTAATTCGTGATGGTTCTACATCTTATTGTGTCATTCACAGTAAATGGGTTGCATTGTTAGGGGAATATGTTTCAGACAAGATAGACTCTGAAAAATATATTGAAGAGACGTTGGACCTTTTGACTCAACATAAATCGGAACTTAAAATTTCAACGATCTCCTCGCGGATGCGATCTTAGACGAGAAAAGAGTTGTGCATTATATGCTTAAGAGTTTCTTCACCAGACTGCTGCTTCTCTCACTGCTATTAGCTCCGTTGTCTCTCCATGCCGATGCAGACACGGGGCGGCCGAATCCTCAACTGGGCCCGACCTCGGTTGAGGCCGAGATCTTCCTGCTTGACCTTGATTCAATTAATAGTGCTTCACAGAACTTTGAGGCGAACATCTACTTCGAGGCTAGCTGGAAGGATCCGCGTCTTGCCGATGAGGCACGTGGCAAGACCATTACCCGCCGTCTGGATGAGGTCTGGCATCCACGGTTTCTACTTCTCAATTCTATACCCATCTGAAACCCGAAAGTGACGGTGTCACAGGTCTGGGCATCTATGCAGATGGCATGGTCGAACATGACGGTCATGTTGGACAACTGCTGGATTCTCTGGATGAAATGAAGATTTCTGACAATACAATTGTTTTCTACACCGCGGACAATGGCCCTCACTTCAATGAGTGGCCGGACGGTGGGCTTTCTCCCTTCCGTGGTGAAAAGAACACCAACTGGGAAGGTGGTTACCGGGTACCTGCACTCGTGCGCTGGCCGGGCAAGATCAAGCCTGGACAGGTCTCTAATGAAATCATGTCGATGCAGGACTGGGTGCCAACTCTGATGGCTGCAGTTGGAGAGGCGGGCGTCAAAGAAAAACTCAAGAAAGGCCACCAGGCGAATGGTAAGGACTTCAAGGCCCACCTGGACGGCTACGATTTTCTGCCTTATCTCACAGGGAGCGAGGATAAAGGACCTCGAAAGGAGTTCTTCTACTTCAATGATGGCGGTGAGATGGTTGGTCTGCGTTACAATAACTGGAAGCTGGTCTTTGCCGAGCAGCGAGTGCACTACTTCGACGTTTGGGCTGAGCCTTTCGTAAAGCTGCGTATCCCGAAGCTGTTCAATCTGCGCACCGATCCGTACGAGCGGGCCGACACCGATTCGAACAATTATCGCCGCTGGTGGATTGAGCGTGTCTTTACGCTGGTGCCTTCCCAGGTCGTCACAAAAGAATTCATCGATACCTTCAAGGAGTTTCCTCCACGCCAGAAGCCCGCCAAGTTCAACGTGGATGATGCACTTAATGCTATGAAAGCGGGTGCAGCAGCAGGAAATTAAACTCTATTCCTATAAAATATATCAGTGAGTGCGTGATGAATATGATTTTGAAAAGAGTTCCTGTACTACTTGTAGTAGTGCTCCTCAGCACGTCCGCCTGGTCAGATGAAAAGGGAGGCGGTGATCTGCGATCTGCGGTGCAGAATCCGATCAGTTCGCTGATCAGTGTGCCGTTCAAGTTTAACTTTGATTATGGCGCGAAGAATGGCGATGGGACTATTCTGAACGTACAGCCGGTAGTGCCTGTCAATGTTGGTGACTGGAACCTGGTGAACCGCGCCATAATTCCACTCGCGCATGTAGATGGTGCAATACAGGGGCCGAACAACCCGAGTCCGGCACCAGGTGAGGGCGGTAGTGCCAGCGGTTTGGGCGATATTAACTATTCACTGTACTTTTCACCGGTCAAATACGACAAAGTAATTTGGGGTGTGGGCCCATCACTGAATTTGCCGACAGCAAGTGATGACCAACTCGGTAGTGGTAAATGGAGTACAGGAATTACTGCTGTAGCACTTACCGTACCGGGGTGGGGCAGCATGGGTATACTCGGTCGCCAGCTCTGGTCGTTTGCTGGTGATTCCGACCGTAAAGAAGTCAATCAGACCTTGATAGAACCGTTTCTTAACTACAACCTGGACAAGGGCTGGTTTTTACTCACTGACATTGTCATGACGGCCAACTGGGAAGCTGACAGCAATAACCGCTGGACAATCCCTCTAGGTGGCGGTGTCGGCAGAGTTTTCAAACTAGGCAATCAGGCTATCAATTCCCGGCTTGAAGCCTATTACAATGTTGAAAGGCCAACCGGTGCGCCGGACTATACAATCCACTTTACCTGGCAGTTTTTGTTTCCAAAAAAGTAGCGATACATATGGTTAATACTTCGCTATCATAGTTAATATATACACATGCCTTTTACAAATTTTTACATCTGTACAACAACAGCAGGAGAAAATAATGCTTAAAAAAACCGCGCTAGCATGCGCATTCGGTCTCGCAATGGTTTCGGTCTCAGCTCAGGCGGCATCAACAAACCCGACGCTGGATGATCAGTTTTCACTCAGATTCGGTCCGTTTTTCCCGAATATTGACACCCAGGTCAAGATCAACGGTAGCGATTATGATTTCGAAGAGGTGCTTGATGACAGCACTACAACAGGCAGCATCCAGGGTTTGTGGCGTATTACCCGGAAACTGCGCCTGAATTTCGGATACTCGGCAGTCAATCGTGACGAGTCGCAATCACTCAGTCAGAATGAAAGCATCGGGGGTATAACCATCCCGGCAGGCAGCAGTGTGTCAGCGTCGTTCGATACCAGTTATCTGAATGCTGCTATCGGGTATTCCTTTGTGCGCAGTGATACAACAGAATTCGGTGCAGATCTCGGTCTTGCTGCACTCGGTCTGAAGTCGGAACTGGGAGCCTCGATACCAGGAGTTGGAAGCACAACATTTACAGCCTTCGATGAAACCTATCCACTGCCGACTATCGGCCTGTACGTGACGCATGCACTGTCTCCAAAATGGTCAATCGCCGGACGTATTGGTGGCATCGGACTGGATATTGGCGATGATTTCGAAGGAAACGTCATTGACGGTTTTGGTGCGGTCGAATTCCGTCCCTGGCAGAATTTCGGCCTCGGGCTGGCCTATATGTACACCAGTGCAGATGCAAAACTTAAAGATGTCGGTACAGGTGATGGGCTTGACGTTGAGTGGGAATACCAGGGTCCATTTGCATATCTGACACTCGGTTTTGGAAGTGTAAGCGGCTACTAAAGCCACTTACGAAGGGTAAGCTAAACCGGTT
>Ga0209013_10002651_pt1 | contig 16105 bp, 15 predicted proteins | sample Cruoilmetagenom2_FD_187291 | JGI IMG/M metagenome (GOLD analysis project Ga0209013, IMG submission 187291) | Oil polluted marine microbial communities from Coal Oil Point, Santa Barbara, California, USA - Sample 2 (SPAdes) (version 2) | ecosystem: Environmental > Aquatic > Marine > Oil seeps ... | reverse complement strand
CCGAAGTCTGAAAGTTTTACCCGGTTATTGCTGTCAATGAGAATATTTGCAGGCTTTATATCACGGTGAATAATATTTCTTGAATGGGAATATTCAAGAGCCTTCAGGACCTGCTTAATATAATAAATTGCATCTGAAATAGATAATACTTTCTGTTCCTGGAGAAGAACCTTCAGATTTTTCCCGTCAATAAACTCCATTGCAATAACATTGTCATTGTCTATCTGGTTGAAGCTGAAAACGGTAACGATATTAGGGTGATTCATCTGCCCCTGGGTCATCGCTTCAACCTTAAACCTTTCCATGAGCTGGAAATTACTTGCAAGGTCCGAATGGATGATCTTCAGGGCCACTTCGCGGTTGAGCATTGTATCTACAGCATAGTAGATCGTACCCATACCACCGCGTCCGATCTCAGCCTTTATCTGAAAATCCCCTTTTTTTTCTCCTATTTTTATCATTATTTTACCGACATTTTATATATCTTTTTCTCATCATCAATCGCAACAAGCCCGTTGGAAGCCTTGTCAAAATAGATGTTTTCAAGATTTATCCTGTTTTTCCCGAACATGTATTTGTCCCGAAAAAGGACATTTCCATTCCTCACTGCAACAAATTCATTTTTTGAAAAGATCAGAGATATCGAATTAATGGATTTTATCATCAACGTATCCCCGCTGACAAATTTTTTTACCTCATCACTATCTGCATCCGCAGGGAACTGTCTTACAAGATCAAGTTTCTCTTTCTCCTCAAATTTCAATTGCTGAAAACTTATCTCTTTAAGATGTCCGGTAAATTCAACCGGATTATCTTTTTTCAGTAACAATGATCCAAAGATCAGAAGAGTGAGGAACAGCAGTGATATTATCAGGAAAAGAGAGCGACCCTTTTTTTTTTGCCGAACCTTTATAGGCTCTGTCCGGTGTTTTATTTCCCCTCCTGCCTGAGCAATAACAATCGTTATGTTATCGAGTCCGCCATTTTTGTTGCTCAAAGCAATAAGCTCATTCACAGCCTTTTCAGGAGGATAGGACATACAATACTCTTTTATCACCTCATCTGTAACCATATCCGTAAGGCCATCGGAGCAAAGCAGTAATATATCATCTGTTTTCACTTCCAATCCGGTGATCTCATCCGGATGAAAGGCCTCTCTCGCCCCTAGAGACATATACAAAATATTTTTCTGAGGGTGTCGTCTTGCTTCTTCAGGAGTGATCCGCCCCTCCGATACCATCTTCTCAACAAATGTGTGATCGGTAGTGATCCTATTTATAATTCCATCCCTGATCATATAGATCCGGGAATCACCGATATGAACTATATTTGCTTTCTGCTTTGAAATAAGAAGAGCACTGAATGTTGTCCCCATACCCCTTTTATCCAATTCTGAAGATGCTTTTTTTAGAACTGCTGAATTTGACCTTTTTATAGACTGAAGTAGAGAGGACGGAATTGAGGCCCCCCGCTTCCGCACGGATTCATAATGCTTAACAAATGTTTCAACTCCGAGTTGCGAAGCAACATTACCCGCCTGATGTCCTCCCATACCGTCTGCAACAACAAGAAGGTGTTCATTTTCACTTATATTTATTATCGCAAAAAAATCTTCATTATTATCGCGAACTTTCCCTATGTCTGAATTCCCGTATGAAATTATCTCCATTTCGTCCTGTTTTCTGTTACAACAATACCTTTGATAAAATCTTTATCATACAGGGTTTTTTTTGTCAAACAGCCTTTAGTATTATAGTTTCCCGATCCGTAAAATTATTATTTAACAGAAAATTTTTTGATTTTACCGGAAAAATCAGATCTGATCCGGGACAGGGCAAATTCTTCATTTATTATAATTTCACTGAAAAGATTTTGAGGGATCTTCTGAAGTGAAATGCCTTTGAAAACCATAAGATAGTCAATGTCCTCTATTTCATTTAAAATTTCAAGTCTCTCTTCCAGAGGAGTATATCTCCCTTCCTCTTCAACTGCGACAACAAGAATATCTCCGCAGCTTTTCGCAAATTCGAACAGATCAATATGAAAAGGCTTCAACAGATCAAATACACCACCGGTTAATATATTTTTTTTGTCAGAAAGATCAGGAAAAATCGCTTGTAGAGAGGCAAGGTCGATCAATTTCCTGAATTCCGGCAGAGATGACATTATTTCCTTTTTTCGAACTTAATATTTTCCGGGAAATTCCATTGATGCAAAACCCTTGCAATTCCGATATCCCTATGTTTCGAAGTGACCTTGAAGTTATACATGAAGTGGTGATAATCGAAAGGGAATCCATCCCTTTTATGGACAGCAAGATTTAGAAAATAGGTGCCGTTAACAAGATTAAGGGCTGGAATTGATATTGTTACCTTCCCGTTTTCGGATATTTCATCAGCTTTAAGGTTATCAATCAGCGTATTTGATCCGTAACAATTAACTCCTTCCGAATTAAGGATCGCAAGTCCGAAAACAAAATCTTTTTCTTTTTTCTTTGCACAAACATCAAATTCGATATTGAGCGGTTCATCAAAATCAAAAACATATTTCTCAATACCCTTTTTATTTCTCATTTTCACATTCGTTATCTCAATATCTCTGCTTCCCCATCTCTTCTCTTTATCGAGACTCCCTTCAGATTCTTTGAACTGATGATCTTCTGAGGCTTTTTCTTCATCCTTCTTTCCTATATACTCAAGGTAAGCATCAGTAATACGCTTCGGATATCCTTTTTTAAATATCTTCCCTTCCTTTATCCAGATAACCTCATCACTTATCCTTTCAACAGTAGCAAGGTCATGTGAGACAAAGATGATTGTTTTGCCTTTTCTTTTAAACTCGTTAATCTTATCGATACATTTTGGGACAAATGATGCATCCCCGACAGCAAGGACTTCATCAATCAGCAATATATCAGGATCAACATTGATCGCAATCGAAAAACCCAGCCTCATATACATACCCGAAGAATAGGTTTTTACCGGATTGTCAATAAAATCCTCAAGTTCAGCAAACCTGATTATACTGTCCAGTTTCTCCTCGATCCGCTTCTTTGAAAGGCCGAGAATACTACCATTTATAAAAATATTCTCCCTCCCTGATATTTCAGGATGGAAACCTGCTCCCAGCTCGATCAAGGCACTGATCCTTCCCTGAGTCACCACTTCTCCCTCTGAAGGTTTAGAGATACCGGCAAGAATTTTCAGCAATGTGCTTTTACCAGATCCGTTCTCACCTATTATGCTGAGGGTTTTCCCTTTTTTCACATCGAAACTAACTCCATTCAGCGCTTCGAAAATTTCTTCGCTTTTCAGGTCAGCAAACAATGTCCTGCTCAGGAATGCACTTTTAAGTGTCAGGAACTTATGTTTATTTGAATACTTTTTGTAAAATTTACGGAGGTTTTTTACACTTATGGAAACCATACTATACCTCCTCAACAAAAGTATCGCGCAATTTATCAAATAATTTATAACCGAGCCAGAACAAAATAAGTCCAACCAGCAGAGTGACCGCCAGTTTTTTATAGTGTGGAAGGGACCCGTAGAAGAAAAGATACTGGTACGATTCAACGATGTGTGTCATGGGGTTTAAAGAAAGAAACAATTTCAAAAAGTGGGATTTCTGGATAGGTCCAAATGTGAAAGGATAAATTATCGGAGTCACAAAGAACCATAAGGTTATCAGGTTAACAAGAAGATCCTTGATGTCCCTGAAATGTACAGTGAGAGCAGAAATGAAAAAAGCCAATCCCATTGTAAAAACAAATTGAACCAGCATCGCAATGGGCAGGAAAAGGACCCAGAGACTGAGAGATTTCCCAAGGATCAGAAAAGCAAGGATAAGAACAGGAACTCCCAGGGCAAAATGGACCATGTTAGTGATCACCACCATCATCGGAAGTATTTCTACGGGAAAGTTGATCTTCTTTATAAGTGATCCATGAGCGATCAGAACATTTGCCGATTCAAGGACAGAAGAAGCGAACCACGTCCAGGGGAGTATCCCGGTAAAGAAAAAGACCGAATAATAGATCTGTTTTTCCATTTCCGCATACTTCGGCTGGAAGATCAATCCAAAAACTATTGAATATACTGTAACCAGCAGTATTGGGTTCATAAAACTCCAGAAGAATCCGAGAACCGTCCCTCTGTATTTTGCCTTTAATTCTCTTACAACCATAACAATAAGGAGCTGTCTGTAACGGTATAACTCTTTGATACTTTCTAACATGTCACCTTCCTGCTAAAATAAGTTTCATCTCATTGGAATAGATACCAACGGATTGGTAGATGATCAATGGAGGAACCTCCTCCAATTCACCTTTAGAATTGGTCAATTGTATCAGAAATCTCTCCGGTTTTCCATTGGCAAATGATAAAACCTTCCTCAATTTCACCGGATAGAGCCCCTGGTTGCTTGCAATATTGACAAACTCTTTGTACCGATCGAAAGGGAAAATCAGGAAAATATTCCCTCCCTCACCAAGTATTGAACTACTACTTCCCAATAGACGTTCGAGATCAATATCAATTTCAAACTTTCCCCTTCTCATCTCTTCATTACTGCTTAGATGCCCGATACCGGTCTTGAGATACGGAGGGTTTGAAAAAATGTTCATTATCCCTTTGAACTCCGAACAAACCTCAACAAAATTGCCATTTATCACTTCAAATTCAGATTGAAGAGAATTTTCTGCAATACTCATTTTTGTCAATTCGACCAGATCTTTCTGTATTTCGATCCCTGTAATAAACGGGAACTTTTTCAAATAAAGGAGAAGCAGGGAAATAACCCCCGAACCTGAACCAATCTCAATGGCATCACTTCCCGACCCGGGGATGAAATCGGCAAGGATAGGGGAATCAACACTGAATCTGTACCCTTTTCTGTGTTGAAAAATTTTTACTTTATTTTTAAAAAAATAGTCGAGAGAAATTTTTTCTCTATCATACAGGGTCATTTTTCAAATACTTGAGGATCATATTAAGGCAATAATTAATTGTCCTTGTCTTTACTACCTCCCTGTCTCCCGGGAATATCCTGTATTCCCCTGTCTCCTTATCCGCTGAACTCAAATGCATGAAAACCAGCCCTACCGGTTTCTTCTTAGTTCCACCCCCCGGGCCGGCTATACCGGTTATCGAAACCCCCAGATCAGAACCGATCATTTTCCGAACATTAACCGCCATCTCTTTCGCGGCATATTTTGAAACAGCACCGTGTTTTTTTAAAGTATCTTCATTCACATCAAGTATTCCGGTTTTCAACTCATTTGAATAAGGGATCACACCACCAAGAAACACTTCGGAACTCCCCGGCACATTAGTAAGGATGTTTCCAAGGCCTCCGCCGGTACAGCTTTCCGCAACACTTATAGTCAGATCCATCTCAGCCATCTTTTTTATTATCAGCTCTCCTATACCTATATCTTCCTCTGTTATAAGATATCCGGTCATTTTTGCTTTTATATCTTCTGCAATCTCATCAGTCAATGTTTTTATCTCTTCGATATCTTTTTTCGCCCTTCCCAGAAGATGTACTTCGATAAGTCCCGGTGATGCAAGGATCGTTGTAACCGGATTTTTATATTTTCTATATATTCCCGATATCATCGAGTCAGCTTCAGATTCAGTTATTCCTCCGAATTTTAAGATCCTTTTATATATATGAAAGTTTGATAAAGGCGCAAGATCTTCTTCAAGAACTTTGTCAAATATGGATTTTAATTCATTAGGCGGGCCGGGAAGGAGAAGCAACCTGACCTTGCCATTATCATAATACTGGCCTGGTGCAGTACCAACCGAATTCCTTATAACCTGAGCACCCGCAAGAACAAAGGCCTGCCTCTTATTTATCTGAGGCATATCAAGACCTCTAATCCTGAACATTTCCTCAATTCCGGCCACCAGGTCTTCATCAAAAACAAGCTGAAGCTTTAAAGCATCTGCAGCAGCCTCTCTTGTTATATCATCTTCGGTCGGGCCGAGTCCACCTGAAACGATCACAAGCTGGGACCGTTTGCACGCATTTTTTATCATCCAGCTGAGATTTATCCTGTCATCACCTACAACCATTTTCATGTCCATCAGAATCCCTTTCTCACCGAGTTTTTGAGCAACATAAAGGGAATTTGTATCTATCTTATTCTGATCCAGAAGTTCACTTCCTACGGCAATAAATATCGCTCTCATTATGGATATGATATTATTTAATTCCCCCCCATAAGTCAAATATGAAACGTTTTTTGGGGACGGTTCCCGATCTTATAGACAAAAACAGAAGGTAAAAGGCAAATGGTACCTGTCCCCTTTTGATTGTAGGGGTTTGATTCATCAAACCCTTATACCCGTATATCAAGAAATTGGGCATGATGAATCGCCCCCCTACATCATCTAGAATCAATGATATTTGAAATACAGAGAAAATATGTTATATTTAAACTATATCAGGAGGGAACATGTGTCTTGCATTTCCGGCTAAAATTATTGAACTTGACGGCCCAAATGCCGTTGTTGAATTTCACAATGTAAAAAGAGAGATTCGTGTAGACCTTATCCAGGATTGCCAGTTAGGCGACCACGTCCTCGTCCATGCCGGATTCGCCATTAACAAACTCGACGAACAGGGCGCCAAAGAGACCATGGAAACCTGGACCGAACTGATCGAAGTTATGGAAAAAGAAGACGCAAAATCAGGAAAAGATCAGAGTTCCGAATAAGCATAAACTGCAAAAGAACCAAGCCAGTGCTCACCAGCATAATGCCCGCTTCTTATATTTTCCATTGCAATGCTCAGGTGATCTTTAATCGATTTTTTCAGAATACCAACCAAAGGATCATTTTCCTGAAGTTTTTTCAGGATAGCTGAAAAACACCAGACCCGGCTCAAATTAAGCCCGTCCAGGTGGGAGAGTTTTCCATCGGTTCTGTCCGACACAATGGCCGGGATCAGCAATGAGCTCTGGTTCATATTGGGGAGCAGGTGGCGGAACCAGGGCCGGAATGCGCGGTTGCTCATCAGGCGGGACATCAGAAGGGCTTCCATGAGGCATGGAGAAAAAAAGTCCTCTCCCCCCGGCTCATAGTCATCCGGACAATTGTAGTCTCTCAGATAGTATTCCCAGCTCCTCTTTTTGATCAGTTCCTCCATGTCACTGTTTTTCATTGTCCTGGCATAGTCCAGGGCAAAGAGGAGGCCGAATGCTGTATTGGGATGAACCCCTGTTCTGATCGGATAAGTTTGTTTCGGGAGAAAATTTAAATAGTTTGCTACAATTTTTTCAGTCAGGGGAGACAGTGTTTTATACAATGCTCTGCCTGACGGATCTTTCCAGGTATACAACTCTTCCGATAGTTTCAGAAGCCATGCCCACCCATAGGTCCTTTCAAATGATTTCCTGCTCTTTTCATTCAAATAAGCAACCTCACCGGCAATATTATCAACGGTGATATTCCTTTTCAAAGCAGCCAGGATCCTCTCTTTTATTTTTATTTCAGGGAATACTTTAAGAACTCTTACCAGCATCCAGTGACCGTGAACAGAAGAGTGCCAGTCAAAGCAACCATAAAAAGCAGGATGTTGCTGAGCCGGAGTTTTCAGATCTTTCTTGTCATTAAAAACATGTGAAGGTTTATTCGGATACTCCTTCTCTATACAATTAAGTGCCATTTCTGAAAACTTCAATGCCAGTTCTTCTGTAAATCCAGACATATGACTTTTTTCAGTATTTGCCGATTTCGAAAAAACTTGAGTTGCTCCCGACACAGCAAAAACCAGTGCAAGAGTGATCATAAATACTTTTTTCATTGTTTCTCTCCTTAATTTAAAGATATATTCCTTTTCCCTCCAAATATCAACCCGTATAGTTCCATGTTGTTTTTTGTTGGTATTTAATTATAATAGTACACGAGGAGAGGAGAATGAAACGTTTGTTTATTGTTTTAATATTAGTTTCTATATTGATCATACCATCATGGGGAAAAGGGATGTTCGAATTCGGTTTTCACTATTCTACATGGAATGTAAATATGATCACACCACTGCTTGAAGATGAAATAGTACCCGAGATCGAATACTGGGATCCTGAATACGGGAGCCTGACTTTTGATTCCAACGGGAATAATTACGGATTTGAGTTCAGGTTTTTCCCAGGCGGAAAAGACGGATCGATCTCTTTAGGCATCTCATATGAAAGGAACAACTTTAAAATGAGAGCGGACGGAACTTATGACGGATTTGACGACCACAGCAATCCTATTAAAGCAGAAGCCAGCGGAACAATTGACCTTTTACCCCACTCAATAAATCTGAGTATTCGGTGGGAGCTATGGCCTACAAAACGAATTCATCCATTCATCGGATTCGGGTTCGGGTTCGGTGTCATGAAGGCTCTTGTCAAATTTCACTCCAGGGCAACAACTACGATCAGCGGAGTTGATATAATTGAGGAACAGGATGAAGTATGGACTTTTGAAGATATTGAGGATGAGTATGAGGCTTCAGAGGGGGAAAAATTTCCTGTAAGCTTTTTTCCTGTCGTTCATATTAATTTCGGATTTCGGGGGGAGGTAGTTGACAATGTATATCTTCTCGGCGAAATAGCATTTTACGACGGACTTATCTTCAGAGGAGGCCTCGCCTACAGGTTCTGACAATATACCCTTTACCTGAAAACGGGCCTGAAAACAAAAATGGGGATCGAAGAAGATGTAAAATTATCTTCGGAAGATAAAACGATCACCCCCGAAATGTACAAAGTGGTTATTTTTAATGATGACTATACAACTATGGATTTTGTCGTAGAAGTGCTGATAACTTTTTTTAACAAGTCTGCATCCGAGGCGACCAAAATTATGCTGGATGTCCATAAAAAGGGAAAAGGAATATGCGGAATTTACATTCTGGATATCGCTGTTACTAAAGTCAATCAGGTCAATAAATATTCAAGAGAAAACCAATTCCCTCTGAAATGCAGCTATGAGAAAGCATAAATGAAAGTAAGCGAAGAACTTAACAATATACTTGTTGCTTCTTTTAACGAAGCAAAGACCAGAACACATGAATATGTGACACCGGAACATATCCTGTATTCATCTCTTTTCTTCGGGACCGGCCCGGATATTATCGGAAACCTCGGCGGAAATACAGATTCACTAAAAGAGAGGCTGGACAAATTTTTTAGTAACAACTATATCCCTATAACTAACGGCAAAGATCCTGTCCAATCGGAAGGATTTATCAATCTGATCGAAAATGCAATGATCCATATCTCCTCGGCCGGGAAAGACACCCTGAATGTTTCTGATGTCTATGCAGCCTTTTTTAACGATAAGACCTCACAGGTTGTAGAAATGCTGAATCAGGAAGGGTTAACCAAGCTGGATATGCTTACCTACATTTCTCACGGCCTGGATGATACGGAGCACACCTTCACAGAAGAGGGCAATACCCCTCAGATTACTCCGGACAGTGAGGATGGAACCCCGCCAGCGAAACCGGGGAAGAAAGGAAAAAGCCTTTCATTATTTTCAGTTGAGCTTACGGAACTTGCACATAAAGGAGAACTGGATCCGGTGATCGGGAGAAAGAACGAGATCGACAGGACGATCCAGATACTCTGCAGACGAACTAAGAATAATCCGGTACATGTCGGTGAACCGGGAGTTGGGAAAACTGCTATTACGGAAGGACTTGCTCAATTAATCGCTGGCGGAAATGTCCCTGAATATCTGAAAAACAAAAAAATATTCAGGCTGGATCTTGGCGGATTGATAGCAGGCACAAAATACAGAGGGGACTTTGAGGACAGACTTAAAAAAATTATAAATGAACTTGTAGAATCGGGTGACAGCATTCTTTTTATCGACGAAATCCACAATATAGTGGGTGCTGGGGCAGTGTCGGGCGGAGCAATGGATGCATCAAACATAATAAAACCTGTCCTCTCATCAAGAAAACTTCAATGCATCGGATCAACTACCTATGAAGAATATAAAAAATATTTTGAGAAGGACAGAGCTTTATCCAGGCGGTTCCAGAAAATAGATATAAAAGAGCCCGGAATCGAGGAAACAATTTCGATTCTGAACGGCCTTAAGGAGAGATTCGAGGAGTTCCATCAAGTAAAATATACTGATGAATCCCTCAAAGCAGCAGTTGAATTATCTGACAAATATATCAATGAAAGATTCCTCCCTGACAAGGCAATAGATGTAATTGACGAAGCGGGTTCTCTCTTGAAAATTGAGAACGGGGAAAATGGAGGAAAAAGCAATATTATAGGAATAAAAGAGATTGAAAAAGTAATATCCAAAATATCCCGAATCCCTGAAAAGAGTGTGTCGGAAAAAGATCTGTCAAAATTGAAAAAAGTAGAAAAAGCACTTAAAAAGAGGATCTTCGGACAGAACAATGCTGTTGCCCTAGTATCAGAAGCAATAAAAAGATCCAGAGCGGGATTTGGAAAAGATGACAAACCCGTTGCGTCATTCCTTTTTGTAGGACCGACCGGTGTAGGGAAAACAGAATTGTCAAAAGAGCTTGCTTCTGTTTTAAATATCGGTTTTCACAGATTCGATATGTCCGAATATCAGGAGAGGCATGCAGTTGCAAGGCTTATAGGAGCGCCCCCCGGATATGTTGGATTTGACCAGGGAGGACTTCTCACTGAAACTGTAAGGAAAGATCCCCATTGTGTTCTCCTACTTGATGAAATTGAGAAAGCCCACAGCGATATTTTCAACACACTTCTTCAGATCATGGACTATGCAACTCTCACCGACAATACAGGGAGGAAGGCGGATTTCAGAAATGTAATTATCATAATGACATCAAATGCAGGAGCAAGAAAGATAGGACGCTCCGGGATCGGATTTGACGATAAAATTATTAAAGATGAAGCGATCTTCAAGTCAGTGGAAAAGTATTTTTCTCCCGAGTTCAGGAACAGACTGGACAAGGTTGTAATTTTTGAAAGACTCGATAAAAAATCGGTACTGAATATTGCAAAAAAGGAAATAAACGAGTTCAAAGGGCAATTAGAAGACAAGAACATCCAACTTGAACTCTCCACCGACGTATTCGAACTAATTGCAAAACTGGGTTACTCGAACCTCTTTGGCGCCAGAGAGATCGTAAGGGTCGTCCAGGAAAAGGTTAAAGATTATTTTGTTGATGAAGTTCTTTTCGGCAAATTGTCAAAAGGCGGAATAGTATCTGGAAGTGTTGAAAAGAATAAGATTGTTTTTAAAATAGAAGATAAAAAATAAGGGGGAAGTATATCCCCTCCCCCCTTTTATGTCTATTTCTTCCTCGACGATCTGGATGAAGAAGAAGATGATGAACGTGAAGAGCTGCTTCGGGAAGAACTGCTCCGTGATGATGAACTCCGGGAACTGCTCTTTGAATAACTTCTGGAACTGCTGCTTTTGGAATAGCTTTTTGAATAACTTTTTTTGGAGAAGGATTTAGGGCTTTTATAGGAGTAAGATTTAGGACTTTTATAAGAATAGCTTTTCGGAGAGTAGGACCGGGTGCTTTTGTAAGAGTAGGATTTCGGAGAATAAGATTTATAACTTCTGGAGGAGTAATTTTTCGGTGAGTGGGACTTGTAGCTTTTAAAAGAATAAGTCTTGGGTGTAGTGGATTTGTAACTCTGTGAAGAATATGTTTTAGGCGAATAAGAGCGGGAGCTTCCTCCGGATGTGTACCGTTTGGTTTTATAGGCATTACTCCTGGATGAATACGCATTGCTGCTGTTCACGGTCGTCCCGGTGTAACCCCTCCTCGATAAGGAGGGGTAACTTGATTTCTTTTTTTTCTTAATTTTCGAGCTGGAACTTGAGCTGGACGATTTTTTTACCCTGGTCGATGATTTTCCACTGCTCTTATAACTTTTTGAAGAAACACCTTTTACTGACCGTGAACTTTTTGAGCTGGAATATTTAAAGGTATTTGATTTGGTTTTTCCTGAGCTTTTATATTTATAAACAGGGCTCTTTTTTGAATTCCCGGTTCCTTTATAACCAGATGAAGAGTAATACTTGGACGTACTTATTCCACCCTGTTTGAACCTGACAGTCTTCCCCTTTGAGTTAAGTACATTCACTTTCTTATAGTTGTATCTCCCTGTGGGTGAAAAACCCTTATATGCAAGGCCCTTATTTTTCATTTTAAGGAATGAACCCTGCTTCAGAGCAACTTTCTTTATCGACCTGCCGAGATGACCCTTATTTATGAATACCGATGAAGAAGATCTCCATGGAATGCCATTCCTGTATTTATAATTCCGGAGCCACCTTTTGTTGATAACTATGACCGGCCGGTTATATCTGCTCAGCGGTGTCCATCCATAATACGATCCGCTATAGCACCAGCCTACCCACGCTGGTGACCATCTGTATCCGGGCAGCCAATGCCAGCCCCAGAAAGGATCATAATGCCACCTTCCGTAATGGTAGGTGAATGAGTTCCAGGGATCATATGAATACCAGTAGTATCCGTAATGAGGCGACCATATCCACCTTCCATTATAATAAGGCCTCCAGTTGCTCCCTACATTGTAAGGTATCCACATGTTGGTACCATACGTAGAGTTGTACCTCCACCTTCCGGATCTTGACAACTCATATTCATAGTCTTCATAACCTCTGTCAAGATACCTTGAAGAACTGCTTCTTGCATAGTTCACAAGATTATGCCGCTGTTCACTCCAGAGATCAAAATCATCTTTCTCTGATGAATAGAAAAAGAACGGACGTTCCAGGACAGAACCGCTTCTCATAACTATCTTCTGGTTCTCCATGACATTTCTACTGAGATTTTCACCTGCAACCTCTGCAAGCCCCTCATACACAAATACTTCTGTCCCCCGCTCTCCATTGTAGTTTATCCTGTAAACACCTCTGTTGAGAATGAAGATACCGCAATCAGGTGTCTGAACCTCTACATCTTTTTTATAATCCAGATGATTAAGGTCAAGATAGATCCCGCCTCTCCTCACAAAGATCCTGAGGTCTGTTTTTCTCAGCTCCGGTACTTTCTGGAATTCTACTTCAGTATCATAATCAAGCCTCAGGAAATTCGACCTGCCGAGATAGATATCCAGCCTGCCGTCATTTGTACCTGCTATATCTTTTTCAAAAATAGGAATATTTACACCTGCTTCTTCGCGGCCCTCGTCGAAGCTTCTGGTCACATAGGTATCTCCCTTGGAGTATTTGACCTTAACAACCTTTGCATTGTCATAATATTTTGCAACAGTCTGTTCCGGCTGCTGATAATCAGCTGACACCGGGACAGCCATTAGAACTGCTATGACTGAAAGTATTAGTAATTTTTTCATTTTTACCTCCTACTCTTACATAAGCAAAATCAATGCCAATATAATTATGCAGACAATGTCCTGTTTTTACCACAAATAGAGGAAAGTAACTTAGATTTATTCAATATTACTTTTTTTTCGGCAGTTTTACAGCTTTTACGGTCTCATCAGCAAGTTTGTTGATTTCTTCTATCAATACAGTGTCTTTATTATCAATATAGTAGGGTGTCTCATTATCTTTTTTTAACCCCACTCTGTTATCGAAGGGGAATTCTGCAAGAATTTTATATCCGAGGGCCTCAGTTGAATTTTTCGGATCAGAAACCGGGAACATTTCAGTTTTTTCATTGCAATGAGGGCATTGAAAATACTTCATATTCTCTACGATACCGATAATATCGGTCTCAATTTTATCAGCTTTGAACATATTTATCATTTTGACTACATCTGCGATCGATGCTTCCTGGGGAGTGGTAACAATTATTCCTCCGTCCAGTTTAACCTTCTGCAGAATAGATAGCGGGACATCGCCTGTTCCGGGAGGCAGGTCGATCAGTAATACATCAAGATCTCCCCATTTAACATTCTGGAGGAATTGTTCGATAAGCTTATTTGCAAGCGCTCCTCTCCAGATCAGAGCTTTCTCCCTGTCAGTAATAAATCCAACAGACATGATCTCCATCCCGAACTTTTCAATAGGGATCATAAACTCTCCCTCCGCCGTCACCTTTGCGCCATCAACTCCGAGCATAAGCGGAACATTCGGGCCGTAGAGATCCGCATCCATCAATCCGACCTTATACCCTTTTGAAGCCAGGGCAAGAGCCAGGTTAACAGTTACAGTAGATTTCCCGACACCGCCTTTCCCGCTGGCAACAGCAATTACTTTTTTTGCCGGAACAGGTATTTTTTCGAACAGCGACATATTGTTGTATAATTTTGATTTGTCTTCCATTTTACCTTCCTTTTTTGATAATCAGGGATTTTTCATTATAAGATATTTCCCGAAGTATAAACAACCCGCCGTTTCACAGCGGGTTATATTTTGATTTATTTCTAGAGTTGAATTACAATGTCAAGGAGCTATGATCGCCTCAGTAGGACAGACTTCCACACAGGCTCCGCAGTCTGTGCATTTCTCTGGATCGATCTCATACTTGTCATCTCCGGCCGAAATAGCTTCTACCGGGCATTCAGCTTCACAAGCACCGCAACTAATGCAGTCTTCAGTAATTTTATGTGCCATATTACCTCCTTTTCAAGAAAAAATATTTTAATTGCAAAGTCCCGTTTTGTCAACAAAATTCAATAATTATTTTAACATTTTACAATGCTGCTCCATGTACCCTCTCCTATTTACATTTAACAAAGATTGAACTAAAATAAAATTTAAACTCAATACCGTTTTAAAAAGATAAAATTGTAATTAATTGGAGAAAAATATGAGAAAAAAAACCTTGCTGATCATTGTGACCCTGCTTGTTTTAACTGCTGTTATTCTACCCTTAGAGAAATCAGTGGAAGGGGCTGAATTGTTTCCACCCCTTAACGGATTTGTGTTTGACGGAGAGATTGAAACATACACACCCGATACACTCTTTGAATATATAAACGGAGGTGCGGATCTATTCCTGAATTTTGAATTCATTAAACTTCATTCTCTGAGATATAAAAATGATAAAGGGGGAGAAATAACTGTAGATATCTATCTCCATGAAGACCTCCAGAACGGATTCGGGATATACACCCAGGAAAAGCCGGATGAAGGAAGCTTTATAAAAACAGGCACAGAAGGATATTATGAAGAGGGGGTCCTGAATTTTTTCAAAGGCCCAGCATATGTAAAGATCAGCAGTTTCGACCTGGGAAACGAAGAAGAGAGCATTCTGAAAAAGCTGGCTGAGAATATTGCCGGTAAAATTTCCCAACCTGATGGATATCCTGCCATATTTTCAAAATTCCCCGGAACAAACAGCATAAAAGGATCGGACAAATATATTAACCTCAACTTTCTGGGACACTCATTTCTAAACAAAGTATATTTCAGAGAATACCTGATCGATGAGAAGGCCGTGAAGTTTTTTATTATTAAGGATGATGCCTCAGGGCAAATAAATAAAGCCCTGACCGGATATACGGATTTTATTAAAAAGAAAAGTGGAAAAATAGTAAAAGACGGTGGAATTGTCACTTTTACAGATCCTTACTATAAGAAGTACGGGAAGATGAACCTTCTTATCTCCGGAGATATCCTTGTGGGAATGTTCACTGACAATAAGGAATTATTCCTTAAAATGGCAGAACATTTTATCAAAGGAGAGAAATAGAAGATCACAGGTTTACCGTTTTGTTTTTTCATTAATCTTTGATACTATAAATATTCGGTTAGTTATATAAAACCATACAGGAGGAACAATGTTCGAATCAAATGTATATAAAAGAAGAAGGGAAGTATTAAAGAAAAATATGGGATCGGGGATCATTCTGATACCGGGGAATGTTGACTCACCCATGAATTATCCTGCAAATCCTTTTCATTTCAGACAGGACAGCACATTTTTATATTATTTCGGACTCAATAAAGCCGGATTTTACGGAGTGATCGATGTTGATAGTGGAGAGGATTACCTCTTTGGTACAGATTTCACCATCGACGATATAATCTGGATGGGGCCTCAACCTCTTGTTTCAAGCCTGGCAGAAAGTATCGGGACATCAAAATCCGGAACCATTTCTGAAATGAAAACAATGCTTGATTCTGCAATAAATGAAGGGCGGAAA
>Ga0209013_10002650_pt1 | contig 16106 bp, 15 predicted proteins | sample Cruoilmetagenom2_FD_187291 | JGI IMG/M metagenome (GOLD analysis project Ga0209013, IMG submission 187291) | Oil polluted marine microbial communities from Coal Oil Point, Santa Barbara, California, USA - Sample 2 (SPAdes) (version 2) | ecosystem: Environmental > Aquatic > Marine > Oil seeps ... | reverse complement strand
GGTGGGTTGGAAAGTCCGGCTTCGCCCTTCGGGCTACGCCGTGACAGGCTTCATTCTCATCCTGCGGCTGAGAACGAAGCCTGGTGGAGCCGAACGGGATCGAACCGTCGACCTCCTGAATGCCATTCAGGCGCTCTCCCAACTGAGCTACGGCCCCACAGGAACGGACTTTGTAGCAAAGGGCACGGTGTGTTGTCAATCGGTGTTAATATGTTTTGGCAAGGAAGTGCATGGGGCCTGGTGGCTTCCGCGGACTTCAAATCCGTTGGGCCGGCCCCTTTTCGGGTCGGTCGGAGGGTTCGATTCCCTTGCGCTTCCGCCACCTTGTCCACGGTCGGCGGAGGCGGTGTCCAACACGGCGCTTTGGAAGGTTTCGGTGCATGTCCAGCGATGAGTTCGTGTTTCGAGGAGAGCTCGAGAAGACGCCGCTGCCCGCCATGCTGGCCACGGTGCATCGGTACGGCGTTCCCGGGGTCATGGAGCTGGTCTGCGACCAGGAGACCAAGAGGATTTTCTTCGGCGACGGCGACGTGATTTTCGCAACTTCGTCGAATCGAACCGAATCTCTTGGCGGCCACCTCGTACAGACCGGGGCGATCACCGAAGCGCAGAACGAGGCCTCCGCCGCGGAATTGTTGAGCTCCCCCGGGACGCGCCACGGCGAAATCCTCATGCAGATGGGATTCATCGAACCCGAGCAGCTCGGCTCGGCGGTTCGCGACCAGGTGCAAGCGATTCTCTGGAGCCTGTTCAACTGGAATGAAGGGCGGGTGAGCTTCAGGGTGGGTCGTTTCCGCGACGACGAGGTCTACAAGATCAAGATCCCGACGCCCCGCGCGATCCTCGCGGGTTGCCGGCACATCGCTGACCCGAAGGTAGTCACCATGAGGCTGGGTGGTCGCGAGGCCGTGCTCAAGAGGCTTCCGCGCCCCCCCCATATGGAGAGGTTTCAGTTCGAGGCTGACGAGCGGGGGCTTCTTGAGCTGGTGAACGGTAAGCAAACCCTATACGAGCTATGCGAAGCCGGCCCTATGAGCGCCGGGGCCAATGCCCGGGTCCTGTACGCCATGACCGAGTTGCAGCTGGTGGCCTCGGACCCTAACTCCAACGGCGCAATCCGGATCCAGGTGCGCGGATAGGTCTTTCATGCCCCTCTACGAGTACGAGTGCTTCCTCTGTGGTCATCGCTTCGAGAGAATCCAGAAGGCCAGCGACCCGTTGCTCGATCAGTGCCCGGATTGCGGAGGCGCGGTGCGCCGTCTGCTGGGAGTGCCGGCGCTGCAGTTCAAGGGGAGCGGCTGGTACGTGACCGACTATGGAAAGGGCAACGGCGGCCACGCTACGAATACCGCCAGGGACGAGAAATCGGTGAGTCCTCCACCCAAGAAAGACAAGAAAGAGAAGAAGACCTCCACCAAATCCAAGAGCTGATCATTCGTTGGATTTCGGATTCCTCTTCGCGTCCGGTCGGTGCGCTTCAGGCCACGTTCCAGGGCCGCGCTCCTGAATGCAGCGCGGTCTTCTCTCAGCGCGCTCCCCGAGGTTGCCCCCCTTGACAATGTTTGGGATTGAACGAGAGGGTCACCGAGGCGCCCACGTCCCCAAAATTGTCAAGGACGGCACGCCCGAAGAAGCGTGGGGTCCAAGGCTCCGGGTCTGCGCTTCCGATAGGTGGCGCGACCTTCTCTCGTCGCGCTCAAGCGCGGGCAACACGCCCCGATGCCCTCAGCCACCTCACCGCGCCGATAATTCCGAATTCCGAATTCCGAATTCCTAATTTTCCACAACGGGGTACCCCGGCACTCTCTCGAACTCGATCTCGAGGCCTTCGGTGATTCCCAGGGCGGCGGCCTGTCCCGCCGCGAGCTCGAGGACGGCTCGTGCCGGGTGGTCCGGGACGTAGTTCGGACACGGTTCGGCGCTGCAGGGCTGGGCCTCGGCGATGACGTCCACCACGATCCCGGAGCTGTCGAAAAACACCAGATCGAGGGGGATCAGTGTGTTCTTCATCCAGAAGGAGGGGACGCGCTCCTGGGCGAAGATGAAGAGCATGCCGCGATCCCCGGGAAGTGCGGGGCGGAACATCAAGCCGGTCTCGATCTCGTCCGGCGTCAGGGCGAGCTCGAGGGTGATTGCGACGCCGCCGGGCAGGAGTGCCCGTGGAAGCTCCGTCAACCGGGGCGCCGGTGTTTCTTCGACAGGGGGGGCGGGCGATTGCGCTGCGCAGGCGGCGAGAGTGAGAAGGGTAACCAGCAGAACTCCTCTGCTGGCGAATGATCGGGCGTTCTTGGGCTGATCGTAGGTAGCGAGCTGCATCTTCATCTCCTCGGCTGATCGGGGGTTTTCACTCGTCGCGGACGAGACCGAGCTTGTCGGCATGGTAGCGGAAGGCCCGGTAGGACATCCTCAGTAACTCCGAGGCTTTTTTCTGTTGTCCGCCGGTTTTTTCCAGGGCCTGACGCATGAGGGACAGGCGCATGTTGTCCAAATACTCCTCGAGGTCCAAGCCCTCCTCCGGAAGGCTCGACTGTTCGATCGGGGGCCCTCCCGGATCGCCACGCAGGTGCTCCGGGAGGCTGCCCGAGGATATGATCTCCGAGGCCTCGAGCGCAACCGTTCGCTCGATGATGTTCTCGAGCTCGCGCACGTTGCCCGGCCACGGGTAGGCCTGGAGGACCCGAAGCGCGTCGGGGGTCAGTCTCTTCGCTGGAGTGCTGAAGGCGGCACAGGTCCGCTCGACGAAGTGCCGTGCGAGCTGCGGGAGATCCTCCCCCCGTTGACGCAGCGACGGCAGGTGGAGGTGAAGGACGTTGAGCCGGTAGAAGAGGTCTTCGCGGAAGCCTCTCTCCTTGACCGCTTCCTCGAGGTCGCGGTTGGTTGCAGCCAGCACCCGCACGTCGACCTCGGTCTCCTGGCTGCTTCCCACCGGTCGGACGCGGCGTTCCTGAAGCACCCTCAGTAGCTTGACCTGGGTCGGAGGCGTCAGCTCGCCCACCTCGTCGAGGAGCAGAGTGCCCCCCTCGGCCTCGGCGAAGAGGCCGGCGTGGTCCCGCACCGCGCCGGTGAAGGCCCCGTGGACATGGCCGAAGAGCTCCGACTCCAGGAGGCCTTCGGGGAGAGCGCCGCAATTGACGCTGAGGAAAGGTCCGTTGGCGTGGGCGGAGAAGGCGTGGATGGCACGCGCCAAGAGCTCCTTGCCGGTGCCGCTCTCGCCGGTGATGAGGATCGTGGAAGGCGTCGCCGCGAGCCGCGGAACCATCTCGAGGATGCGCCTGATGGCCGGACTCGAGCCGATGAAGTCCGGTACCTCGACATGGTCCTCGGTGGTCGATTCCCGTTGCACGAGCTTGGCGAGGATCAGCTTGAGATCATCGACATTGAAGGGTTTGGAGAGGTACTCGGCCGCTCCTGCGCGCAACGCATCGAGAGCGTGTTGGGGTGTGGTGTGGGCGGTGATGATGATGAACGGACAGCTGACCTGACGGCGCCGGGCCTCCTCGAGGACCTCGAGCCCGCTGCCGTCCGGCAACTTGAGGTCACACATCACCAGGTCGAAGGTCCCCCCGAGCACCCGCTCGATTCCGCTCGCGACGGTCTCGGCCGTGGTGACCGCGTAACCCTCCTGCTCGAGGAGGATGGTGAGGAACTCGCGCAGCGAACGTTCGTCATCCACCACCAGGATGCTGCCCCGGCTCATGCCGCCTCCGTCATGACCGGCAGCTCGACGGTCACCGTCGTACCGTGCCCAGGGGTGCTGTCGATCGAGACCGAGCCGCCGTGTTCCGCGACCGCGGCATACACGACCGCTAGACCGAGGCCTGTCCCTCCGGGGCGGGTGGTCATGAAGGGCTCGAAGGCCTGGCGACGGACATCCTCGGACATTCCCTCTCCCTCGTCCCGCCAGCGTAGCAGCACCCGCTCACGTTTCCGTTCGGCGGTGATCGTAAGCTCGCCGCCTTCGGGCATTGCCTGGAGGGCATTGCGGGAGAGGTTCCAGAAGATCTGACGAAGGAGGTGTTCCTCGCCGAGGAGAACGAGGCCTTCGGGGACCTCGAGGCGCAGATGATGATTGTCGAGGCGCTCGCTCGAGCGCCCAAGGAGGTCCAGGCAGTCGCGGAGGAGGGCGTTGAGGTCGCAGGAGGAAAAGGTCGTCTGGTGGGGTCGCGAGTACTCCAGGAAGGCGTCGAGGATCCCCGACAATCGGCGTGACTCGTCGACCAGAATGTGGAGCAAGCGATCGCCCTGGTCGTCGAGCTCGCCCGACGAGGCGAGCACCTGGGCGGAGCCCGAGATCGAGGCCAGGGGGTTCTTGATCTCGTGGGCCATGCGCGCCGCCATTTCGCCGGTCGCCGCCATCCGCTCCCTGAGCCGCTGCCTTTCCGCCTCCACCTTGAGCTCGGAGAGGTCCTGAAAGGTCACGATGAAGCCGACCACCTTTTCCTGCTCGTCGGCAAGCGGGCCGACGGTCAGGCCCAGGCGGGCCCCGGATGTCCCGAGGGTTCCCTCCAGACGGACCACCGAACGATCGCGGGCGCGGGTCCTCAAAAGCCCCCAGTTCTGGTCCTCGAGGGGCATCACCTCGTCGAGGCTCGACCCGATAACAGCCTCGCCGTCGATAATCTTGAGGATTTGGGCGCCGGCGGGGTTGAGGTGCAGGACCCGCCCCTCGAGGTCGCTGGCGAGAATCCCGGAGCCAACCGAGCGTACGACGTGGTCGGTCAGGGCCACGAACTGGCTGGTACGCTCGGACTCTTCTTGGAGGCGGTAGTGTGCACTCCGCAAAGACTCTCCCAGATAGGAGACCAGGACAGCCACCAGGACGAAGCCCACGACGTTGGTCAGAAGCTGGATGAGAACCCGCGAGGTGGGAAGCGCGACCTGCATTCCGGCCAGATTCTCGGGCACCGGGAGTACCTCGAAGACCATGAGATCGATGAGCAGGCCGTAGGCCACTGCGGAGAGACCGGCGAAGATGAACCCGCCCCCGCGCAGCAACACCGCGCCGACCACAATCACGGTCAGGTAGAGAAAGGAGAACGGCGAGTACAGCCCCCCGGTGTAGTAGACAAAGCCGGTCACCAAGACGATGTCACCCAACAGCTGGACCACCGACTGGACCCGCGGGGAGATACGCCGGGCGTAAAGGACGAGGTAAAAAAGCGAAAGGCCGTAGCTGAGCAGGATCAGGCCGTAGAAGTTCCGCAAGGGCAGGATCGTCTGGCTGTTGACCTGGATCAGGAGGATGCCGAGGAAGAGGGCGGAGATCACGACCAACCGCAGACCGATCAGCCACTGGAGAGTTCTCGGCGATGGGTAGGAAACGGGCGGGACCGTGGCCCCGCCCTCTGAACCTGCGGCCTTCCGCGACCGCCCTGCCATCAGCCGATCTGGCTAATCAGAGTGAACATCGGCAGGTACATGGCGACCACGATCACGCCGATGATGACACCGAGAATTGCAATGATCACCGGTTCGATCAGTGACATCATGCCTTCGACGGCCGCGTCGACCTCGTCCTCGTAGAAGTCCGCAATCTTGCTCAGCATGGTGTCCATGGCGCCGGTTTGCTCGCCGACGCTGATCATCTGGCACACCATGGGCGGAAACTGCTCGGTGCGGGTGAGGGGATCGGCGATGGTCTTGCCCTCCTCCACCTCCTGGCGGACCTTGAGCAGGGCTTCCTCGATGACCGCGTTGCCGGCGGTTCGGGCGGTGATGTCGAGGGACTCGAGAATCGCCACACCGGAGCTGAGGAGGGTGCCCAGGGTGCGGCAGAAACGCGCCACCGCGATCTTTCGAAGCAACATCCCGAGCACCGGCAGCTTGAGCATCAGCTTGTCGATCTGGTACCGGCCGGCATCGGTCTGGTAGTACTGGCGGATGGCGAATATCGAGCCGAACACGATGAGGAAGATCAACCACCAGAAGTTGCCGATGAAGTTCGAGAGATTGACCACCATCTGGGTCAGCCACGGCAGAGAGCCGCCGAGACCCTGGAAGAGGGTGGCGAAGACCGGGATCACCTTCCACAGGATGACGTAGACGACGACGACGGCGATGGTAATGACCGCTACCGGGTAGACCAGGGCCGACTTGACCTGTGATTTGAGCTTTACCGTCTTCTCGATGTAGGTGGCAAGCCGTTGGAGAATTGTATCGAGGATACCGCCGGCCTCGCCGGCCGCGACCATGTTCACGTAGAGGTCGTCAAACGCCTGCGGATGCTTGCGCATAGCTTCCGCCAGCGAAGAGCCGGACTCGACGTCCTGGCGAACCTGCAGGATGACCTTCTGAAAGGCCTTGTTCTCCTGCTGTTGGCCGAGGATGTCGAGACACTGCACGAGCGGCAGGCCGGCATCGATCATGACCGAGAACTGACGGGTGAAGACCGCGATGTCTTTGGACTTGATTCCGCCACCGAACTTCGGCAGCGCGATCTCCTTGCCCTTCTCCTTGACCGTGGTGACCACGATCTGTTGGCGGCGGAGGGCGGCGATGACGGCCTCTTTGCTGTCACCGATGAGGACGCCCGTCTGGGCGTTGCCGTTGCGGTCACGGCCCTTCCACTCGTAACTGGGCATGTCAGCTCCTCCCTGTTCTCCGTGCCTCAGGCGTCGCGCTCACGGTTCCCACACCACGGTTGATCATGTCTTGCAGCTCATCCTGATGGGAGCTGTACGCCAGTGCGGTCTGCAGCGAAATCATCCTCCGGTGGTAGAGGGTTGCTAGCGCCTGGTTGAAGGTCTGCATGCCGTGCTTGACCTGGCCGGCCTGCATCATCGAGTAGATCTGGTGAACCTTGTCCTCGCGGATCAGGTTGCGAATCGCCGAGCTCGGAACGAGGATTTCGCAGCACAAAACACGCCCCTTACCGGAGGCGCGCTGCAGCAGGGACTGGCAGACAATTCCCTCGAGGACGAAGCTGAGCTGGGCGCGCACCTGCGACTGTTGGTGCTCCGGGAAGACGTCGATGATTCGGTTGATGGTCTGTGGGGCGGAGTTGGTGTGCAGGGTGGCGAAGGTGAGGTGCCCGGTCTCCGCGATGCGCAGGGCCGACTCGATGGTCTCGAGGTCGCGCATCTCACCGATCAGCACCACGTCCGGGTCCTCACGCAGCACCGAACGCAGGGCGTTGGGAAAACTGAGGGTATCCGCGTGCAGCTCGCGCTGGTTGATCATCGCCTTCTTGTGGGAGTGGAGGTACTCGACCGGATCCTCGATGGTGAGGATGTGGAGGGGTTTCTCGCTGTTGACCTTGTCGATCATCGCCGCCAGGGTCGTGGACTTTCCCGAGCCGGTGGGTCCGGTGACCAGCACCAAGCCACGCGGCTTGTTGCACAACGCCTCCACCGAGGGAGGCAGCCCGAGCTCACGAAAGCCGAGGATCTCGTAGGGGATGCGCCGGAAGGCCCCGGCCACCGCGCCGCGCTGCATGAAGATGTTGGCGCGGAATCGGGCCAGGCCTTTGACTCCAAAGGAAATGTCCAGCTCGAGGGTCTCTTCAAAACGGTGTTTCTGGGCGTCGGTGAGGACCGAGTAGGACAGCTTCTTGGTGTCCACCGCACTCATCGGTGGGTGAGAGAGAGAGACCAGGTTGCCGTCGATGCGAATCAGCGGAGGCGAATGGGTGGTGATGTGGAGGTCGGTGCCGCCCTTCTCCACCATGGTTTTGAGGAGCTGGTGCAGGCTTACGGTCATTGGGCTCCTTCCTTCCGCCTACAGAACCGATTCGCGGACCACCTCTTCGAGGGTTGTGACGCCGTCACGAATCTTCTGCAGTCCCGAATTCCTCAATCCGATCATACCTTCTTCGAGGGCCTTGCGTCGCAACTCGATCGCCGAGGCGCCGGACAGGATGAGCTCGCGGATGTCCTCGCTGACCACCATGACCTCATAGATGCCGATCCGGCCTTTGTAGCCTCGCTGGTTACACTCGTCGCATCCGCGCCCCTTGGAGAGCTCGAGACTTGGGGCCTCGGCCTCTGAAAAACCGATGTTGAGCAGAGCCTGCACCGGCACATCCTCCGGCTGCCGGCACTTCTGGCAAATGCGCCGGATTAGACGCTGGGCGACGATCAGGTTCAGCGAGGTAGCTACCAAGAATGGCTCGATACCCATGTTCATGAGGCGGTTGATCGTCGATGGGGCGTCGTTGGTGTGCAGGGTGGAGAGGACCAGATGGCCGGTAAGGGCTGCCTTGATGGCGATCTCGGCGGTCTCGAAGTCGCGGACCTCGCCCACCAGCACGATGTTCGGGTCCTGTCGCAGAAAGGACCGCAGGGCGGCTGCAAAGTTCAGCCCGATGGATTCCTTCATCTGCACCTGGTTGATGCCGGGAAGCTGGAACTCCACCGGGTCCTCGGCGGTCATGATGTTGACCTCGGGTGTGTTGACACGCGATAACGCCGAGTACAGCGTGTTGGTCTTGCCGGAACCCGTGGGACCGGTTACCAGGACCATGCCGTAGGGCTGGAAGATCGCTTCCTCGAAGTACTTGAGGCTCGACTTCTCGAATCCCAGCTTGGTCATGTCGAGCATCAGGTTGTCTTTGTCGAGCAACCGCATGACGATCTTCTCGCCGTGCAGGGTGGGCAGGGTGGAGACGCGGAAGTCGAGCTCCTTGACCTTGCCCTGGAACTTCATCTTGATCTTGATGCGGCCGTCCTGGGGCAGGCGCTTTTCGGCGATGTCGAGCTTGGCGAGGATCTTGAGGCGCGAGCAGATGGCGTCCTTGAGCTTGATCGGCGGGTTCATGATTTCATACAACAAGCCGTCGATGCGGAACCGAACCCTATAGCTCTTCTCGTAGGGTTCGATGTGAATGTCAGAGGCGGCGCGCTTGAGGGCGTCGGTGAGGATCAGGTTCACCAGCCGCACCACCGGCGCCTCGTCTGCGCTCTCCGCCAGGTCGGCGACGTCGAGGTCCTCTTCCTCCTCGAGGACCTCCAGGGAGGCCTCCTCGACCGTGGACAGGTCCTCCATTACCTTTTTCAGCTCGATGGAGTGGGTTGTGCCGTAGTAACTGTCGATCGCCTCGCGCAGGGCCTCTTCCGACGCCACCACCGGTTCCACCCGATAGCCGGTAATAAAGGTGATGTCGTCCATGGCGAAGACGTTGCTTGGGTCGGCCATTGCAACGGTCAACGTGGCGCCCGTCTTGGACACCGGAATGAATTGGTACTTTCGCGCTACATCGGCGGGAATCAGGCGGATTATCGACTCATCGATGTCGAAATGCCGGAGATTAATCGACGGCACACCGTATTGCTGCGAGAGGCAGTCGAGGATGTCCTCCTCGGTGACAAATCCCAGCCGCACGAGGTGCTCGCCGAGCCGTCCTCCGGACTGTTTCTGCTCATCCAACGCTTTTTCCAGCTGCTGATCGCTGACCAGTTTCGCCTTGGTGAGAAGTTCGCCGATTTTCAGGGGCATGAATTCCGTCCGTTTCGATCAACTATTTCAAACAAAATTGTAGCACTCGATTCGTCTCAGGAAAGCGCGCTGATTAACGTTTATCAACGGCTTATCCTATCTATCCTAACAAATGCGGCTGTTTGTCGGCTGCGATCTCCATCACCCGAGCTCTAGCCCGCATATCTTACCGGCTTTCGACGCGAGGGCGGCGAGGTGCTGTGACCAGCGGGGTTTTCGACCCGAGGGGCGCGGAGGCGTACTCGGCAGTACGTCGAGCACCCCGAGGCGAGAAAACACCGCTGGGTGCGGTGCATCGTCGGCCGCAGCAGGAAGCTGGTGAGATATGCGGGCTAGATCTCGCGGGTTCTTCTTTCCTCGCTCTTCGCTCACGAGTCGAGGAGGTTTCGGGCGGAGTCGATGATCTCTTCAGCCGTCACCGCGCGACGGGGGCGAGCACGGGCGGATCCTGATGGCCCGATCGTGGTCTCGGCGGCGCCGGACAGCACGGCCGTACGGGCGCCGAGGGGCCCGTTTCGCCGCCAGTCGCTGGCTAGGAAAACCGCCAGCGTGGGCACTCCGAGGCTAGCTCCCAGGTGTACCGGACCGGTGTCGCCGCCGATGACGAGCGCCGCCCGGCCGAGCAATGCCCCTAGCTCCTCGAGATCGGTCGGAGGCGCGAGGTGCACGCCGAAGTCGCCGGCGTCTACCACGGACTCGGCACGCGGCCTCTCCCCCGGTCCCCAGGCCACCACAGCTTCCAGGTCCAGCGTCGTGAGGCCACGTGCCACGGTGGCCAGGGTCTCGACCGGGAGCGCCTTGTGGGCGCCTCCGGCGCCGGGGAGAATCACCGCGTATGGCTTCTGCCAGGGGCCGACGGGCGCGCGGGGGAGGACCCTCTCGAGGAACCATGACCCGTCAGGGGGTTGGACCGGAGGCGGCTCGACGCCCAGGCTGCGCACCATCTCGAGGTTGGTGGCCACCACATGCCGCCCGGCGGTCGCCCCGGGGATAGTTTCGGTGTAGACGAACCCGGCCACACGCTCTCGCCGCCAGGGACGCGCGAGACCCACGCGGCGGGGAGCTCCGGTCCAGCGAGTGATCACGGCCGACTTGAGCACGCCCTGGGGATCGAGCGCAATATCGGGCTGCAGCTCGCTGAAGCGGGTGCGTAGCGAACCGGTCTCCATCCGAGTTCGCGCCGCCAACGGTCGCCGCCGCCAGCGCCCGCTGGCTACGGTGAACACCGCGTTCACCGCTGGGTGACCCTCCACCAGGGTTCGGAGCGATTCCTCCACGACCCACGTGAGGTGGGTTTCGGGATGGGCCTTCCGAATGGCCTCCGCGAGTGGCCAAGTGTGGACGATGTCGCCAAGGGCGGACAAACGGACGAGCACGATTCTCATCTCGACCACCCACAGCAGTTTTTAGTTTTTAGTTTTGAGTTTTGAGTTACGGACGCCCATCGGGGGTCGTCACTCACACCGCCCAGCGTGTGGCCGATCGCCAACCCCTTCCCACCTTCCCTTTCGAACCGCCGTTCACTGGGCGCCGTCGGGCGCGAGCTCCAACCCTCGCCCAATCGATGAGGGTGGGTGGGGAAAAACTCAAAACTCAAAACTCAAAACTCAACACTGAACGGTCTACCCGAAGCGGTCGACGATGATGCCTATGAGGTCGGTGGTGGCGTGGTCTTTTGGGTCGCCGCAGATGGCCGTTCTCCCTCCGTACGCCTCCACCACGTCCCGCTCGGGCACGCTCTCAACGGTGTAGTCGGTTCCTTTGGCATGGACGTCCGGTCTCAGCTTTTCGAGAACCGGCGCCACCGTCGGGCTGTCGAAGAGACAGATGCGGTCGATCATCCACAGGTGGGAGAGGATCTCGACCCGCTCCGCCTCGGGAATGATCGGACGCCGGACGCCCTTGCTCGATCGAACCGAGAGGTCGGAATTGACGGCTGTCACCATACGGTCGCCGAGGGCGCGAGCTGCGGCCAGATAGCGAAGGTGGCCCACATGGGGTAGGTCGAAAGCACCGTTGACCAGCACCACCTCGAGGCCTTCATCCTGCCAACGGGCGCACTCCTCGACGAGCTCGTCGATGGTTCGCAGCTTGTCTTCAGGAAGAGTCATCTGCGCCTCCAGCGATGGCGACCGCGTGCCGGAGCTCATCGGCGGAGACGGCGGCGGTGCCCAGCTTCATGACCACGAGGCCGGCGGCGATGTTGGCGAGCCAGGCGGCCTCCAACGGTCTCGCTCCTGCCGCGAGAGAGGCGGTCAAAACGGCGATCACGGTGTCGCCGGCGCCGGTGACGTCGGCAACCTCGTCGGAGCCGTAAACCGGAATATGGTGTGGATCATGTTCCTTCTCAACCAAGGTCATGCCGCGATTCCCCCGGGTGGCGAGCACGAAGCGTGCGCCGAGCTCACGGCGCAACTCGTCGGCTGCGACGGCCACCATCTCGTCGGAGAACAACCGGCGCTGGGCATGGACCTCGAGCTCCTGGAGATTCGGGGTGGCGCCGTCGACGCCGGCAAAACGGCCGATGCGATACCTCGAGTCGAGGCAGAGCCAGGGGCCGGTGGGTTGCGAGTGCGGGAGGTCCTGCAGATCCTGCGGTCGGACGCAGCCGTAGCCGTAGTCGGAAATCGCCAGTGCACCGGCGGTCGAGATTGAGTTCTTGAGATGCTTGAGCATGCGAGAACGCCAGGCGCCGTCGTCGGGAAGCTCGTCTTCGATGTCGTAGCGTGCCACCTGGTGTTTGAGGGACGATGAGCCCCCGCCGAGAATACGGACCTTGGTTGGGGTGCGGTAGCCGGGAACGCTGACGACGCTCGTCGTGTCGATGCCGCGCGATTCCAGGGATGAGCGCAACGCTCGCCCGGGCTCGTCATCACCGACAGCCGCCACTACCGTCGCCTTGACGCCGAGGGCGGCGAGATTTGCGAGCGCGTTGGCCCCCCCGCCGGGAAGGTCGCGCTGCTCCTCGTGACGAAGGATGATCACCGGGGCTTCGCGGGAGATTCGCTTCGGTGTGCCGAGAATGAAGCGGTCGAGCACAAGATCGCCGTGGAGCACGACGCGTGCGTCGGCAAAACGATCCACAAGATCGAGAAGGCGGTTGCTGTCGATCATGGCGAGTGCGAGTTTATCTCATCGCGCCCAAACGCGACCAACTGGCCCCAACCCTCTCGGCCGCTTCCCCGCGCCGAAAATTCCGAATTCCGAATTCCGAATTCCGAACTCCCTCGGGAAGACTCTCCTATACTGGGCAGCGATGACTGACTTCCTCCTCTCGCCTCCCCTGGCCCGCTGGGACGGCCTCCACCTGGTGCTCGACCTGCAGCTCGTGGAGAGGCACCTTGACCATATCCTGGCGAAGGGCGGGCGAATTCGAGATCTCCGCCTGCAGGGGGAGGGGGATGCCGTTTCAGCTCGCGCGACCGTGCTGTGGAAGGGTATCCACTCCCGGGTGGGCTTCGAGCTGGCCGAAATCCGCCTCCGCCACCGGTATCTCGGTCTGCGCATGCGCAAGCTGCGGGCGTTGGGAGGGGTGCCGGTACCGCGCGTCGCGGTAGAACTGGGCCTGAGCTCGATGGAGAGCCCGCTGCTGACCGTGTTTCGCGGCCAGGGAATCGTGGTGGTCGACCTCCGCACGTGGTTGCCGGCTGAGCTCGACCTCGAGGTGGTGACGGTGCAGGCCACCGCACGCTCGATGCATGTCTGGTTCGGTCCGGGACATTTGCAGGAGCTTCCCCAATCGGACCGGCGCCGGTTGCCGGCAGAGACCGCATCGAGCTGAAAAACCGCCCCAAATTGCCTTGACAGGCGGGGTTTGCTTGGGTAGAGTCTTCTTCCCCTGTGTCCACAGGGGCTGTGAACTTTGCGCGAGGAAGCGAGATTATGGGAACCTATGTACCTAAAACGGGTGAAATTACGCACGAGTGGGTGGTGATGGATGCTTCCGACCAGGTGCTCGGGCGTCTCGCCTCTGAGGCGGCGCGGCTCCTGCGCGGAAAGCACAAGCCGGAGTACACGCCCTACCTCGACACCGGGGACTTCGTGGTCATCGTCAACGCCGAGCGCGTCAAGCTCACCGGCAGCAAGCTGGACGACAAGAAGTACTACCGGCACTCGGGCCGTCCGGGAAACCTCAAGGTCGAGACCGCCCGGGAGCGTCTCGAGAAGTATCCCGAACGAGTCATCCAGGCCGCGGTGTGGGGCATGCTGCCCAAGAATCGCCTCGGCCGAAAGCTGTTGAGCAAGCTCAAGGTCTACAGCGGGTCCGAGCACCCGCACGAGGCGCAGCAGCCGAAGACCCATGCCCTGTGAATTGAGAGGGGGAGTTCGTGGCTGAGATTCAGTACTACGGCACCGGGCGACGCAAGACAGCGGTGGCCCGCGTGTACTTGAGACCGGGGAGTGGCAAGATCACGGTCAACCGCCGTGACTTCGACAACTACTTCCCGAACCAGGTTCTGAAAATGGTTATCCGGCAACCGCTGTTGCTGACCGAGACCGCCGATAAATTCGACATCCTCATCAACGTCGTCGGAGGCGGTCCCACCGGCCAGGCGGGCGCCATCCGCCACGGAATCTCCCGCGCCCTGCTCGAGTACAACGCTGAGCTGCGTCCGCGGTTGAAGGCGGTCGGCTTCCTGACCCGCGACGCACGCAAGGTGGAACGCAAGAAGTACGGGCAGCCGAAGGCCCGCAAGCGCTTCCAGTTCTCCAAGAGATAAGGTAGAGACATGGCAACTATTCAGATGAAGGAGCTGCTCGAAGCTGGAGTCCACTTCGGGCACCAAACGCGGCGATGGAACCCGAAGATGAAGCCTTATATCTTCGGCAAGCGCAACGGCATCCACATCGTCGACCTGCAGAAAACGCTGTCGCACTTCGAAGAGGCCGCGGACTTCATCCGTGACCTCGCAGCCAACGGGCGCAACGTGCTCTTCGTAGGCACCAAACGCCAGGCTCAGGACGCCATTCGCGAAGAGGCCGTCCGCTGCGGCATGTTTTACATGAATCACCGTTGGTTGGGCGGGACAATGACCAATTTCCGCACCATCCGCAAGTCGATCCAGCGCTTCAAGGAGATCGAGGGCATCCTCGGCAACGAGGAATCCCACCTGACGAAGAAGGAGCGCATCCGGCTCGAGCGCCAACGGCGCAAGATGGACCGTGCCTTTGGCGGCATCAAGGACATGGAGGATCTCCCCGACGCGATTTTCGTGATCGACACGGTGCACGAGCACATCGCGATCAAGGAGGCCAACAGGCTCGGCATCCCTGTGGTGGCGGTGGTGGATACCAACTGCGACCCGGAAGAGGTGGACTTCCCGATCCCCGGCAACGACGACGCCATCCGCGCCATCAGGCTTTTTACCTCCCGTGTCGCGGAGAACGTACTCGAGGGGCTCAACCTGGCCGACGAGCGCTTCGTTGGCGAGGAGGAGAGCGGGGAGATCGCGGAGGAGATGGTGAAGGAGGCCGGCGCCGAGGTTTCGCCGGTTGAAGAACCGGCGCGCGAGACCGCTCCGGCTGAGGAGCCCGTCGAGGAATCCCCGCCGATTGAAGAGGTGGTTCCGGTCGAGGACGTCGCTTCAGTCGAGGAGGTCGCTTCAGCCGAGGAGGCCCCTCCGGCCGAGGAGGTCGCGGTGGCGGAGGAAGAGCCCCCGGCGACCGATGTCCCAACAGGGGACGAGGAGGCTGCGGAGGTTGCTGAAGCCGAGGTCGAGGTGGCCGCCGAGGAGCTTCCGACCGAGGTGGAGGAAGCCGGGGAGGAAGCCGCAGAGGAGAAGGACGAGGTGGCCAAGGCCAAGGGCTGAGGCGCCTGTCGGATAAGTGAGTAACGGGGCCAGGGGCGACACGCGTCTGGCCCCGAAGTGTAGAAAGGTGAGAGCATGGCAATAACAGCACAGGCGGTCAAAGAGCTCAGGGACCGTACCGGCACCGGCATGATGGACTGCAAGAAGGCCCTGATGGAGGCGAACGGCGACCTCGAAGAGGCGGTCAAGGTCCTGCGCACCAAGGGTCTGGCGGCGGCGGCCAAAAAGGCCCACCGCTCGGCCAGCGACGGCGTGGTCGCGGTGGTCGGTGGTGAGGACGCGATGGTGGTTTTGGAGCTCAACTGCGAGACCGATTTCGTGGCCCGCAACCCGGATTTCACGACTTTTGCCGAGGCCCTCGCCGGCCAGTCGCTGGCCTCGGGCGCACGCAGCGTCGGGGACCTCATGGCCCAGCCATTCGAAAACGACCCAGAGCACACGGTCGAGGAGATGATCTCCCAGAAAGTGGCCACCATTGGTGAGAACCTGGTTCTCAACCGCCTTGTCCGCATCGAGGCGGGTGCGGGCAACCGGCTCAGCTCCTATGTGCACGGCGCCGGGAAGATCGGGGTTGTGGTCGAGGGTTCGGGCGGTGCCACCGACGAGGCGCTGCACGACGTCGCCTTGCACGTGGCGGCCACGGAACCTCGCTTCGTTACCCGGGACGAGGTGACTGAGGATGTGCTTGCGACCGAACGCGAGATTGCCCTCAAACAGGCGATCGAAGCAGGTAAGCCCGAGGAGATCGCCAAGCGCATTGTCGACGGGAAGATGAACAAGTTCTTCGAGCAGGAGGTGCTGCTCGATCAGGCCTTCGCCAAAGACCCGAGCAAGTCGGTGACGGAGTACCTCAAGGAAGCTGCC
>Ga0209013_10002649_pt1 | contig 16112 bp, 15 predicted proteins | sample Cruoilmetagenom2_FD_187291 | JGI IMG/M metagenome (GOLD analysis project Ga0209013, IMG submission 187291) | Oil polluted marine microbial communities from Coal Oil Point, Santa Barbara, California, USA - Sample 2 (SPAdes) (version 2) | ecosystem: Environmental > Aquatic > Marine > Oil seeps ... | reverse complement strand
AATTAAGCACTCACATTAGTGTTTAATCTGTAAGCGTCAAATAGTGAACACCTTGTTTCTTAGAAAAGAAAACGCCTTTCCAACTTTTTGTCGGAAAGGCATTTTTCTATTTTATCTTTTGAATGTAACAGTCTTTTGGAAGTTCTTTTGACCACGGCATGAGATGGTCGTTTTTCAGCTCTCCGCTCATATCGAGTTGCGGAAGTTCTTCGAAAAGAAATTGAAGGTAGAAAAACAGGTTCAAACCGTTTTCTTTGGATCTTGCCCCGCTCGTCGAAACGGCGAACAGCCAATTCTTACGGTTATGTACTTACTTCTAATTCTGCTAATCATAGTTTTTTTGGATGCCTTTGAAATATGCTGAAGGGTGTCACATAAATAAATTCGAACATGGTCTGTAGTTATTTTTTTAGGTAAAAAACCATCTTTTTCCGGAAAACTGCTGTATAAAAAGGTTTTTACGGTTTTGCATTGAGAAATAATTGTATTTTCACTCAATCTACATACTTCAATTAAGTAATTTCGGAACCTGTCTATTTCTGTTTCGATAGAAAGATCAACATCAAAATCTGTGGTGTACAGACGTCTAAAAAAGCGGTTACCGCTGTAGAAATAATAATAAGTATAAAGAGCGGACTGAATCATCTTCTTTTGGAATGAAAACGGAATCTCTGTTAGATACTCAAATACATGGGATGAGACATTGAAACCTGAAGGTGATTATTTACAAAGCACGTGGGAGCAATCGGTTTACCCAATGGCTGATCTCATGGAAATTGATATTTTTCTACCAAAAGTTTCTCCCCAACCTCATACTAATTTAGCCTTTGAAGGTTATCAATATGCAAAGGAAAAAGATAGAGGTAATGAGTACAATGAACGCATGTTACGTGCCTTTTTCCAGGAAGAAAAAGATATTGGAAATATCAATATTCTAACAAAATTAGCTGATGAAATAGGAGTAGATGAAAAAGAGTATAGAGAGGTTTTAACAATAAGAAGATACAAAGATGCTCATGAAAAAGCATTGAAACATGCTTATGAGGCAAATATAACTGCCGTGCCGACGTTTGTTATAGGTGCTACAAAATTGCAGGGGTTCGTTCAAAGGAAACGCTTGAACAACTCATAAAAGATGAATCAGCTAAACAAAAACCTCAAATATTAACGGAAGGTATGACATGAGGTATTGATGGATGTTAATTGATTCAATGAAATTGAAACATACTATATATGTTTTTGAATATGAGAGGAGATTAATTTATGACAAATCAAGAGTTGTTATTTGAGAAAGTGACATTAGGTAGTACAACAATAGACAACCGGGTAGGAGTTGCCCCAATGACACGGACAAGTGCTACACCGGAAGGGTATGCAACCGAGCAAATGGTTTCGTACTATACGTCTTTCGCCCGTGGCGGATTTGGACTAATAATTACAGAAGGAATTTACCCAGATGATAAGTATAGTCAAGGGTATTTGAATCAACCGGGTATTGTTTATGACAAACAAGTGCAAGCGTGGAAGAAGGTAGTGGATTCTGTCCATCAAGCTGGAGCTAAAGTATTCGCACAACTCATGCACGCGGGGGCATTGTCTCAGGGGAATCGTTTTGTGAATGAAACAATTGCTCCTTCTGCTGTTCCACCAAAAGGGGAACAAATGGAGTTTTATGGAGGGAAGGGGCCGTTCCCTACACCAAAAGAAGCATCTAAAGAAGAAATCACAGAAGTAATAGAAGGGTTTGTGAATGCGGCTAAACGTGCTAAAGCAGCTGGATTTAATGGAGTAGAAATTCATGGTGCAAATGGTTATATTCTCGATCAATTCCTAACCGATTATACAAATAAGCGTACGGATGAATATGGTGGATCGACTGAAAATCGGGTTCGCTTATTAGTAGAGGTGTCTAAAGCAGTAAGGGAAGCAGTTGGTCAGGATTTTACCGTTGGGATTCGAATTTCACAAGGGAAAGTAAATGATTACACACACAAGTGGCTGGGAAAAGAAAGAGATGCTGAAATAATTTTTGGTCAGCTAGGACAAGCGGGTCTTGATTTCATCCATGTCACTGAATATGAAGCTTGGCAACCAGCATTTCCGGAAGGAGAAGGAACGACGGCAACCGATTCAGCCTTTGGTGATGGCGGAGCATCATTGGCAAAGTTAGCAAAAACATACGGTAAATTGCCTGTGATAGCCAATGGGCATCTTGAGGACCCAGCAAAGGTAAAAGAAATCATTGAAAGAGGAGAGGCCGATGTTGTTACTCTTGGTAAAGGTGCACTTGCGAATCATGATTGGGTGAAAAAAGTGAAAAATGGTGCAGGCTTAGCAGATTTTCAACCTGAGAAAGTGTTGAGTCCCAATGCTAAAATTAAAGAGTTTGAAATGTAAAGGTGGGATTATATAGACTTTCAAGTATCCGGACAAAGCAATTGGATGCAAATTATTATTAAGGACCCCACCCGTTAACCATAGTGTTAAGTGTTCTTGCCGATCAGCGGGGATTCAATTAGAGACAGATTGGAGAAAAACAAAAAATGGAGGTAAAAAATTATGGCAAAAGTATTAGCAGTTTTATCAAGTGGATATAAGGATGAAGAAAATAAATATGAAACGGGTTGGTGGGGAGAAGAACTTTTTGCTCCTCTAGAAGCATTAGAAAAAGCAGGACATCAAGTTGATCTGGCTTCGCCATTAGGGGGGAAACCAGATGTGGATCAAACGAGTTTTTTACCTGAATATGATCCAGAAGGAACTTATAAGGCTTTATATAAATCAGGTCGGGCAGATAGTACACAGAAACTATCTAATATAAACCCAAAGGAATATGATGTTGTATTAGTTGTTGGGGGTCATGGAGCAATGTATGACCTTGCCAAAGATGAGAATTTACATCGTATTATCAATGCAATTTATGATAAAGGTGGAATTATTGCTGCTGAGTGCCACGGTCCAGCCCCACTTATTTGGACAACGCGACCTGATGGCAATAGCATTATAGCAGGAAAGAAAGTGACAGGTTATCCAGATGAAATCGAACCTGAAGGCTTACTTGATATTCTTCCGTTCAGCCTCGAACAAGAAATGACGAAAATTTCTCAATATGAGCAAGGCGATTTAAAGGAAAAAGCACATGCGGTTTGGGCAGATGATCAGATTGTAACAAGTCGTGATCCGTTTTCATCAGAACGAATGGGTGAAGAATTAGTAAGGGCGCTTGAAAAGAAGAAATAATGTTTTTTAATGGGGATTGGTAACATGAAGGACAAGTTTGATTTAAGTGGGAAAGTAGCACTCATTACAGGAGCAGGTAGAGGGATTGGAAGAACACTTGCTGAAGGTTTAGCTGAAGCTGGAGCAGATGTTGTCTTAGTTGCTCGAACAGAAGAAGAAGTGAATAATGCGGCAAATGAAATAACCAAAAGCACAGGTCGTAAAACACTTGCATTAGTTTGTGATATAACTGATGGAGAGGCTGTGCATAATACCGTGAACACAGCGTATAACCATTTTGGGCATCTTGATATTTTAGTTAATAATGCTGGGACAAGTGTTCGAGAAACAACCTTAGATTTATCTGAAGAAGATTGGGATAAAGTCATGGATGTTAACTTTAAATCAGTATTTTTGATGTCTAAAGCGGTTGGAAAATATATGATGGAACAAAAGTCAGGAAGAATCATTAATGTTGCCTCTGTGGCATCTGCATTAACGTTATCATCCGGAACACCATACGGACCAAGTAAAGCAGGTGTTGTTCAATTAACTCGTCAAATGGCGAATGAATGGGCAACACAAGGAATTACGGTTAATGCAATAAGCCCTTGGTTTTTTAAAACAGCATTAAACGCAACAGCATTAGAAAACGAAGAATTCCGTAACCTATTAGAAAGAAGGACACCGATGAAGCGGCTTGGTCGATTGGAAGAACTTATTGCTCCTGTTATCATGTTTAGTTCAGATAGTGCAAGTTATATTACTGGTCAAAACCTTTTTATTGATGGCGGAGTAACTAATTACGCCTTTTAACTCTCAATGCAAAGGATAGGTTGGTTGTTATTTAAAATAATTATGTCCCATTTCATACAAATGAAGTGGGGCATTTATTAGTTTATCAAGTCATTTTATTTCTTGAAACAACGTGATGTTGCTAAACATATTTGTAATATCAGTACAGATTGGGGTTACTATTATGAATAGAACATTGTTTACGCTTTTAGTAATCATTACTACAGGTTTGATGGGATCTTCGTTTGCAATTGGTAAGATCGGGTTGAACTATGTTTCACCATTATTTTTAGTAGGATTGCGTTTTACGATTGCTGGTTTATTAATGGGTGCAATTGTTGTCCTATTAAAAAGAACCCACCCTAGAACTCCGAAGAAATGGTTTCAAATCATAGTTGTTGGTATCTTTCAAACAACTGGGGTAATGGGGGCTATCTTTTTGAGTTTACGAACAATCACAGCAGGAGAGTCCTCTATTTTGACCTTTACCAATCCTTTGTTGGTTGTTATTTTTAGTACATTGTTTTTGGGAACAAAATATCGTTTTCCCCAATGGTTAGGCGTCGTGGTTGGATTCTTAGGTGTATTTATTACGCTAGGTGCAAAATTAGATATACAACAATTTGGAACCATTTTGGGGATTTTCAGTGCAGTCTCTTGGGCTATTGCAACCTTATTATTGAAAAAGTGGGGTTCCGCTTTTGATACTTGGGTCTTAACTGCTTATCAAATGCTTTTTGGAGGTATTTTGCTACTATTGAGTAGTGTGGTGTTTGAAGAAGTAAAACTTAATATAAGTGCTTTATCAATTTTTATTATTTTATGGTTGGCAATTATGGCTTCTATTGTCCAATTTGCAATTTGGTTTTTTCTCTTACAACAAGAAGACTCAGGGAAGGTTAGTGCCTTTTTATTCCTCGCACCATTCTTTGGTGTAATATTTGGATGGATTTTACTAGATGAAACGCTACATTTATCGACATTATTAGGCGGTGGTCTCATCTTAGTGGGGATCTATTTAGTTAATAAACCGAAAAATCAATTTAAGAAAGAAACGTATTAGTTAATTACTAACCACAAGAGATAATCTTTTGCTGCGTAGTACAAGGATACTATTTAATAGAAACAGCATTTTCCACAACCGAGGGGCTTAATTGAACAAATATAAAAACCAAAAGCTCAGAGCTAATCCTCCGAGCCTACATATCTTCAAACATGTTATGACAGAACTAGAAAATCTAATAAATGTGAAAATAAAGGGTTTTCTGTGATTTTCATAGAAGAAGATAAATAGAAAGATGATTTGTACAAATCTAAAGAAGGAGTTGTTCACTATGTTTGCTGCATTAACCCCATTAGATTGGAAAAGACGAGCAGTGAAATACTATCCGGAAAAAATAGCTGTAATCGATGAAGAAAAGAAATTTACATACAAGGAGTTTGGGAAACGGACAGATCAATTGGCCACAGCATTATACAAAGCAGGAATTCGGGAAGGTGACCATGTTGCGGTCATGTTGCCGAATACACACTATATGCTTGAGTGCTTTTATGGCATCTGTCAATTGGGTGCTGCGATGGTGCCATTGAATTACCGGTTAACTTCCGCAGATTTAGAATACATCATAAAACATAGTGATGCCAAAATGCTAATTGTGGATGAAGAGTTTAGCGGACCTATTGAAGAAATACAGCACAATCTACCCTTTGATCAATTTGTAATCGTTTCAGTTAAGGGACATGAGACTTCACTAAAAGGAGTGGACTATGAAGAGTTTCTTCAACAGTCTTCCGAAATCGAAACGTTACCACAGGTTAATATAGATGAACATCAGCTTTTGACATTGAATTATACGAGCGGAACTACGTCAAGACCAAAAGGCGTGATGTTAACCCACCGCGGGAATTACTTGAATGCGGCGAACTTCTTGTATCATTTAAATGTAAAACACGATGATGTATATCTGCATACATTGCCAATGTTTCATGCCAATGGTTGGGGAGGCGTGTGGGCTATAACTGCGGCAGGTGCTACCCATGTTTGCTTACGTAAAGTAGAACCACCACGAATTCTCGATTTATTTGAAAAGGAGAAGATCTCTTTATTATGCGGAGCTCCAACAGTTGTCAATATGTTGGTGAATGAGCCAAAAGCGAAAGAAGTGAAAATCACGACCAACCCGCGCATGGCGACAGCTGGTGCACCTCCTGCAGCAGCACTCATCGCAAAAGCACAAGAAATTCTCGGGCTGAATATGATTCATGTTTATGGCTTGACGGAAACTTCACCATTTATTCTGTACTGCGAATGGAAAAAAGATTTTGATTCAAAAACATCCGATGAACAAGCGACAATCAAAGCAAGACAAGGAATTGAACTTGCGTTTAATGGCGAAACAAAAGTAGTCAACCAAGAAGACGGAAAAGAAGTAGCGTGGAATGGCAAGGAGCTCGGAGAAATCGTAACGCGAGGCAACGTTGTAATGGAAGGCTATTACAAGGATCCAGAAAAAACTGCTGAAGCAATCAAGGATGGCTGGTTCTACACGGGAGATTTGGCAGTGACGTATCCAGACGGGTTTATTGAAATTCAAGACAGAATCAAAGATATGATCATTTCTGGAGGAGAAAATATTTCATCTACAGAAGTGGAAGGAGTTTTGTATAAACATCCGGATGTAATGGAAGTAGCAGTTATTGCCGTTCCTGATGATAAATGGGGGGAGGTACCGAAGGCAATTATTGTGTTGCATCCTGGCGCAACTATAACAATAGAAGAGATAATTACTTATTGCCGTTCGAATATGGCTCACTTCAAAGCACCCAAAGCAGTTGAGTTCGTAGATGCGTTACCAAAAACAGCTACGGGGAAACTACAAAAATTCCGCTTGAGAGAGATGCATTGGAAAGGAACAAAGATGGTAAATTAATCGTTAGGTAAAGGTTTTCCTTGAATTGTGAAATAGAATAGTAAAAGGACTTCTAGAATTAAGAAGTCCTTTTACTGTTTTCATCATTGTACGAGTTGTAAAGGGAACTTGGGAGAATCGGAAATGGGAATTGTGCTGAAAAAGGTATAGTATCTCAGTCAATAAATCAAATTGGGGGAATTTATGGGTCAGCATATTGTAGATCGTATTGTTCAATGCATGGCATCAAATAGTGTGGATGCCACCATACAGAAAGTGCAAACTGAGCACCGATTGAAACTAGTTGAATTTTGGAAAATAAAAGAAGGATGCAAAGTGTTGGAGATAGGCTGTGGACAGGGCGATACAACCGCGGTGTTGGCTTATTTGGTGGGAGACAAAGGTTTTGTACATGGAATCGATAGTGCTTCACCTGATTATGGAAGTCCTATAACCTTGGATGATTCCATGAACTACTTAATGAATACCAAGATAGGCAACCGGATAAAAGTCGATTTTGAAATGGATATATTGTCATCGGATGTGGATTTTCCTGAAAGTGCTTTTGACTTCATCGTTTTGTCTCATTGTTCCTGGTATTTAAAATCGGCAGAAGAACTTCACGACATCCTGAAGAGATTGAAACATTGGGGGAAAACGTTATGTTTTGCTGAATGGGATACAAGGATTAAGACGGTCGAACAATATCCTCATCTATTATCTGTACTTATTCAGGCTCAATATGAGTGTTTTAAGAAAGACAGCCTTTCGAATGTCCGTACATTGTTCACTCCCGAAGATATTAAATGTGTGACTGAAAATGCCGGTTGGAAAATAATTGAAGAAAAACCGATAGAATCTCCCGATTTACAGGACGGGAAATGGGAAGTTGAACAAGTAATCTCCGAATACCAAGCAGGGCTAAATGCGATTGATAATGTGCCTTTAAAATTCAATGCACTTATTGAATCGCAAATAAATTTGTTGGAAATAGCAATTGATAATATCGAGATTAGGCCTATGTCCGTTTTCACTTTCATAGCTGAATAGTGTTTATTGGATTATGATATTCATTTAAATCAAAGCTATCATGTAGGATTGTTTTGGAAAAACAAAAAGTCAGTTGTTTGCCTGTATGTTTCATACCAAGAACTTTGTGGAAGAATAAAGCATGTAGGGAATGTGATTGCGTTTTTAACCGTATACTTATCTTACTGTCTTAATATATTGTTCCTGAAAATCAGTGGAAATGGGGATTGCAAATAATGAGTTTAACTCCTAAGCAAAGAATTGAATTACATGGCTTTAATAATCTGACAAAGTCATTAAGCTTCAACATGTATGATATCTGCTATACACGAACAAAGGAAGAACGTGAGGCATATATCGATTATATCGACGAGCAATACAACGCAGATCGATTGACCAAAATATTAACAAAAGTATCAGAAATTATTGAGGCAAACATATTAAATATTGCGCAGCAAGATTATGAACCTCAAGGAGCTAGTGTGACAATCTTGGTATCGGAAGGACCCGTTGACTCGTCTCCAATGGAATCCTTTAAAGAATCACCAGGACCAATTCCAGAGTCAGTTGTCGGTCATTTAGATAAGAGTCACATTACGGTTCATACTTATCCTGAATATCATCCGGACGAAGGAATCAGTACATTCCGAGCGGATATTGATATCTCAACCTGTGGAGAAATCTCCCCTTTAAAAGCGTTGAATTACTTAATTCATTCATTTGAAACAGACGTCATGGTCATTGATTATCGCGTCCGCGGCTTTACGAGAGACGTAAAGGGCCATAAGTTATTTATCGATCATGACATCAATTCAATTCAGAATTATATTCCTGAAGGTTTACAAGAGGTTTATCAAATGATCGACGTGAATGTATACCAGGAAAATATTTTCCATACGAAGTGTAAGCTTAAGAAATTCGATATCAATAATTACTTATTTGGTTATAAAGAAGATGAGTTATCTGAAGAAGAAAAAATATCCATTACCAAGAAGTTGAAAACGGAAATGGATGAGATATTCTACGCGAAAAATATGTCCAGAACAGAATAATTGCCACAAAAAAAGGACCATGATAGGTCCTTTTTTATTGTCTTTATTAAGAATCTAATTAAAGCCATCCACGTTCATATTGAACCGTAGATTTGATTTCTGTCCGTAACTCTTTTGCTGCACGGTATGCCCAGTATGGATCACGCAATAACTCACGCGCTAAAAAAATCAAATCGGCACGGTCATTTTTCAAGATTTCCTCCGCATGAAGCGGGGAGGTAATCATCCCAACAGCGCCTGTTGCTATTGGTGTATCGTGTTTAATGGTTTCTGAAAAACTTACTTGATAACCCGGATACGAATCGATGGTAGCAGGCACATTGGCACCTGAACTCACATCGATTAAATCGACACCTTGTTCTTTCATCCATTTCGTCATCGTCACATATGCTTCTGGTGTCATGCCACCGTCTGTATATTCGTGTGCCGAGATCCGAACAAATAATGGACCTTCCCAAACAGCGCGCACAGAGTCAATCGTTTCACGTAGCAGACGATACCGATTTTCATCACTGCCACCATATTCGTCCGTTCGTTTATTTGTTAAAGGGGATAAAAATTCATTTATGAGATAGCCATGCGCACCATGGAGTTCAATGACATCAAAGCCGGCCTTTTTCGCACGAATAGCACCTTGTTTAAATGCTTCCACCGTTTTTACGATATCCTCTTTTGTCATTTCGTTTGGTGTTTTGTATTGATCATCAAATGCAAGAGGTGAGGGGGCAAAAATATCACCATCAACCGTGGCTTTACGACCGGCATGCGCCAGTTGAATTCCGGCCTTTGAACCATGTGCTTTAATTAAATGCACGAGCTCAGTTAAGCCTTTCGTATGTTCGTCGCTCCAAATGCCTAAATCTTTTGCTGAAATACGACCTTCTGGCAGTACCGCAGTTGCTTCCAAAACAATTAAGCCCACTTGTCCGACAGCGCGTGTCGGGTAATGGACACGATGCCAGTCCTCTACTTGACCGTCCTCGTTGTGACTGGAATACATACACATGGGTGCCATGACGACACGGTTTTTAAAGGTTACGTCCTTAATTGTATACTGTTCAAATAATTTTGCCATTCGTGATTGCGCCTCCTTCTATGTATATGATGGTAGTATAACAAATCCACTCATTCATAGCGCTTCCCAAGCTCACGGGAACGTATTTCCGCTTCTTTCAAGCAAGTGGCAAGAATTTCCGCAAAACCATTATGCTGTAGTGATTGAATGCCCGCTTCCGTCGTGCCGCCAGGACTCGTCACTTTTTCACGTAGTATTGCTGGTGTTTCATTTGTTTGTTTCAACATTTCGGCTGATCCGGCAAGGGTTTGCACGAGTAGTTCTCTGGCTACGCGTGGGTCGAGCCCACGTGATATCGCTGCTTGCTCGAATGCTTCCACAAGGTAATAAACGTAGGCCGGTCCACTGCCAGCTAACGCTGTCACTACATGTAACTGTTCCTCATCCACTTCCTGCACCATTCCAATGGCCTGCAGCAGGCTAAGAATTTCTTGTTTCTCTTCCGTCTGCATCTGATTATTCCAAGCGACAGCACTTGCCGACATGCCGACATTTGCAGAAGTATTAGGCATACAGCGGGCAATAGGACGCGTACCAAGCCCTTTTTCGAGGGTATCCATTGGTACGCCTGCCAGTACAGATAAGACGACTGTAGTTGAAGGGAGGTAGGAAGCGATTGCTTGCATACCAGCTTCAACATCTTTTGGCTTCATTGCCAAAATGACCAAATCCGCTTTTTTCACAATTTCTTTATCTTCACAAACAATCTGTACCCCGTATGTTTTCTTAAGAGAAAACAATTTCTCTCGATCTGACTTGTTCATCACATAGACGTTTTCGGGTGCAACCGTTTCCTCTTTCATCCATCCATGAATTATGGCCTGCGCCATGGAACCCGCTCCAACAAATACAATCGTTTTCATTGTGACTCCTCCTTTTTCATTGCATAAAAAAATGCGCTCCCGTCCTTATAAAAGGACGAAAACGCATGTTTCCGCGGTACCACCTTGTTTTGCTCGAAATTAGAGCACAACTTATTCCTTCTTATCGCGAAGGCACGACCATGTTTGCATGGTAGCTCCAAAGTAGGTTCATCGTGTGATTGGGAAGTGTGTCTTTCAGCCGGTGAACACACTCTCTAGGTTCCTTCAACACAATTACTATTCTTTTTCAAAGCCTGAACGTTCTAAATTATTCAAATTATATCCATCATTCCAAACGATTGTCAAGAAGCAATAAATGTAGTATCAAAAAAAATCAGTGGAAGTGGGTTTCCATATCATTGCAAATTAACTTATTTTTACATATTTAAATGGCTAGATGAATAGAGTGATAGTAACCTCAAATAAATGGTGAATATCTCTTAAATTGTATCGAGGTAAGCAAAGGAGAAAGAGTATGAAAAATATGGTTCCTCCTATATCACCCAAACAAATGATTTCGACAATCCAACAAGGACTGAATAAAAATCAAGCTCCTAAAAAGATCGTCATTGTGGGTGCAGGTATTTCCGGACTGGTCGCGGCATCTTTGTTAAAGGAAGCAGGTCACGATGTGACGATTCTTGAAGCTTCGAATAGAGTCGGGGGGCGTATCTTCACGAAGCGAATCCCTTTTATCGATGGCCAGTATATGGAAGCAGGGGCGATGCGTATTCCGTCTACTCATGATTTGACTTTGGCGTACATTAATAAATTTAATTTACCAATGAATCCATTTATCAACAGTACACCAAACGACCTGATTTATGTGAATGGGATTAAAACACGTCAATACTTGTATGAACTAGACCCTGATATTCTTGGGTATCCAGTAGCTCCACATGAAAAGGGTAAGACAGCCGAAGAGTTGATTCTATCAGCCATCCAGCCAGTCATCGACTTTATCAATTTAAATCCATCGCAGAACTGGCGTTGGGTAATAAAGGAATATGATCGATACTCGATGGATGCATATTTAAGGTATAACCCGAATGGAGTGACTTTGTCTTCCGGTGCAATTGAAATGATCAAGGTCCTTCTTGGCATTGAAGGCTTGATTGAACTCGCTTTTCTCGATTTGTTACGTGAATTTATGATTCTGTTAGATCCGAATACTCGGTTCTATGAAATTGCTGGAGGGAGTGACAAACTTCCGCATTCCTTCCTTCCACAGTTGGAAAATAATATTCAATTTAGACAACAATTGACCAAAATTGTTCAGCTTAATGACCAAGTGATCATCCATTCTAGGGATAATGAGACATTACAACTAACCGACACAGTATATGACTTGGCCATCTTGACCATTCCATTTTCAATCCTGCAATTTGTTGAAATTGAACCTCATGATTCTTTTTCACATAAAAAGTGGCAAGCGATTCGTGAACTGCATTATTCGACATCCACTAAAATAGGTCTTCAGTTTAAGCGAAGATTTTGGGAGGAGCAGGGAATGCGAGGTGGTCAAACGGTTTCGGATATGCCAATTCGCTTTAGTTATTATCCGAGCCATGGACTTGAAAATAGCGAGACAGGAATTATTTTAGCTAGCTATACATGGGAGGATGATTCCATACCATGGGAAAGTTTGAGTGAGGAAAGCCGGATACAGCAATCCTTAAAGAACTTGGCTACTATCCATGGTCAACAGGTATATGATGAATTTATTTCGGGAACTTCCTACAGTTGGTCTCAAGATCCATTCGCAGGTGGGGCTTTTGCACTGTTTAAAGCAGAACAAGAAACTGAACTAGGACCTTATCTTGCAACTCCTGAAGGAAGAGTGCACTTTGCAGGCGCACACACTGCACATCCACACGGCTGGATTCAAGCGGCAATAGAATCTGGCATACGAGTAGCACATGAAGTTAATGAGTTGCCTTGAGATGAATTCTAAGTAATAAAATGTATACAACTTATTAGGGTTTGGAAAACGTGACGAGCGACAATAAAACTTGTACAATGGAATGAATAGCTATTCATTTTAAGGAGAATGCCAAATGATTCATAAACTAATCTTACCAACACCTTTTGCCGTAGGAGATGTGAATGCCTATTTACTAAAAGGAGATTCGTTATCACTATTCGATGCGGGTCCTAAAACACCTGAAGCTTATGAAGCGTTAGAGCGAGGGATTAAAGAAGCTGGCTATTCATTTCATGATATTGAACAAGTGTTTCTAACACATCATCATCCAGATCATGCAGGATGGATTGATGCATTTCCTAGAGCTAAAGTATATGGTCATAAATACAACGATCTTTGGTTAACACGAGACCCAGCATTTTTTACATATCACGATGCGTTTTACTTGGAACGCTTAATAGAAGAGGGCGTTCCCGAAAAATATCACGTTTGGGTAGAAAAAATGAAACGACCTGTTTCTTTTCTCGGAAACCGTCCTCTCGATGTCACGTTTGAAGAAGGAGACGTACTTCCTGGTCATCCAGGCTGGACAGTAGTTGAAACGCTTGGTCATGCACAGAGCCATGTGTCATTTTGGCATGCAGAAGATAAAGTGATGATTGGTGGGGACCATATATTAGAGAAAATTTCATCCAATCCTCTAATCGAGCCTCCATTAGATCCAAATGCAGGACGTCCTCAATCAATGCTGCAATACAATGAATCATTGAGAAAAGTGTTGTCCATGCCAGTAGAAAAAATTTATAGCGGTCATGGCAATGAAGTATACAATGTTCATGAGCTCATCGTACAGCGCTTGGAAAAACAACATGCGCGTGCCATGAAGGTCTATGCAATGATTGGGGAACAGCCCCTCACCATCTTTGAGATTACTCAGAAACTATTCCCAACAGTCTATGAAAAGGAGCTCGGTTTGACCCTTTCTGAAACAATTGGTCAAGTGGATTATTTACTCGCAGAGGGACTGGCGATTGAAATGCGCAAACAAAATGGGGTATTTTCATATGAAACAGCATAAAACGGTCCTTGTCACCGGTGCCACAAGTGGTGTCGGTTTTCAAGTAGCAAAAGTGTTGCACTCGCAAGGATATGTTGTCTATGCGACAGGTCGTTCGAAAGTAGTACTTCAAGAACTAGCAGGCACTGGCATCCACGCCATCGAAGCTGATTTACTTGAAGTGGGTGCAATCGATAAGGTGATGGTGTTATGTCCACCCTTAGATATCGTCATTTTCTCTGCGGGGATTGGCACATTTGCATTAGCGCACGAAACGACCGATGAACAGATTGAGCAAATGATCCAAGTCAATGTAACCTCGCCCATGAAATTGACGAGTCGAATCATCCCGAACATGATCAAGCAAAAATCGGGTCACCTAATTTATATAGCTTCCCAAGCTGGCAAGGTAGCGACACCAAAGTCTGCAGTCTATGCAGCGACGAAACATGCACTTTTAGGATACGTCAACGCGACCCGTATGGAATTGCAACCTCACGGGATTCACGTAACTTCAATCAACCCCGGACCGATTGATACGCCATTTTTGGATTTAGCGGACGCTACAGGTACATATAAAACTTCGTTGCAAAAGTTTCTCCTATCCATCGATGAAGTGACAAATGGAATTGTTCGCGTTATTGAACGGCCTGTCCGGGAAATGAACCTCCCCTGGTACATGGGGATTTCAAGTAAGACATACGGCTTGGCGCCAGGTATTGTTGAAAGAGTTGGGCGGAGCTTTTTCATGAAAAAATAAATGGAGAAAAGGGCGGCCACATTGGTTGCCTTTTTTTGAATATTTAAATTTTAATAATGTATGAAAATTCACTTGATTACATGTTTACTCCGTGATATCATTTGTGTATATTAATTCATAAGATATGAATAAACATACAATTAGGAGGAAATAGATATGAATAAAAAAGTGGTTCTCGCATATTCAGGTGGATTGGATACATCCGTTGCAATTCCGTGGTTGAAAGAACAAGGTTATGACGTTATTGCGGTTTGTCTAGATGTTGGGGAAGGGAAAGACTTGGAGTTTGTTAAAAACAAGGCATTTCAAGTTGGTGCAGTTGAGAGTTACATGATTGATGCCAAAGACGAATTTGCAAATGAGTATGCATTGATTTCACTTCAAGCACATACTTGGTATGAAAATAAATATCCGTTAGTTTCAGCATTATCTCGTCCGTTGATTGCAAAAAAATTAGTTGAAATTGCTCACCAAACTGGTGCACAGGCAGTAGCTCATGGCTGCACAGGAAAAGGAAATGACCAAGTGCGTTTTGAGGTTTCCATCAATGCTCTGGATCCAACTCTCGAAGTCATCGCTCCCGTCCGCTCGTGGGGATGGTCACGTGAAGAAGAAATTGATTATGCGAAGAAGAATAACATCCCGATTCCAATTAATTTGGATAGCCCGTTTTCAATTGACCAAAACTTATGGGGACGTGCAAATGAATGTGGTATTTTAGAAGATCCTTGGGCTACACCACCTGAAGCTGCTTATGATTTGACAGTCTCTTTGGAAAATGCACCGGATACAGCAGATATCGTTGAAATCACTTTTGAGCAAGGCGTACCGACTGCATTAAATGGAGTTCCGCTTTCATTATCTAAACTGATTTTACAACTGAATGATCTTGCTGGAAAACACGGAATTGGACGCATTGATCACGTCGAGAATCGTCTTGTCGGCATAAAATCTCGTGAAGTATACGAAGTACCTGGAGCACACACTCTACTACTTGCTCATAAAGAGCTTGAAGACATTACACTTGTAAAAGAGTTGGCTCATTTCAAACCGGTTATTGAGAAAAAATTAACGGAATTGATTTACGAAGGTCTATGGTTCTCTCCATTAAAAGTTGCACTTGAATCGTTCCTAAAAGAAACACAAGTGTATGTAAATGGCGTGGTGCGTGTGAAATTGTTTAAAGGGCACGCAATTGTCGAAGGACGAAAATCACCGAATTCACTTTATGATGAGAAATTAGCGACCTATACAACAGATGACGAATTCAACCATGCATCAGCTGTCGGCTTTATTGAATTATGGGGTCTACCAACAAAAGTAAATGCAATGGTCAATAAAGGAGTAAAGAAGGTGCAAGTATGACCAAGTTATGGGGCGGACGTTTTCAAAAGTCTGCGGAGCAGTGGGTAGATGAGTTTGGTGCATC
>Ga0209013_10002648_pt1 | contig 16123 bp, 15 predicted proteins | sample Cruoilmetagenom2_FD_187291 | JGI IMG/M metagenome (GOLD analysis project Ga0209013, IMG submission 187291) | Oil polluted marine microbial communities from Coal Oil Point, Santa Barbara, California, USA - Sample 2 (SPAdes) (version 2) | ecosystem: Environmental > Aquatic > Marine > Oil seeps ... | reverse complement strand
GAGTAGAGAGATGCAGAAGAGAGTGGGGTATCGCCCAAATGTTTCAGCTGTCATACTCTCTTCAAAATATCCGGAGAAGTGCGAATTTTTTATCGCACACAGAAGTGACATCAAAAATGCCTGGCAATTCCCGCAGGGTGGGATTGATGAGGGGGAAACGCCTCAAGAGGCGCTTTTGAGAGAACTGCTTGAGGAGATCGGCTGCAATAGTGTCGAGATTCTTGCAGAGTTTCCAGAGTGGATCACGTATGATTTTCCCAATGTCATTTCCAATAAAATGTACCCTTTTAAGGGGCAGACACAGAAGTACTTTCTGGTTCGTCTCAAGGAGGGAGCAGAAATTGACTTGCTGGCTCACGATATCCCGGAGTTTGAAGAGTATGACTTTGTGACGCACGAAGAGTTATTTAAAAGAGTCACCTATTTTAAGCGCAAGCCTTATCGTAGAGTGATTGATTATTTTACAAGAGAAGGATTTATTTAGATGTTGATCGTGCATAAATACGGTGGAACCAGTGTAGGTGACTTGGATCGTATCGAAAATGTCGCCAATCGTGTTGCCAAAGCAAAAAGAGACGGCAATGATCTTGTGGTCGTTGTTTCGGCAATGAGTGGCGAAACTAATAAGCTGATCGAATATGCCAACCATTTCAGCAGCACGCCGGCAAAACGGGAGATGGATATGCTGCTGAGTTCGGGAGAGCGGGTGACAGCTGCACTGCTCTCTATCGCACTGCAGGAGATGGGAGTGGATGCTATCGGTATGACCGGCCGTCAGGCGGGAATCAAAACAGATGATAATCACACCTATGCCCGTATCGCATCGATCGATACCACTGCAATGCAGAGAGAGTTGGAAAAAGGCCGCGTGATCATCGTCGCCGGTTTTCAGGGAACCAATCAGTTTGGGCAGGTGACGACACTGGGGCGGGGAGGTTCAGATCTCTCCGCTGTGGCGATTGCCGGCGCTCTCGATGCGGATGCCTGCGAAATTTACAGTGATGTGGACGGCGTCTATACGACAGATCCAAGAATCGAACCCAAGGCCAGAAAGATGGATTTTGTCTCTTATGATGAGATGTTGGAGTTGGCAAGTCTGGGAGCGAAAGTATTGCAAAGCCGTTCGGTAGAGTTGGCGAAAAAGTTAAATGTCAAAATCGTAGCAAAGAGCAGTTTTTCAGAAGCTGAAGGAACAGTTATCGCAAAGGAGAGCGGAGAGATGGAAGAGGTATTAGTCAGTGGTATTGCATTGGATAAAAATCAGGCGAGAGTGACGTTGAGACAGGTAGTGGACAGGCCCGGTATCGCAGCAGAGATATTCAGTAAGCTGGCAGTGGAGCAGATCAATGTCGATATGATCATCCAGAATGCCAGTACAGATGGTACGACAAACCTTGGATTTACAATTCCGGAAAGTGAGCTGGAGAGAGCCAGAGAGGTGATTGTTTCGTTTGGCCAGGATTTTGGCAGTGTGGATTATGATGAAAATATCTGCAAGGTTTCCATTGTTGGTGTCGGGATGAAATCGCATAGCGGCGTGGCTGCGAAAGCGTTTTCTGTAATGGCGGAGAATAATATCAATATCGAAATGATCAGCACCAGCGAGATCAAAGTCTCTATGATCATCGATCAAAAGTATGGAGAACTTGCAGTTAGAACACTGCACGATGTCTACGAACTGGACAGATAGCACCGATGCAAAAGTTACTGAACTGGACACTGGAGACGATTCGCCAGGAAGAATCAGACTTTAGCTGGATGGAGGAGTATCGTTATGACTGGGCACCGCTTGTCAAGAGTGCTGTAGCCAAGATACTCGAAGGACAGAGTGCTTTGCTGATAGCAGATGATGAGCACCACTGGTTTGGTGATTATGTTGCGACCAAAATCAATTTGCTCCAAAACAATCGTCCACTCCTCCCTTTTTATCAGTTGACATCCCTCTTTCCAAATCTTCCGACTGTTACTTCTGCACAGGAGATTGAACTTTTGGAAGATATGCTGGATATCTCCTATCCTCAAGGGTATTTTATCTGGTATATAGGCAGAGGAGACCACTCCTATACCAAACTGGCCTACCGCAATGACGAAAACTTTTTGTGGATTATCGATGAAGAGGTACAAAACAGTTTTCCGCTTCGGGGAAGCGATGCTTTGCGTGATATGAAACTCCTGCAGCTTTTCAAACTCTTTAACCAGACGATCGATGCGGCACTCTTTGGAGAATTAGATCTGGACTTATGAGATTAGCCAACCAAGTCATTATCACTTCACGCTTCAGTCATACGATCGAGACTCTTATTGCGCTTCGTACTGATGAGCGAATTGTAGCCATCGTTACGCCGCAGCTGCTTGAGGAGGAGTCGGAGTCGACAGAGCCCTTCTCTTTTTGCAAGGGTGATATATGTCATATCATTGTGACTGAAAAGAGAAATTTTCGCCTTGAAGATGCCAAGTTGGCCATCGAAAAAGCCTATATGGCAAGTGAAGTAGAGACAGTCATTATTTTGGCTGCAAAAGAGTTTTCTATAGAAGTACAAAACAAATTGCTTAAGGTGATCGAGGAGCCGCCGCCCCGTGTTAATTTTACACTCCTGGTTTCTTCCAAAGCGGCACTGTTGCCGACGATACGATCGAGGCTGCCTGTTGTAGTGCTTCGGGAGAAGCAGGAGAGAGAAGTTTTTGAGTTGGATGTGGTGCACCTAGATTTGGCCTCTGTTTATGCTTTTGTCCAAAAGCATAAGCGCCTTGTAGATAAAGCTGATGCCAAATCTCTTGTCGAGAAGATCAGCTTGGAAGCGATGGAGTCACAGCGATTTGATCTTGATGAGAAGACGCTTCAGCTTTTTCATAATGCCTTTAAAGCCTTGGATGCAGGATCGCCGCCGCAGTTTGTTTTTACTACGCTGCTGCTGAAACTTTTGGCACGAAGAAAACGATAAGAGGAGCGTCCATGGAGATCTATCGACTTGGAGAGATAGCAGATAAAAAGGCGGCACTCAGGCAGCTTGGTGTAGAGAGTGGCGGTATTACAATTATGTCCGGGAAAATGGAGCTCTTAACCTTCTATCTCAAGGATCTTCGTACTCCTGCTGCCAATATACTCAAGCAGGATGCCTTGAGCATCGGGGCCGACCTGGCAGTTCCCGGTGGTGTGATCACTTGTGAAAAAAGCCACTATGACTGCATATTGATCGGTACGAAAAAACATATTGAGATTCTTTCACGCAAAGAGTTGGCGCAGCCGTTTGGACTCAAGTCAGTAGCGAAAGAGTTGAAAAAGTTTCTTGCTGCCAAAAAATATTCCACCAGGATCATGGGTGTTATCAATGCGAATGATGACAGTTTTTTTGCCGGCAGTAGATTTATGGCAGAGGATGCGGTTTCGCAGATTTATAAAGTGATCGATGAAGGCGCCTCCATTGTTGACATCGGCGCAGTATCCAGTCGTCCCGGAGCAGAGGTGGTTGGTGCCAGTTTGGAGCTGGAGCGCATCAAGCCGATCTGTGATGTCATCAAAGCTGAAAAACTCTACGAGAAGGCACTTTTCAGCATAGACAGCTATACGCCGGATGTGATCGCCTATGCACTGGAACATGGTTTTGGACTGATTAATGATATTACCGGTGCTTCGAATGATGAAGTAATAGCGTTGGCGATCAAATACCATGCCAAGCTCTGTATCATGCATATGAGCGGTACTCCGCAGACAATGCAGCAAAATCCTCATTACGAAGATGTGATGATGGAGGTGAGTATTTTTTTTGAAGAGCGTATTGCCAAATGTGAAGCACTTGGGCTGAGTCGGGAAGATATTATTTTGGATGTCGGTATCGGCTTCGGCAAAAGCTTGGAGCACAATCTTGTACTTATTAAAAATCTACAACACTTTAAGAAGTTTGGCTGCGAAATCCTTATCGGCGCGAGCAGAAAATCGATGATAGACAAGATCACGCCAACACCAACCGAAGAACGCCTCCCCGGAACGCTGGCAATCCATCTCAAAGCAGTGGAAAATGGTGCATCGATCGCGAGGTGCCATGATGTGGCAGAGCATCGGCAGGCGCTGATGGTTTATGAAGCGATGCTGTAAAATTTTGTAGGTTTGACACTGCCAAACACCATAGGAATGACATTTTTCACTAAGGAGACCCGATGAATTATAAACAAATGGATCGCTATATTATGAATAAGAAGGGTGTAACTTTCGATTATCCTTTTGATGAAAAGGTATGCGTTTATCGCATCAGTGAAAAGATGTTTGCCCTCACATCAGAAGAGAAGCCGATACGCGTTAACTTGAAATGTGACCCCATCTACGCCCTGGAACTTCGTACGATCTATGAGGGTGTGACGGCAGGCTATCACATGAACAAGAAGCACTGGAATACCGTCATCGTGGAAGATTCTGATGTGGATGAGGAGACGGTCAGGGAGTTGATCGACCATTCGTATGATTTGGTTTATAAGAAGTTGACAAAGAGGCAAAGAGAACTGCTGGGTAAGCAATAAGAAGCTGTTAATGACAAAAAGGAAAGAGTATGGCTGAAATAATGTTTACAGAAGATGAGAAAGAGCTGTTGGTTCAAAAGCTCAAACGCTATATGGCAGATGAGTTGGACTATGACATAGGGCAGTTTGATGCCGAATTTCTTTTGGATTTTTTCTCCAAAGAGATGGGTGTCTACCATTACAATCGTGGACTCAATGATGCACAGGATATTTTCAAGAGTCGAGTGGAGAGTATCACCGATGCGATTTATGAATTGGAGATTCCTACGGAATTTTCAGGGAAGTAGTTTGGGATTGTGAGACGATGAGTGATATAGACCTAAAAGTATATGTGGATATTTTGCAATACTGATACAAGAACTATATCAAAAACTTCATACACTGGAAAAACAAAAGCAAGCTATCGAAAATGTAATTTTCATTAAACTGTATTTTAGTGCAAGAAATATTTGAGCTTGCCCTGATTTTCGTAGGTTTGGCACTGCCAAACGCCAAATTCAACTCGGATATACAAGATAATTTGAGATTTTAAAAATATTGGATATTATTATGATGTTTATCAGTGCCAAATTTATGAGGAAATTATGAATTATAGACGGATATTTTTAAACGGTTACTCCTACTTCATCACTGTCGTAACCTACCAACGAAATCCTATTCTCATAGAGAACATTGACCTTCTTAGAGAGAGCTTCAAATATGCCAAAACAAAATTTGATTTTCATATAGAAGCCATTGTCATACTTCCTGACCATCTCCATTTTATTATGGAACTCGATAACCCAAAAGAGTATCCTAAAATTGTTGGTACAATCAAAAGTTACTTTTCAAAAAACTGTGACCCAGGATTTTATAGCCATCTTTTGCAATCTCAAAGCAGAATAGAGCAAAATTATAAACCTGTTTGGCAAAAGAGGTTTTACGAACATACGATCAGAGATGAGAAGGATTTTAGATTGAGGCTGGAGTATATCCATTTCAATCCCGTGAAACATAGTTTGGCACAGAGTGTAAAAGATTGGGAGTATTCATCCTTTTACAAATTTGTAAAATTAGGCGACTATGATAAAGAGTGGGGTGACTTTAATGAAAACATTGATTTTGAGTAGTTTGGCATTATGGAATATTTAAAACAAACCTTATTGAGATTTGACGTTTGGCAGTGCCAAACCTACGGATACGGGAAAGTAGTGCAATTTTTGTAGGTTTGGTACCACCAAACGTCATAGTAATTATAAAATAGAGAGAAAATATGATAAACAAAGAGTATCAGGAAAAAGTACAAATCCTTAAAAAATGGGCACATGCCTATTATGTCGAAGATAATCCCATCGCAACGGATGAGGAGTATGACAAGCTTTATCATGAAGTATTGGACTATGAAGCAGAAAATTCCAATGAGGTAGCCGAGGATTCACCTACCAAGCGTATAGGGGGAGTCGTGCGTGATGAATTCAGCAAGGCAAAGCATATCAGGCGGATGTGGAGTATGGAGGATGTTTTTACGACTGATGAAGTCCAGGAGTGGCTGGATAGAACGGTCAAAAATGCGGGTGAGTGTGAGTACTTTTGTGAGCCCAAGTTTGATGGGGCTAGTATGAATCTGCTCTATGATGATGGAAAGCTTCTTCGTGCGATCACCCGTGGGGATGGTGCCATCGGCGAAGAGGTGACGGATAATGTTCGGACGATCCGATCGGTGCCTTTGGTGATAGACTATGCCGGACTTATTGAGATTCGTGGTGAGGTGGTGATCCGAAAAGATGATTTTGAAGCGATCAACAAGGAGAGGCTTAAGGAGGGCGAACAGGCTTTTGCAAACCCTCGTAATGCAGCGGCAGGCAGTCTGAGGCAATTGGACTCATCAGTGACAGCAAAACGAAGATTGGTCTTTTATCCTTGGGGTTTGGGTGAAAACAGTCTGGAGCAGTCAAAGCTCTCGCAGAAAATGGATTTCGTCTATGACTTGGGGTTTTTAGAGCCTCCTTATGTGCAGGAGTGTAATAGTATCGATGAGATAGAAGCTTTTTATCATGAGTTGATCTCTCTGCGTGATGAGATACCCGTGATGATGGATGGTATGGTCATTAAAGTAGATAAGGTAAGACAGCAGGAGGACTTGGGCTACACTGTAAAGGTGCCTAAATGGATGTGTGCTTACAAATTCCCGGCGGTAGAGAAAGTGACGCGTGTTAATGCCATTACTCTGCAAGTGGGACGCACAGGTGTCATCACACCTGTAGCTGAAGTCGAACCTGTAGAGGTAGAGGGAGCGATGATCTCTCGAGCGACGCTGCATAATTTTGATGAGATAGAGCGTAAGGGATTGAGGGTTGGAGACGCCGTCATTCTCATTCGTTCGGGAGATGTGATACCGAAAATCACCAAGGTGCTTTCAGATAGGCGTGATGGCTCTGAAGTGCCGATAGAAAGACCTACTGAGTGTCCTACTTGTGGTTCCGAACTTCTCGATGAGGGAACGCTTATCAAGTGCCAAAATTTGGATTGTCCCGATAGGGTTGTCAACTCTATCATTCATTTTGCCAAAAAAGGGTGTATGAATATCGACGGGCTTGGCTCTAGAATCGTTGAGATACTTGTCAAAGAAGAGAAGATCAATGATATTTTAGGGTTGTATCATTTGAAATTTGAGGATCTGGAAGGGATGGAGGGCTTCAAAGAGAAGCGTATCCAAAACCTCCTGGATGCCATTGCAGAGACCAAAGGCATCCCGCTCCATAGACTTATCACTGCGATGGGCATAGAACATATTGGAGAAGTGGCAAGCAAGTCACTGGCTTTGGAATTTGGTTTAAATGTAGTCGATGTGACATTTGAAGCAGTGGTAGCGATAGACGGGATAGGTGAAGAGATGGCAAATTCTTTACTGGAGTTTATGAGAGTTAATCATAGCTTTGTACTAAAATTATTCGATGTTATCGAGCCTACGGTGGAAGAAAAAATAGAAGCAGCTGAAAATCCATTTAAAGGAAAAACCGTGATACTGACCGGTACGATGTCGGTAAGTCGTGCTGTCATTAAAGAGATGCTGGAAAAACTTGGGGCAAAAGTGAGTGGTTCGGTAAGCAAAAAGACGGACTTTGTGATCTATGGTGACGATGCGGGGTCTAAGTTGGCCAAAGCTGAGAGTTTGGGTGTGGCGATATTGACCGAGAATGAGATGCAAGGGATGTTGTAATTCTCTTTTTGCCCTCCATTATTTTTTGATTTATCAACACAAAAATATAGTAATATGATTCGATAAAATCAAATTTAATAGTGTATTGTATGCTGCTATAGTGTATAATATTCTAAAATTAGGATATAATAAATCAAATTTTAAATTTTGATTTATTGGAATAAAATGGCAAAGAATTTTATTGAAAAAGTACCATTTCAATTTAAACATGGATTATATGATATATTCTCTAATGAAAATCAAAAATATTTTTTTCATTACAAAGAAGTTGATAAAAAAGGCAAATATCTTTATTGGGATCAATTTAAATGGCGTGTGGAAGAAAATGATGATGCACTTATCGCCTGGTATGCCGTAAAGTCTGCAAGAATGAATGGACGGAAATCACTACATTTACAAGACAAGCGAGATAATTTTTTTAATTATTCTATACCTGGAATACTTCAGGAAAAAATTTATCAGATTATGGAATTCTCAAGAGTAGGCATAGTGCCGGAAAATTCTGTAGGTAATGCGTATCTATGCTCTTCTCTTTTGATAGAGGAAGCTATTCATAGTTCACAATTAGAAGGTGCATCCACGACAAGAAGAGTAGCCAAAGAGATGTTGGCAAGTAATAGGCAGCCTCAGACTGAAGATGAGCGGATGATTTACAATAATTATCTTCTCATGAAAAAGTTAAAAACTGAAAAAGATGAAGAACTCAGTATTGATATGATTTTAGAATTTCATAAAATTGCCACACAAAAGACAGCTCATAATAATGTGGTGCCCGGGTGCTTTAGAAATGATGATGAAATCTATATAGCAGATAGAGATAACAATGTACTATATGAGCCTCCTTCACACACTCAAATAGTGCATAGAATGAATGAACTCTGTACATTTGCAAATACACAGCTTGAAGGGGTAGATTTTATACATCCTGCCATAAAAGCGATTATTTTACATTTTATGATAGGATATATTCATCCGTTTGCTGATGGTAATGGGAGAACGGCACGAGCATTGTTCTATTGGTATATGCTCAAGAATAAATATGACTATTTTGAATATATTTCTATTAGTAAATGGCTGAAAGAAGCACCTGTCAAGTATAGTAAATCCTATCAATACGTAGAAGCGGATGATAATGATTTGAATTATTTTATATTTTATCAAATGGATATTATATTGCGTGCCATAGATGATTTGCATAGGTATTTAGAAGATAAAAGTCGTGAATATGAAGTGGTAAATAGTATACTTAAAGGATCGTCTTTGTATCAAAAATTAAACTTTGTACAAAAAGATATTTTAAAGAGAGCGATGAAAAACCCAGGAAGCATATTTACAGCCAATGAAATATCAGTAGACTATGATGTTGCCATTAACACCGCGCGTACATACTTGACGAAACTAGTAGCGTATGAAATACTTTCTCCTTATAAAAAGGGCAGAACAAAAGCATACATTGCCCCTGCAAACTTAGATGAAACACTAAAGGCAAAATAGATGAGACTTGACAAATACCTCGTAGATGAAGCCTACTTTGAAAGCCGCAATCGGGCACTTGAGGCAATCAAAACAGGGAAGGTAAAAGTTGATGGAAAGATTGTGAAACCTTCTGTAAAAGTTGATCACAACAGCCAAATCGAAGTGGAGGATGAGAAATTTTGTGTCTCTAGGGCCGCACGAAAGCTGGATAGTTTCCTCATTAAGCATCCCCTTAAGTTGCAAGGCAAGCGAGCATTGGATATCGGATCGAGTACAGGCGGATTTGCACAGATTTTATTGGAAAATGGTGTGGACTCTCTAGTTTGTGTAGATGTGGGGAGTGACCAACTGCATCACTCTTTGAGAAGTGATCCACGGCTTTCTCTCTATGAAAACAGAGACATAAGAGATTTTACTTCAGAGAAATCTTTTGAAGTGATCAGCTGCGATGTTTCTTTCATCTCTATTTTGCAAATCATCGAGTATATCGATAGATTGAGCGGAGAGCAGAGTGTGATTCTTATCCTCTATAAGCCGCAGTTTGAAGTGGGCAGAGAGGTCAGGCGTGACAGCAGAGGTGTGGTGATGGATCAGGATGCCATTGCCAGAAAGAGAGAGCTTTTTGAAGCCTCTGTGAAGGAGTTGGGTTGGGAACTCAAGCATCAGACTCCCTCGCAGATAACCGGCAAAGAGGGAAATTTGGAATATATCTATCACTTTGTGAAAATGGGGAAATAAGCATTGAAAATTGAGAATAGAATCGGATCAATCACGATCGGCTCTTTCGATGGGCTGCACCTGGCACATCAGGAGCTTATCGCTTTGGCTGAAGCGGTAGTAGTCATTGAGCGAAATAGCGGTTATTTGACACCGGGCTACAAGCGTACACACTATACGGATAAGCCTTGCGCCTTTTATCACTTCGATAAAGTAAAATTTTTGAGTCCAAAGGAGTTTATCGCCAAACTGCAAAAGGACTTTCCACAGCTTAAAAAAATTGTTGTGGGGTATGATTTTCATTTTGGCAAAGGCAAAGAGGGGAATGCGGAGATATTAAAGGAACTTTTTGATGGTGAAGTGGTTATCGTCGATGAGGTGAGCTTGGGGGGTGTTCCTGTGCATTCCCGTACGATCAAGGCTTGTCTCAGAGAGGGGGATATCGATCTGGCAAACAGGCTGCTTGGCAGAAACTATACGATTGACGGTGTCGTGGTCAAGGGGCAGGGATTGGGCAGAAAGGAACTTGTTCCTACGCTCAATTTGAAAACCGGTCATTATCAGCTTCCTCTAGAGGGTGTCTATGCTACCAAGACCAAGATAGGAAAAGAGTGGTGCTTCAGCGTCAGCTTCCTTGGGCACCGTGTCACCACTGATGGCTCTTATGCGGTAGAGACGCATGTGCTGGAGAGAGATATTGGAGAAGTGACCGGTATGGTTCAGATCGAGTTTGCGGCATTGATACGCAAAAACAGAAAGTTTGAGAGCTTGGATGCATTGAGAGAACAGATCAGGATAGATATCGATGAAGGAAGAGAGATACTGCTATGAAAGACAATGTTTTCACGCAAAAAATAGAAAAAAAGTTTGAGTTTGATGAAGCGGTAGCCTCAGTATTTGACGATATGCTCAGTCGGTCGGTACCCTTCTATGATGAGGTACAAAAACTGATCATCTCTCTGATCGTCGCAGAAGAGGCTGAGGGAAAAAAGGTACTTGACTTGGGCTCATCCACAGCAAAATTTCTGCTGGACCTCTCCAGTAAAATGAAAACCGATATGCAGCTCAAAGGGCTTGATAACTCGGAAGCGATGCTGGACCGTGCCAGGCAGAAGTGCCAGGCATTTGGCGCAAATATCAATCTGGAATATGGAGATATGCTTGAGTATACTTATGAACAGGAGGATATTGTGGTCGCCAACTACACCCTGCAGTTTATCCGCCCCATGGAGCGTTTGGGGTTGATTCGAAATATTTATAAGGGACTCAATAAAGATGGGCAATTCATCTTTTCCGAAAAAGTGGTATTTAAAGAGAAAAAGCTTGATAAGCAGATGATCGATATCTATTATGTCTACAAGAAAGAGCAGGGCTATAGTGACTACGAGATAGCACAGAAGCGTGAAGCCCTGGAAAATGTGCTCATTCCGTTTACGATCGAAGAGAATATCAAGATGTGCAGAGATGCTGGATTTGGATCGGTTGAAACGGTGTTCCAGTGGGCAAACTTTGTGACATTTGTGGCAAAGAAATAGATAAAATATTTACCCATCTTTTGTTATGATATACTATCTAAAACTGAGGTATCTAACGCTATGAGCTATCATCTTCTGCTGATACAATTTCTTTTTGCTTTATTGGCGCTCTTTCTTCTTTGGAAGAATATAGCATATTTTCGTCGCATGTGGCGATACAAAAGACTCAAGTCAACACCTTTCCCGAAATCGTATGAAAGCATACTTCAAAACAGGAACCAATATAAAATGCTATCACCTTTGCATAAAGAAAAAATCCACCTCTTGATCCTGCTTTTTATTGATCAGAAAGAGTTTGTTGGGGTAAAAATGGTCATTTCCGATGAAATTAAAGTCATCATTGCATTTTATGCTTGTTTGATGCGCCTTGGATTTGAACTGGGTGAAAAAGACCATGTCAGTACGATCATTGTTTACCCTGAACACTTTATCATAAACGAGACGCATTCAACCGGCGGCATTTACCATAGTGAAATATCTGTCCTGGAAGGACAATCCGCTAACGGCACCGTGGTAATCTCGTGGCAGGATATAAAAAATGATACAGTACAGCAGCAAAAAGAGAATGTCATTATACACGAGTTTGCACATGAGTTGGATTTTGAAGATGGTTTTGCAGATGGCACACCTGTTTTGAAAGGTTCAAATTACAGGAAATGGTCTGAAGTTTTCTCCAAAACATTTGATGCACTGAAAGATCAATTAAACAGGGGTGAAACCTCCGATAGATTCGTGCTTTTGGGCTCTTATGCATTGAAGAATGAAGCAGAGTTTTTTGCTGTATGCAGCGAACGATTTTTTGAGACACCACAGGCATTCAAGGCGTATTTCCCTGATATTTATCAGGAACTCAAACTTTTTTACAAACTTGATACGAAACAGTTATTTCTTCATAATTCACTCATCCCCCATATTTTTTAATAGAACTTATTCACATTAAACCATATTATTTAATAGAAGTTATTCACAATGTGAAAAAGTGAATAAAACTTAAAATTTTACTTCCAGATGGGATAAATCATAGTATACTTTCACAAAAAGGCTATATCATGAAGCGATGGATGCTTTCTCTGCTCTTTATCAATTCTCTTTATGCCAATGATACGGTTCACACTTTTGCCAATAGTGAAGATTGCAAACAGTGTCATGCTAAGATATATGAAGAGTTTTCCAGTTCTGTGCATGTTCATTCGACACCCCAAAAAGACCCTATTCACAACGCAGTTTGGGCTGATCACCCACAACATAAGAAAAAAGGGCAATATGGCTGTGGGAAATGTCATACTCCAACAGCGGATAATCTTGACAAAATGCTGACAAAAGGTGAAAAAGCACTTCCAGATACTGGCAATCAAAGCCATCAGGCAGGGATCAGCTGTGCCTACTGTCATCGCATACAAGCGATCGAACTGCATCAGAAATCGAATACCAATATTATTTCAAAAGAGGAAAAGAAGTATTTTGGAACATTGAAAGAGCATGTCGAGTCCCCCTATCATGGTATTGCTACAGAAGGCAATGAACTGATGAAAAATGGAAATGTCTGCATAGGCTGTCACTCGCATAAACGAAACAAATGGGGACTTAACGTCTGCTCTACCAATATCGACAATGAGATGGAAGGTACCAATTGTGTCAGCTGCCATATGCCGAAAGTCAAAGGAAGTGTTTCAGACTTCAAGGATACCAAAGTCCATGCATTTCATGGCTTTCCCGGTACACATTTTCACTCTGAAATGCTGGAAAAATATGTTGATATCACCATGGTGAAAAATATCAATGACTTTACGATCACTATCGATAACCATACCACCCATGCGTTACTGCTTCATCCGCTTCGTTTGGCAGTTTTGAAAGCAGAGATCACCCGTAGTAAGAAAAAAGTCACGCTCAAAGATGAAGTCTTTGTCAGAGTGATCGGCAAGGATGGAAAACCTGCTATGCCGTGGGTTGCAGATGCAACACTCAGGGATACGATGATACAGGCCAACGAGAAGAGAAGTGTTGTTTATGACTTCAAGCTTCAGAAGGGTGATAAGGTAAATGCAGTGCTTGGATACTATCTGGTTAATCCCCAGGCAATCAAACAGTTAAATCTGGAAAAGGTGAAAGCTGCTACAGAATTTCATCTCTTTAAGAAAATTAGTTTTGAGTTTTGATTTTCATCCAGGATTTTAGAGGCGCCTTTTAGGATTATAAGGTATAATCATCCAATTTATTTCAAGAAGAGTAAGGATAGCAAATGAATTGGAGCCCAAGCAGCTGGAGAGATTTTCCCATCAAGCAGCAGCCTGCCTATCAGGATATGGAATTGTTGAAAAATGTGGAGGCTGAGCTAAGCAGTTATCCTCCATTGATCTTTGCCGGAGAAGCGAGAAATCTCAAAGAAGACCTTGCCAAAGTAGGCAGAGGAGAAGCCTTTTTGCTTCAGGGTGGTGACTGTGCGGAGAGTTTTTCTGCCTTTGGTGCCAGTAGTATCAAAAATCTTTTTAAACTGATGCTTCAAATGAATATGATCTTGATGTATTCATCAGGCAAGCAGGTGATTAAAGTCGGACGGGTTGCAGGCCAGTTTGCCAAGCCAAGAAGCAGTGATTTTGAAAAGATAGGTGATGTCGAACTGCCGAGTTACCGAGGCGATATCGTGAATGATGTAGCATTCACTTCAGATGCACGAATTCCTGATCCCTTGAAGCTAATCAAAGCATACAATCAGTCTGCTGCAACAATGAATCTGCTTCGGGCTTTTTCCCGCGGCGGCTTAGCTGATCTCAACGAGGTGCACCGTTGGAACCTTGGCTTTATCAAAGATTTTCCGCTAGGGAAAAAATATGAAGAGTTGGGTGAAAAAATAGACCGCGCAATGAAGTTTATGGCTGCCTGCGGGATTGACAGTAAAAATACACCGCAACTGCACCAGACAACGATCTATACTTCGCACGAGGCACTGTTGCTCAACTATGAAGAGGCATTGACCCGCAGAGACAGTATCACCGAGGATTGGTATGACTGTTCTGCGCACATGCTGTGGATCGGTGATCGTACGAGAGAACTGGATGGTGCACATATCGAGTATTTCCGCGGCATCAAAAATCCCATCGGTTGCAAAGTGGGGCCAAGTATGAAAGAAGATGAGTTGATCAGGCTCATTGATGCTCTTAATCCGGAGAATGAAGAGGGAAGACTCAATTTGATCGTCCGAATGGGTGCCGACAAGGTAGAGGAGCACTTCCCTTCACTGCTCAAAAAAGTGAAATCAGAGGGCAAAAATATCGTCTGGAGCTGTGATCCGATGCATGGGAATATTGAAAAGAGTTCTACCGGTTTTAAAACCAGAGACTTTGAGAATATCCTCAGGGAAGTCAAACAGTTTTTCAAAATCCATGAGAGTGAAGGAACTGTCGCAGGCGGTATTCACCTGGAGATGACCGGTGAAGATGTGACAGAGTGTACGGGCAGCCAATCCAGTGCGATCACCGCAGATGATCTTGGAAATCGCTATCACACGCAGTGTGACCCCAGACTTAATGCCAATCAGGCACTCGAACTCTCCTTCATGGTGAGTGATGCACTAAACGGGTAACTGTAGGGTGGTTGAAATCCACCCTACAGTGAAACGATAAAGTTATTCCGCCCCCCTTCATAACTATAATCCAATCTCATCTGATGGATATCCAAAATATTTTTGACTATATAGAGCCCCAATCCCAAGCCATTTTTTGATTCGTGAAAGGGAATGTAGTAGCTTTCGATCTCGAGTGCCAGTGGTTCTCCCTTGTTGGAGATGATGATCCGTTCTTCTTCTATGCGTATGACGGCATGATGATCAGGGCTGTACTTCAGTGCATTGTCTATCAGGTTTTTGAGGGCAATCGGCAGGAGTTCGATGTCTGCAAGGATAGTGTAGTCCTGGTCGATGGTCAGGGTGATCGCCTCTTCACTGTTGTCGAGCATCAGGAGATGGATACTGGCTTCCAGGAGTGTCGTGGCAGGATATGGTTTCATTTGAATATGAAAGTTTCTGGAGGCGAGTTGCTCAAGCTTGGCAAACTCATCGATCAATAAATTGAGTCGTACAAAGATACGATGCAGTCTCTCTTTTTGCTTCTCATCACTAAGCATTTCGCTGACCAGTCGTCCTTTGGCTATGGGGGTCTTGAGTTCATGCATAATCGCTCTGAGAAAAAGTTGTCGTGACTGGATCATCTCTTTGATCATTTTGACAGCATGGTCAAACTCATTGGCTACGGCAGCGATCTCATCATTTTTGTCACCTTTGCACTCAATGTCAAGATTGCCCTCGGAGAAGGTTTTTATCTTCTCCTTGAGTTCCGAAAGAGGTTTGAGACTTCGGATGATCCAGAGATAGAGAAAAAGAAGCAGCAGCAGAGCTCCGGCAAAGAGAAAAGCCAATTCAAGCGTAAAGGCAGGCTTGTTCATATTTTCCAGCAGCAGATTGAAGCGTTCATTGTTGATAAGCATAAAACGTTTGAAGCGGTAAGTGATAACCTGGTAGCGGGTCTGACCTTCTTCATCCTGCGAAAATTTCCCGATCAGACCCTTTTGCTCTTTTCCTGTGACGAGACGAATGTTTTGTGAGGCGAGGTAAGCAGTGTCGATCGTGCCATATTTGAGATAGTAGAGATAGAGGTAGTGGCTGTTTTCACGCTCCTGCTTGACGATC
>Ga0209013_10002647_pt1 | contig 16123 bp, 14 predicted proteins | sample Cruoilmetagenom2_FD_187291 | JGI IMG/M metagenome (GOLD analysis project Ga0209013, IMG submission 187291) | Oil polluted marine microbial communities from Coal Oil Point, Santa Barbara, California, USA - Sample 2 (SPAdes) (version 2) | ecosystem: Environmental > Aquatic > Marine > Oil seeps ... | reverse complement strand
ATGGACTTGAGGAAGATGCCCAATTACCATGTCGGTTATGAAAGAAATTGAAAAATCCTTTGCCCCCTATTTGATTGAGCAGATACCATCATCTATAAAAGGCGAGAAAATTGGAAGATACTGCAGTAAAAATGCCTAACTGTGCCAAATGCATGGTAAAAAATAAGATATGCTCTCAAGAAGACGGACATGGGCCTGACTTCTGTCCGACAATTAACTTTGACAGGGTAGTGAAAGAATCCCTCTTAGAATACCAAAGGCCCGAGATAAACAAATTTGCCCTTTATGCCACAATCCAGGAGGGAGAGTGTTATGCAAACAGGGGACAACAACGGCCCTATATCCTTCATCCGGTAAAAACCAGGATACAGGAAACAATTGAATTTGCAAACAAGCTGGGTTTTAAAAGACTGGGCATTGCCTTTTGTGGCGGGCTTAGAAACGAAGCCGGAATTCTTTCAGATATACTGGATGACCAGGGATTTGAGGTGGCCTCCGTTATTTGTATGGTTGGAAGAACACCCAAGGAATTTCTTGGAATAAGAGAAGATCAAAAGGTAAGCGTTGGAGAATTTGAGTCAATGTGCAGTCCCATAACACAGGCAAAAATCTTGAATGAAGTGAATACGGATTTCAATATAGTTTTCGGACTATGTGTCGGTCATGATTCTCTTTTTATGCGATATTCCAATGCATTGTGTACGGTTTTGGTAACAAAGGACAGGGTTACGGGTCATAATCCCCTGGCAGCCCTTAATCTGCACAGCTCCTATTACAGGAGACTGAAAAAGGAAAAATTTGGAAAGGGCGGGCGCGTTAAGGTAATAGTGGAAGAGGACTAAAAACGGCCCTACAGGCAAAACTAAAAAAAAATAAAGAAAGAGGGGAGGTGACTTAGCAAGGTTTTTTAACATTAGTAAAGAGTCCGTTTTATCACGATCTCGTGACAAGAGAGATCCTAAAACAAATGAAGAGGGAGGAATCAAGATGAAAAAATCTAAGCTAAATTTTTTATTTTCCGGGATTATCTTGATAGCAGTTGTATGCTTTGCGCTTGTGTTGGTATCAGGCTGCGCAACCGCACCCAAGAAGACCGCGAAAGGACCTATGGCAACTCTGGAGGTCTGCCCAACGGCAAAAGTTACCACACTTGAATATTTTATGAAAAAATCAAAGTTCAGCGGTGGTCCTAAGCTGCATGTAAAAGTCGGCGTCACAAATAGTTCGGATAAAGACAAACGTTATAGGGTAAGCATTTTCTTGCCTGACGGTGTCTCGTCCGGAGGTTTTTTCCCCAGAAAAGGTAAACCGCCTGTGATAAAACCAGGGCAGGAGAAGCTCAGGACATTTCCCATGTACTTTGACGGAGTACCTGATACGTTTACTGTAAGAGTAGAAGAACTTTAATGCTTTTTGAAAGAAAGGAGGAGGCGTCATGAGGATAGGATCAAGAGTATTGTCGTGTATGGCAGCAGTAATCCTTGCAATATCATTAATAGCAATTGCACCGGGAAAGGCCGGTGCTGTCAAATTTTTGTCTTTTGGTACGGGGAGTCCTGCCGGGACTTATTACTTTCTCGGGGCAGGCTTTGCTTCAATTATAAATAAAAATGTTAAAGGCGTACGGGTAACAGCAGAATCAACTGCCGCCTCTACGGAAAACGCCCGCTATCTAATCAGGGGTAAGATGGATATGGGCCTTGCCTGTATGGGAACACTGGATGGGTTAAAAAAACAAGGGATGGATGTTGATAAGGTACGCCTGGTTGCCGTGGGTCATACCAGCGATGTCCATTGGATTGTACGAAAAAATTCTCCAATTAAATCATGCTATGATTTCAAGGGAAAAGTTATCGGTGTTGGCCCAGCTGGAAGCGCTACCCTAAATATCTACTCAAAAAAACACCTGACAGCGGGCTGGGGAATAACATTTAAGGATATAAAGCCAAAATATATCGCTTTTCATGAGATAACAAGGGGGATCAGGGATAATACCATTGATGCCGGAATAATTGCCGCCGGTTATCCTATCGCCGCTGTCATGGAACTGGCCAGAGATATTCCCATCCGTCTTTTAGAGACAGCGCCGGAGGTGCTCAAAAAATTGCAGGCCAAGTATCCCAACGTGACGCCATTTGTTTTTCCAGCAGGAACCTATAAGGGGATTGATAAGGATGTGCACACATATACACTTCCCCAGATGTGGCTGTGCAGGACCGATCTTTCCAAGGACCTTGTTTATAAGATACTTAAGGCTGTTTATGATAACTCGGAGGAAAGAAATGCCATCCACCCCATGGCAAAGAAGTACACGATTGAAAATGCTTTTAGAGGCTCAAAATCAGTACCTGTCGGATATCATCCTGGAGCTATAAAATATTACAAAGAAAAGGGTATTTGGGATAAAATGGCCCAGTATCAATAAATTTAAAATCCGATTAAGGGGCATAGAGATTTTCCTCTATGTCCCTTAGGGCTCGCCCAAGAATAACTTCACATAATTGGCGCTCGGGTGCGAAAATGGGAAATTATTTTTGGGCGGGCCCTTAATCACCCCCGGAAAGGATAAGACATGGATAAAGAGCAGGAAAAACCCAAGGAATCCGGTTCCATAAGTACTAGACAGAGGAAGCTTACCGGAATATCCGCCCAGATTGTCAGGTGGCTGGCTATAGGCATGAGTCTATTTCAGCTATACACCGGCTATTTCCAGTTTACTGCCATGAATCAAAGGGTCCCCCACGTAACAATGGGGTTTATCTTGATATTCCTTGTCTATCCTATAAGCAGAAAAAGCAGAAAGGACCGATTGAGCATTGATAGCATTGGGGCTGCCGCTTTTATTCTAATCTGCGGTGTCTATATCATGTTTACCTGGTTCAGAAAGATGGGTGCAATGGGGTTAGAGCCGCCCCTATATGAACTTGTTATGGGAGCTATATTTATAATTTTTTTAATTGAGGGGACAAGAAGGGCATTAGGTTGGGCCTTTCCCTCGGTTGCTGTCCTGATCCTTCTTTATGCCCGCTTTGGGGAAATAATGCCCGGCCTCTTTGCACATAAAAACTATGGAGTTGACCGGATTATATCCAGTATGTTTATTACAGCGGATGGCGTTTTTGGAATGCTTGCCGGCATTTCCGCCACCTTTATTTTTCTATTTATTCTTTTTGGCGCCCTGCTCAGAGAGGCAGGGGGTGGAGAGTTTTTTATTAATTTTGCCTATGGCATCTGTGGCAAATTCAGGGGCGGCCCGGCAAAAATTGCTGTAGTAGCAAGCTCCCTTTTTGGCATGCTTTCAGGGAGCGGGACGGCAAATGTTGCAGGAACAGGGCAGATCACAATACCCTTGATGAAAAGAACAGGATATCCGCCCTATTTTGCAGGCGCGGTTGAGACGGTTTCCAGCGCCGGAGGCCTTCTCATGCCGCCCATTATGGGAAGCGCCGTATTCATTATGATGGAGATCCTGGGTGTAAATTATCTTACCATAATAAAGTCATCCATACTTATGGCCATCCTTTATTACCTTGGTCTTTTTCTAATGGTTGATATAGAGGCCCAGAAAATAGGGCTTGTAGGCCTTAAAAGAGAAGAAATTCCACCGCTTAAAAAAACACTAAAAGAAGGCTGGCATTTTTTTATCCCCCTTTTGGTATTAATTTACTTTCTGGGTTTTGAAAGAAGCTCTGTTACAAGGGCTGTCCTCTGGGCAAACATCAGCATTCCTTTTGTAGCCATGATGCGGAAAAAAACCCGGATGTCTTTTTCAAAGATTCTTAACGGCCTTGAAAAAGGGGCATTAACGGCCGTACCTGTAGTAGCCATACTGTCTCTTGGGGGGATTGTTGTCGGCATGATTACACTCACAGGGTTAGGTCTGATGATGTCTTCCATCCTTATTGAGCTTTCACATGGGAATCTTTTTCTACTCCTCTTTATGACCATGATTGCATCCATTATCCTGGGAATGGGCGTACCTCCTGTTGCAGCCTATATAATTCTTGCTATTCTGGTTGTACCTGCCCTTATAAAGATGGGTGTCTATCCTCTTGCCGCGCATCTTTTTGTGTTTTATTTCGGCACCATTGCAGGTATTACCCCCCCCATGGCCCCGGATGCCTTTGTTGCGGCAGGAATTGCCGACTCTCCCATGATGAAGACCGCTTTAACAGCCTGTCGTCTTGCACTCGTCATTTTTATTGTCCCTTATATGTTTGTTTACAACAATGCACTTCTCTTGGTGGGAGGTATTGGCGAGGTATTGATTGTCTGTGTAACGGCCTTCTTCGGAGTATATGCCCTTGCCAGTGCCGCACAAAACTATCTTGGAGGCAAGCTGCCTTTCTATTTCAGAATAGCACTATTTATTGGTGGAGGATGCCTGATTTATCCCGGTTACCTTACAGACATATTGGGAGTCGTTGTTGTTATAACGCTAATTGCCATAAAGGCACCGGATACATTGAAACGGTTCACCATTGGGCTTTTCAGACGACAAAGAACTGAAGGGGTTGCGGGAAGAGATTAAAGGACTAAACGCAATGAAAAAATCGAATGTACTTGAAATGACCTGGGAAGAATTCAGGGATGCTGTGGATTCGAAGACAGTAATGGTTATTCCTATGGGCTCTACAGAACTTGAAGGCCCTCATCTTCCGTTGGGAGTAGATACTATTGTTGCCGAGGGTGTTTCCCGTACCCTTGCTGAGGAGGAGGGTGTCCTAATCGGTCCCCTGCTGCCTATCGGCTACTCTAAGTGGTTTAATCCCTTTCCAGGAACAATCTCCCTTGAACAAGAGACCCTAACCCGTGTCCTCCATGAATATTGTACATGCCTAATTAACCACGGGATCAGGCGTCTGGTCTTTCTAAATTCGCACCGGGGCAATAACTCCAGCATTGAGACAGCAGCACGGAGCCTCATCATGGAACATGGTGTGCGGATTGGAATGCTGAGCGTCTGGAAGTTGACCAATGATCTGACAGCAGGCAGTGGACTTATAAAAGAAGGTAAACTTGCCCATGCCGGCGAAATTATGACCTCCCTAATCCTGGCCTTAAAGCCGGGCGCTGTCGTCACCGGCAAACTCAAACCTGATTCAGTCAAATCGCCTGAGGGCAGTAACTTTAAGGTGAAGAATTCCCTGGGAGAAACTGAATTTAGAGATTCCATACAGATTTTTTACCAAGATATTCGTGACGTGACGGATACAGGTACCATGGGGGATCCAACCGCTGCATCGGCCGAGAAGGGAGAAAAGATCCTGAATCTTGTTTCGGATTATGTCAAGGCGTTTTTGCAGGAATTTCGAAGCCTGCCCATAGAAAGAGAAACGGAGTAACCAATCATGTCACAAGGAAATGGCGGTGCAATAGACCTTGAGGGTGCACTTTTAAAACATGTGTTACGTGTTCGTTTTGAAGATTTGCCTTCAGATGTGGTGTCGTATTGCAAACAGATCATCATAGATTCACTTGGGGTTACCTTCCCAGGGTCCCAGGCCCCTGGGTGTAAAGAAGTAATTGATCTTGTAAAGGCCTGGGGCTGTGATTCAGGCTCTACTGTTTTTGTTTACGGACATAAGGCGGCAGCGCCCCTTGCTGCCCTTGCCAACAGCACCATGATGCATGCCCTGGATTTTGACGATACCCTGGATGCCTCAGCGCTGCATACCTTTGTAAGCCTTCTTCCTGCCGCACTTGCAACAGCGGAACATGTGGGTGACATAAATGGAAAGCAATTGATCACCGCCCTGGTGCTTGGTGTGGATGTGATCTGCCGGATAAGCCTGGGGATCCGCAGACCACTTTCCTGGATAAGGACATCCACATGCGGTTCATTTGGTGCCGCTGCAACGGTCGGAAAGATACTGGGCCTTGAGAGGGAAGGCCTGACCAATGCGCTTGGCGTGGTGTATGCCCAGACCTCGGGAAACGCCCAGGGACTTATAGAAGGGCGTCTGGTCAAGAGAATGCAACCCGGTTTTGCAGCACAGGCAGGGGTTATATCCGGCTTTCTTGCCAGGGCAGGAATCACCGGAAGTAATGAGTTTCTTCAGGGACAATATGGATTTTTTAACCTTTATGAAAGAGGCCAATACGATCCAGGGCCTATAGTGAATGGGTTAGGAGAGCACTATAGTATTTCGGATTTGAGCCTAAAGCCCTATCCGTGCTGTCGCATGACACATGCATCCATTGATGCGGCCCTTCAATTAAGGAATGAGATTGATGGCCCGGCTGAGGACATAGAGGAAATTCGTCTTATGGTATCCAAAATGACAACAGAAATGGTTGGGAAGGCCTTTGTGACAGGCACCAACCCGCAAGTAGACGCCCAGTTCAGCATTCCCTATACGGTGAGTGCTGCCTTGTTACGCGGAGATGTTTTTCTGGAGGACTTTGAGCCTGCTGCAATTATGGATAAGAGAGTGAAGGCCCTGGCTGAACGGGTGTACGTTATTCATGATCCCGACCTCCCTGATAAGGATATCCTGCATGCGAAGATGGCTATCAAGATGAAAAATGGGCGAATGTATGAGACGGAAATAAACGCACCGCTTGGAAACCCTGATAATCCCATGGACATGGAGCGATGTAAGGATAAATTTAGAAAATGTCTTGCCTTTAGCAACCTCGATTTTGATGATGCCAGGGCAGGCGAATTGGTTTCCATGATCGAAAACCTGGAACAAATCCAGGATGTCCGGAGCCTTATAGCCCTTATGCAACTATAACCGGTTGCACAACGGAATATAATTTACCGGATAAGACTATAATCCGGGTTAGCAACCTCTCTCAAATTTCATTCGCCAAAATGATGAGTAAGTTTATTTGTTTGGATAGTAAACCTGTCAGGTAAATTCAGATGACGGTAAAAGAGATATTCGATTCGGGTGCGGCAAAATATGATGAGCAGAGAAGAAAGGTAATCCCGTGTTTTGATGACTTCTATGAGGCTATTATTGACCTTATACCCTTTGAGCCGTCAGATACGTTCAGTGTGCTGGATCTGGGGGCCGGCACAGGACTTTTGACGGCCCTTATTATAAATAATTATCCAAAGGCAAGGGCAACCGTTCTGGATATCTCCGAAAACATGCTCGCAAAGGCAAAAAAGAGGTTTAAAGGAGACAGGCAGGTTAATTTTTGCTTTATGGATTACTCTTGTTCCATCCTTCCCGGGGAATTTAACCTCGTCGTATCGGCAATGTCCATACACCACCTCTTTGATTCTGAAAAAAGGCTTCTTTTCAAAAGAATTTATAATACGCTTTTGCCGCAGGGAAAGTTTATCCATGGAGAACTTGTGCGCGGGTCTACAGATATTACAGAGGACTTTTATCAACAAATGTGGCTTCGCCACCTCAAAAATACGGATCTAACAGAAGATCAACTGGCAGTGATATTCAAGAGAATGTCATATGATAAAACAACTAGGCTCGACACACAGTTGAATTGGTTAAGAGAAGAGGGCTTTGTGGATGTAGATTGTTTTTATAAGTATTATAATTTTGCAGTGTATGCAGGGCAAAGGCTTGTGTGATCCCCTGATGAGAGGGCTTGATTATGGATATTAGTATCAAAAAACTAAAAAAAGATCTGGCAAAAATAGTGGGGAAGGAGAATTCCTTCACAGACAAGCCGACTTCTGTGGCCTATGCGAAAGACACTATGCCCTGGGATGTTGAAGAACATAACATGCCTTATGCAGTGGCAAGGCCGGGCAATAGCCTGGAGATTTCACGAATATTAAAATATGCCAATAAAAATAAAATACCGGTGCACACGCACGGGTCAGGGACATCACTGGTGGGTCTTGGAAGACCCAAGACAAACTGTATTGTCCTTGACATGGCCAGGATGAAGGACCTTAAAGTATTCCCTGATAGGGGCTATTTTGAGGTTGAACCAGGGCTTCATATTGCAAAATTGAGGAAGGCCCTTGCACCCCACAATGCCCTGCTTCCCGCCTTTCCCGGCAGCGAATTAGTGGCTACTATAGGGGGGATTGTATCGGTAAATACAAGCGCACATGCAATTGACGCAACGTTATGTAAACCCGGAGACTATGTCCTTGGCCTGGAAGTGGTGCTGCCGACCGGGGAAATTCTTAAGACCGGAACAGAGTCCACCCGTAAACCGGCAGGAATTGAGGCCACAAAATTCCTGGTGGGTTCGGAAGGACTTCTGTGCGTTATTACCAAAATAAGGATGCGGCTAATTCCATTACCCCATATGGAAAATATCGTTGCCTATTACAGGAGTACTGATGATATTTTGGACACGGTAATGGCAATGTATAAAAAGGCCATACCCACCCCTATGTTTTTTGAATACCTCGATGAAAAGTCATCTAATGTAGGTTTTGAAGCAGTCGGGTTAGAGGCGCCCCCCGGTGCGGTTGCTATGATGACAATATCTTCTTCGACCAAAGTTGGGTGTGAAGAAAAGGCCAAGAAGTTTCTTGAATTCTTGAAAATAGCTAATCCCATTGAGGCAAAGATTGTTACCGACAAAGAGGAATGGAGTCAAATATGGACCAGCCGGGCAGAGGCGGGGAACTATATCTACAGGCTGGGTTCAACCTTTGGAAGTGAAATTACGGTAAGGGTGGATAAAATAAAAGAGGCGTTTCATGAAGCGCAGGATATTATATTGAACCTGGACAGCTACAAGGGCAATGAATTTTATTCTTTTGGCCATATTGGCGCCCCCACAATTCATGCCTATGCATTTATTCCGACAAAAGACATTACCAACGATGTTAAAATAGCAGTCGCCAAAGAAGTCAGGGAAAAGACAGAAGGATTAAATATCAAATACGGAGGCTGCGGGGGTGAATGGGGCTTGACAGCCCAGAGGGCGCCATTTCTTAAAAAGAAATATGGCGAAACATATTATGATCTTTTAGTCAAATTGAAGAAGACACTTGATCCCAACAACATACTTAACAGGGGAAATCTTGAAGGATGGATGTAAACAAGAATGATTCAGGCAGGGAAACCTTGCTCAAAGAGATTGCCAAATGCAGATCATGCAGGTTTTGCGTTGACGTCTGCCCAACTTACCAGGCCTCAGAAGGGGTTGAATCCATGTCTGCTTACGGCAGGTTGCAGATAATAAAATACCTCCTCATCGGCATCCTGGAATTTGACGACTCGCTATCTTACTGCCTTTACAGTTGCCTACAATGCAGGCGTTGTGAGGTTGTATGCAAAAGTAAGGGGCAAAACCTGGAAATTTGCACTATCATCCAAATGGGAAGATCCATCCTTTCTCAAAATCTTATTATAGGAGGCTGTCCTGGAATGGCTTCGTAGCGAGATCGAGCGCGAATTTTGAGGGCAAGACGACAAGGCAAAAACGGCCGTAAGCGTAGCAGCAGCCTACGTTGAGGATGTTTTGGGCCTGACAACGCAGCCATTTGAATTTGCAGCCGATCGCAGTAGAAGTCTAGTCTCGGACAGCCTCACAGGAAGCAGTAATGGAAAAATCTAAGGTCCTGATCTCTCAGGCGCTGTCCACTCTAAAAGGAAATATGGAAAGGACTGGCGATCCGCTTGGCTTTAAGCATATCTACTGGAACCAATGGGCCAAAGGGCTCGATATCCCCAGAAATGGTAAAAATATATTGTTTACCGCAAGGATGTATCAGATGCTGCCGTATGTCACTCAAACAACTGAGATGGTAGCCTCTATTAAGCCCCTTTTGGCTATAAAGGGTGTAGGGAAAATAATTAATTTAGGCAATCGCCTTGCAGGGGAACAAATCATTCGATTTAAGGCAAAGGGGGCAAAGCAGATACAGGAAAAGGAAGAAAAAGTGTTGAAAGGCATTGTGGGCGCATTAAAACGCATTGATCAGCCTTTTGCATATCTATATGAGGCAGAACCTTATAGCGGTGTCCTCTTATATGACCTTGGTCTTGAGGCGGATATAGAGCCTCATATAAAAAAGGTATATAAAGATCTCAAAGACCGGGGCGTTGAGCAGGTGATCACGGTGGATCCCCACACCACAGTCATGATGAAAGAGGTATATCCCAAATACATCAAAAAATACGATATAAGTGTAAAACACTACCTTGAATTGCTGTCAGAAAGAGAATGGGATTTTCGAAATTTAGGCAAAAAAAACCTTCCCAAGCAATTCGTTATGCACGATTCGTGTGTCATGACCAGGGATCTGGGAATAGTGGAACAGGCGCGGGACCTGATAGCGAGCATGGGTATTGAACTCCTGGAACCTGAAAACACAAAACTTGATACTGCTTGCTGTGGCGGTCCAATAGAATACGCCTTTGCTGATCTAAGTCGTCAAATATCTTCCATTCGCATACAAGAACTTGCCAGTGTGTGCAAGGACATAATTGTCACATGTCCCATATGTCTTATTAATTTAATAAAATATGAACAGCAATTTGGTGTCAGAGTATGGGATATGGGAGAAATCCTGTATGCTGCATTAATTAGCGGGTTTATATAGGTGGCCGTTATCTCCGGATCCGGCAGGTGAACATTAGGGGCTCACTCAAAAATAACTTCACATTTTTGCATCCCACCTTCAGGCCATCTTCGTCCGATCCTCAATCGTAGGTAAGCGAACTTGCTGAGACTCCGAGATCCTCGAAATAGTACCACTATTCTTGTAGTTTTGCGATTTCTGTCGAACAAATCCAACCTAAATCCGGGTGCCAATTCTGCGAACTTATTTTTGAGTGAGCCCCGGATGCCATCATCTCCTCCCACATGATTTTTAGGCTGTAGGCCTCCTCCCAGGCTGAATAACCTCCTGACCGGACTCTTATTTTCTCCCTGGCCTTTCAGTTGGGAATCAAATCTTATGTTGACTTATCATTGAAATGTTTATTAAACCATTAAGAAATTCCGCAACCACATTTTTCATTTCATTTAAAGTTTGGAATAGAGGAGCATTGTGTTATCCAGGAAAAAAATAGTAATTGGGTTGTCGATTATTGTAATCCTGTTATCAGCTTTTGGTGCATACTTGTATCTAAAAAAAAAGGCTCACAAACGGCACGTTAAGATTGGTGTTGTGTTGCCCCTGTCCGGCGATTTTGAAACATATGGAAAGCTTGGAGTTCAGGGTGCAAAAATGGCGGTGGATGAAATCAATAAATCCGGTGGGGTCCTGAATGGGAGGCGAATGGAACTGATAATCGAAGATAACAAAACAGACCCCAATATTGCGGTCAGACAGATGAGAAAATTAATCCAGGAAGATGACGTTATTGCCGTAATGGGGCCTGTCAGCAGTACTGCCCGTGATGCGATGGCCAGGGTTGCCAGACAATTCAAAACGCCCCTGCTGTATGGTATCAGTTACGAGGGTAACAGATATGACCGGTATTTGTTTTGCTACAGCCCGATTCCTGATCATGTCATCACCCCCCTGGTTCCTTTTATGGCGGAAAATTATGGTCCGACATTCTATATCTTTGGCTATGATTATGTATGGCCGCACGAAATGACAGAGGCCATTAAAAGAGAAGTGAAGAAAATAGACGGTAAAATATCGGGGGTTGAATTCACTCCTTTTGGCATAAAGGATTTTTCTCCCACTCTCAAAAAAATCAGGGAATCCGGAGCTGATGTCCTGATGCTGATTCTTCCGGGTCCTGACGGGTTCAGGTTTATCCGGCAGTTTAATGAATCCGGTTTGAGAAAACATGTGAAAATTGTGGCAATCGCGGCTGAGGAAACTTACTTGCAGGCCCTGCCGCCTGAGGAACTCGAAGGTATTATAACGAATGTTCATTTTTTAAGCAGTCTTGAAAGCAAAGAAGCAAAATCATTCGTTGCCCGGCAGAAAAAAATGTTTGGGGATAACACAGTAGTCACTTATTCTACTGAATCTCACTATGGACTGATCAAACTTTTACAAAAAGCTATTGAAAAAGCAGGGACTGTTGATAAAGAAAAAATCATTGATGCCATGGAGAATCTGACAATAATCGTAGGTAATGGTTCGGTGACAATGAGGGAAGATCATCATATGAACTTAAACATGGTAATCTCCGAGTTTACTGCCGGCAAACTGGTCGAGAAGAAAAACATCGGGTTGGTAATCCCCGAAAATCAAAAAAAATTGGACAGTGACAGATGAGTTTACGCGCTAAAATCCTTTTGTGGTTAATGCCTGTATTGTTGCCGATGCTGCTCATCATCTATCTCAATTATACCGCCCAGAGAGATGCCGCTGAAAAGCAGTTAATAAGTATGAGTTCAATGGTAATTGAACGTGGCGCCAGGGATCTGAACGATTATATCCTGTTGAAAGATACAACTTACCGGCTCTTGGTTAAGTCGCTTGAAGATAGCTCAATTGATCCGAATAATGTCACAATAGACCAGGAGAGCCAAATTGGAAGGCAGATGAGAATTCATCCCGGCTTTTCCATGATACTTTTCACGGACAAGGAAGGCAAGGTACTATTTGGCAAGGTTGGTCTAAGCCGAAGTGATATCCCGTTTTTACCACGCGATATTACCGGGGAAATTGCATTTGATAAAGATGAACAAAAGAATCTAATTGATGTATACCAAAGGTGGAAAACGTCAGTTGCCAAATACCGGAAGCAGATAGTTAACGCCAATACGCTGATATATATACTTAACGCATCCGGTGAAAAAAATTCCTTCCGCTACAGGCAGGCACAACAAAGATTAGTTGCTCTGAAGGCAGGCATAAAGCAACCCGCGCATACTGTTTTTATTGGCGGAAAAGAACTGACTGACAAAGCTGGTTTACCTTTTCGATCTAACACATTTATATTTGCCGCCGCTACTGAAACAGATGAGGGAAAACTTTCCGGATTTATCTTGGGGATATTGGACTGGACTCTTGTTGAAAACAAAATTTATTCATTTAAATCAGACTTAAAGGCCAGTGGAATACCTGGAGCGGATATCGTTCTGTTTGATATGTCGTCCAGTGAATTTCTCATTAAGTCAAAGCATATATCGGCAAACTATATTATAAATGCTGCGAGACCGGAGGCCATGAGGGATAACACGGATACCTTTGTGAGCTATGCGGAACCCTTTAATGCACATATGGTTTTTGCTGCCGTCGTTGACACCAAAGCGCTCACTCTGATCAATGATACCAGCTATCTGATTTCAAGGAATGACCGCTATAAAAATGATTTGAAAAATATCTTGAATAAATCTAATTTCTATTTGATTGGATACGTGCCGGTTGCGGACATTTCTTTTCATGCGGAGAGATTGCTATGGAGATCGGTTCTTTTTACGCTCATAAGTATTTTTCTGCTTGTGGGTCTTATCCTATTGTTAAGTGAAAAAATTGTTAGGCCCATCGCAAAAATGGCGGCTATGACAAAGCGAATTTCTGAGGGTGATTTAAGTTACCGGATTACCGATACCAGGAACGATGAAATAGGAAGGTTAGCTTTTTCTTTTAATCAGATGAGCAAAAATCTTCTGAAAAAGCAAACAGAGTTGAAAGAAAAAAACGCAGAACTACAAACCAGCGAAAAGCGTTACCAGGACCTCTTTGACAATGCTCCGATCGGTATTGCTTTGGTTACCGAGGATGGCCGGATTAAGGATGTGAATAAGAAGGTTTTTGACATTGCAGGGTACAAAAGAGAAGAGGCACAGGGAATAAATATCAGTGAACTATATCAGGACCCTGCAGATCTGGAAAAATTCATACAGGAAATACAAAAGTATGGCGCTGTCAAGGGTATGGAGTTAAACCTTAAGCGTAAGGACGGTTCACCATTTATCGGCCGCTTTACCAGTGTTCCTGTTACCTTAAACGAGGAACCGTTGATGCTCTCAATGCTTGAAGACATCACCAAACAAAAAGAGGCAGAGCGGGAAAGGGAGGCTGTGGCTGCCAAATTACTGCGGTCACAGAAGATGGAAGCAATTGGAATGATGGCAGGCGGTGTGGCCCATGACCTGAACAATATCTTGTCAGGGATTGTCAGCTATCCTGAGCTGATGCTGCTCGATCTACCGGAAGACAGCCCCCTGCGAAAGCCGGTGGAGACAATTAATGCTTCAGGCAAACGGGCCGCAGATGTAGTGGCCGACCTGTTAACCGTGGCACGAGGCGTAGCTGCTGCCAGAGAAGTACATAATCTGAACAAACTGGTTTCAGATTACCTCCATTCCCCTGAATTTAAACGGCTTACGACTATTCAGCCGGATGTAACGGTTATTGCCGATTTTGCCACTGATCTCTTCAACCTGAGCTGTTCATCGATTCATATCCGGAAATGTTTACTCAATCTTGTTACTAACGCTTTTGAAGCGGTTGATATGTCTGGTTCGGTTACCATATCCACTGCTAACCGGTATGTTGATAAGCCTATCAAGGGATATGATGATGTGCATAGGGGTGAGTACGTGGTCCTTTCAGTCATTGATGATGGACTTGGCATTAGTCGCAATGATTTGGAACGGATCTTTGAGCCGTTTTATACCAAAAAAGTAATGGGGAGAAGTGGTACAGGTCTCGGCCTCGCCGTGGTTTGGAACACGGTGCAGGACCATGACGGTTATATCGATGTAATTACAGGAGCCAAAGGTACCCGTTTTGATCTGTACTTTCCGGCCAGTCGTGAACAGGCGGATGTTGAGAAGGAAGATATGCTCTTGGCTGATCTGAAGGGTAACAGAGAGACTATCCTGGTGATCGATGACGAGCCGGATCAGCGCATAATTGCCTGCAGCCTGCTGAACAGACTTGGCTACCAACCCCATGCTGTTGCCAGTGGTGAGGAGGCAGTTGTTTATGTCAACAAACATACAGTTGACCTGTTACTTTTGGATATGATTATGGACCCGGGTATAAACGGCAGAGAAACGTATGAGCAGATTATCGCATTGCATCCCGGCCAGAAGGCAGTGATCGCCAGTGGTTTTACCGAGACGGATGATGTAAAAAAAGCTCAAGAGCTGGGCGCCGGATTGTTTATCAAAAAGCCATATACCCTCGACAGGCTTGGCCAGGCAGTTAAAATGGAATTGGAAAAGCAGGTATAGTAAACCCTTTAGTTGCATAAAAAAAATTGCAAAATGGGTCTAAAACTAATAATTATAGACCCTTTACACCTTTTCAACTATCATTTTTGGAGTCTCGCAGGCTCGTTTACCTCCGCAACCCCTGGGATCAGGTTCAACCGTTTCGTTTTTTTAATTGTAACAGCTCAATAAATAGGGGTGCTTCCTTAGCCCATAATGGACAAGGTAACTGGGCTTATTCCTCAAGCCCATATCTATTTCTACGGAGGAGGTCGGCCAACTATTTGGGATTTTGCAAAAGCCATTAGAGATCACGATTAGTTTGGGAGGTCTAAATCCCAAATATTTGGCCTTTGCAAAATTTAGTGATATTTTTTTTGAGATATGGACTTGAGGAAGAATCCCAATTACCTTTTCAGCTATAAAAGAAATTGACAAATCCATTGCCCCCTATTTATTGAGCAGATACTTTTAATTCTTGACTCTCATTAAAGTCAACTTGAATTGGTGCTGTATCGTATATGATTGTTAGCTTTGTAAATTGTTTGCTATCCGGCGTAATTTCAAAAACATCCACACACTCAAACTCAACGACTTTCCCGCTCTTAAGCGTCCAAATGTAATTGAAGTGTAAAGCTACAGTAGAAATATTGCTAATGGAATTAAATATGTTCAGTAGTTTAGTTTCTGAGCATTTCGTGGCAGCGAAAAGGTCTTGGTAAAAAGTTGTAGCAGGTATTGTCCCATATAATGGAGAGACAACGACTGCGTTAGGCTCAAAAAGAGACAAAACTTTTTCTATACTACCTTCATTAAGTGCATCAAGATATTGGTTGCAAATTTTTTTGACCAAGATATTACCTCCATAGTGATAAGACCTTGCTTTTTCGTGGAAGAAGTATAAAGAAAGTACCCTTGTGAGTCAAGAATAAAAGTGGCACAATATATGGTGGTCTCATGCTTTTTAGGGGTTTTTAGCGCGGGAAGTCTTGTGATAAATAGCAGGGCGTGGCAGGGAATAGCCTTTCAGAAATAGATTTTCTTGGATCTTGCCTGTATTTAGCCAATTTCGGATATACGTCCCCATTGAATCTCA
>Ga0209013_10002646_pt1 | contig 16124 bp, 21 predicted proteins | sample Cruoilmetagenom2_FD_187291 | JGI IMG/M metagenome (GOLD analysis project Ga0209013, IMG submission 187291) | Oil polluted marine microbial communities from Coal Oil Point, Santa Barbara, California, USA - Sample 2 (SPAdes) (version 2) | ecosystem: Environmental > Aquatic > Marine > Oil seeps ... | reverse complement strand
GCCCCAATTGCAGCCGCCATTGGTTCTTCAATAAGATGTGCTTCTCTTGCGCCGGCTGAAATGGCTGCATCTGCGACTGCTCTTCTTTCTACTTCAGTTACCCCCGATGGAATTCCAATTACAACTCTTGGCTTTGGAATTTTCGGCATTACCGTTCCTGACTCGTGAACCTTTTTTATATAGTGAGTAAGCATGGCTTCGGTTGCGTCAAAATCAGCAATAACACCATCTTTTAAAGGTCTTACTGTTTCTATCGTATCGGGAGTTTTCCCAAGCATCTTTTTAGCAGCTGATCCAATTGCAAGAATTGACTTTGTCTTTTTGTTTCGTGCAATAACTGAGGGCTCTCTTATAACAATCCCTTTCTCTCTCACCCAAACTAATGTATTTGCAGTTCCCAGATCAATTCCCACATCATGAGAAAAATATCCAAATATACCACCATACAGTCTTGAGGGCCTAAACTTATTCGCTTTTGGTAATTTGATATTTAATTTAAAAGTTTTGAATCTTTTTCTTTTGGCCATGTTGCCCAAGTATAGCCTTAATGGCAAATTATTCAAACCACATTAGTGCTTTTAATATTTACGCTTTCGTTGTAAATTGTTGTTAATGCAAAAGTGTCTCCGAACTATCATATATTACTCGTATTATCTTCTTTTTCTTTTGGTTCCACTGATTGTAATACCAATTACATCTGAACTTTTTGAGTTTAACAAAATAATTCTTACATATATCCTCACAATTATTATCGTGGCTTCCTGGATTGCACGAATGATAATTGAAAGAAAAATTATCTTTCGTCGCACAATATTAGATATTCCCCTAATTTTATTCATTGTAGGCCAACTGATATCAACAATTCTTTCAATAGATCAATACACATCAGTTTTTGGATATTATTCAAGATTCCACGGAGGCTTTCTTAGCACCACTTCCTATTCCCTACTGTACTGGGCTTTCGTCTCAAACATTAAAGCCAAACAAACAGTAAAGCTATTTATTCCCCTTATGGCCTCATCAGTTTTAGTATCAGTTTATGCCGTCCTTCAACATTTCGGAATCGACAAAGACATCTGGGTTCAAGATGTACAAAGGCGTGTATTTTCTACCTTTGGTCAACCCAATTGGCTTGCAGCATGGCTTGCTGCAATTATTCCTTTAACTTGGGTTCTGGCCGTAAAAAGGGAAAAGAAAAGATATTTATGGATTGCAATTTCAACTCTTCTAACCTTTGCCCTTTTCTACACCAAATCAAGATCCGCTCTTTTAGGTTTAATCACTGCTTTTTTAGTTTTTTGGGGATTTGGTTACTTCTTCACAAGAAACAAGAAAAATATTAAGAGATCATTTAATAAGGTATTTCTAGCAATCGGCTTTATTGTCGCTGCTCTAGTCGTAACTGTCGGCACACCCTGGACCCCCTCAGCAAACCAGATTCTTTTAAAATCAGACAAAGAAGCATCTAGCATGCCTGAAGTCGGAACTGTACTTGAGCGAGGTGGTACGGCATCAAGCGAGATAAGAAAGATCGTGTGGGAAGGAGCGATCGATATTTGGAAAAACTATCCACTCTTTGGATCCGGTGTTGAAACTTTTGCTTATTCCTACTATAACTTTAGACCCGAATCACACAATCTCGTATCTGAATGGGACTATTTATATAATAAAGCTCATAACGAATACCTAAACTTTTTAGCAACAACTGGTACAATCGGACTTATAACATACCTTGTACTCATTGGGGCAATATTTGCTCAAATTGCAAAAAACATAAAAAAAGACAATGCCCTTATTCATCTTTCCTTAATTGCAGGGTTGTCAAGCATTGTCATTACTAATTTTTTTGGTTTTTCGGTAGTATCGGTTGCCCATTTGATCTTTTTGTTCCCAGCCATGTCAGTGGGATTAATGATAAAAGAAGAGGGTGATCAAAAAAAACAGATTATTAATTCAACAAAAATAGTACTTCTTAGTATATTGGCAATATTAACAACTTACCTTTTATTTACTACATTTAAATACTGGTATGCGGATACTCTTTATGCAGAAGGCAAAAAATTAAATGACAGCAAGGATTATGCCCTGGCAAGATCATATCTTACTAAAGCTGTAAATCTATCATCACTAAATAGTGTCTATTACGACGAACTTTCTCAATCTGCAACCGGCCTTGCCTTAAACTCATTTGATTTAGGTGATACTGAGTCTGCCAAGTTATTTGCCGAGCATGCAATTAATGAAACTGAAAAAGCCATAAGTCTATCCCTTTTCAACATGAATACAAGAAGAAATAATGCCAGTATGTATATAAGGCTGGCCGAGATTGATTCCGGCTTTCTTATTATCGCTTCGGAATCACTAAGTAAAGCAGTTATACTTGCCCCCACTGATGCTAAGCTTTTTTACAATCTAGGGCTCACTCAAGCCAGAAGTGGACAAATTGATGAAGCCATAATCACTTTTAATGAAACTGTTCGTTTAAAACCCAACTACCGTGATCCCAGATTTGCCCTAGCTCTTTTATATATTGAAAAGGCGGAATTTGAAAAAGCAAAAGTCCAGCTAACTTATATTATTGAGAATATTAATCCTGAGGATATACTTGCAAAACAACAGCTTGATGAGCTTAGATAAGGTATAATTACGCCATGATTAGAAAGATTGTTACTGGATCTGATCCAACATTAAGAGGTATTTCAAAACCGGTTGTTAAAATTGATAAGAGGATTATTACTTTATCCCGTGATCTTGAAGATACACTAAAAGCACAAAAGGATCCTGAAGGAGTGGGGCTGGCTGGACCACAAATTGGAAAATTAGTTCGAATTTTTGCAATGCTTCACAAAGGGAAAATAATAACAATTATAAATCCAAAGATTGTTTCAATCGAAAAAGATAAAAAAATAAAAGAAGAGAATAAAAAAGATGAAATTATGGAAGGGTGTTTGTCCATCCCCCACTACTATGGACCAGTTAAAAGATCACAAAAGCTTAAACTTAGCTATCTTGATATTAACGGGAACAAAAGAGTGGAAATTTTTAAAGGGTTATCAGCACAAATAGTTCAACATGAAGTTGATCACCTTAGCGGAGTCCTTTTTGTTGATAAACTACTAAAACAAAAGAAGAATTTGTACCAACAGGTTGGTGATGAATGGGAAAGAGTTGATCTCCCAAATATCTAAATACTAATTATGAAAATAGTTTTTTTCGGAACACCGGATTATGTCCTGCCAATACTTGATAAGCTGCACTCTAATTTTAAGGTAAAAGGAGAAAGTCCCATTACCGCCATTGTTACTCAACCACCAAAACCAGTCGGAAGAAATAAGATTATAACTTACTCACCCGTTGATAATTGGGCTCATAAAAGAGGTGTTCAAAAGTATTATGACCCCAAAGAACTAATTAAATCAGATATTGTCGCTGATTTGGGTATTCTTGCCTCATATGGAGAAATCATTTCAAAAGATGTAATTGATTATTTTCCCAAAGGAATTCTTAATATTCATTTTTCCCTGCTTCCTAAATACAGGGGGGCATCACCAGTACATGCCTCAATCATTGCTAAAGACAAAGAATGCGGAGTAAGCATTATTAAACTTGATGAGAAACTAGATCACGGACCCATTATCTCTCAATTTAAGGAAGAAATCAGAAATGATGATACAACCCAAAAACTTCGGTTAAGACTATTTAATGTTACCGCAGAAGTATTGGTTACCCTGCTTCCAAAATACGTAAGGGGAAAAATCACGCCAAGAATGCAGAATCACAAAAAAGCAACATATACACGAATTATTAAAAAACAGGACGGGTTCATCCCACCCAAATATATAAACAGTGCCCTTGAAGGAAAAAGTATTAATGAGAAATGGAGTATCGATTTTATTAAAGGCTATTCCACCATCCCCAATGCAGATGTTATTGACCGATTTGTAAAAGCCATGAATCCCTGGCCAATTGCCTGGACCAAAGTTACTACCGATAACAAAAAGAATGTAAAACGATTAAAAATAATTAATACACACTTATCAGGCAATAAATTGATCATTGATAATATCCAGTTAGAGGGTAAAAACGAGGTTGGCTGGGATCAATTCAAACAAGGTTACCCAACTTTTACGTTAGAGTAATTTTTGATCGATCCGTATTTCTTTACTCTTTTAAGACACTTCGTACATATCTTCATCTTTTTCTTTTCACCATTTATAGTAAGTGTCTTTACTTGAAGATTGGGTTTAAATAACCTTAGTGTTGATTGGGCTCTTTTTTTCCAACGCTTACCAGCAACACCTCTTTTGTGTTGTTGGCTTCTACCATACACTTTTTGCTTTCCGCATATTTGACATATTGCCGCCATGATTGTATCTCCTTATTTTTGTGATTATACTATAAAAACCATTATTTAATAAATTAGAAAAACTATGTTAACGATAATTGTTTGGATACTAGCATTTATTATTGCAATTGTTATTCATGAAGTAGCTCATGCATATGTAGCTGATAAGCTGGGTGATCCAACGCCGAGAATGATGGGAAGATTAACCTTTAATCCCATCCCACATATTGACCCTATTGGAACAGTACTTTTACCATTAACATTAATTATATTAAGAGTACCTATTATATTTGGTTGGGCAAAACCAGTAATGTTTGATCCTTACAACCTAAAAAATCCAAAACGTGATACAGCACTTATTTCACTTGCCGGTCCTGCATCAAATATTATCCTTGCAGTATTATTATCAATTATATTAAGACTTATGCTTTTAAATCCTTTATCTTTACTATCTTCCTATGCACTACTTTTGGTACCTTTTATTTCAATCAATGTGGTTCTGGCAATATTTAATCTTATCCCGGTTCATCCTTTGGATGGTGGAAAAATACTTGTAGGAATTCTTCCCAAAGATCAGGCATATGAAGCCGATGCCTTCTTGAAAAGATATGGAACACTAATCCTTTTTCTTTTAATTATTCCAATACTGGGTGGTGTATCACCAATTAGCTTGTTTTTATCTCCAATTCTCACTTTTGTCCTGGGCATTCTAATCCCCGGTGGTCTTACAGTGTAAACTACCACTTGTGAAAACATTGACATCCTTGATAGAATATATATGACCCTGCTTAAAGGGTAGTTCTCGGGAAGCTTTTTCCTCACCGAAAAAGACTTTTGGAGGAGCGAATCGTTTACTTAGGGTTAAATCTAAGTAAGCTGAGCTTCACCACCTGGAATCGTCCGGGGAAAAAATTCGTCCGGAACCCCATAGGCGGGGTCATCGATTTAAATGGTATTTTCTTCTTGAAATTACAAGTTTTTGATATAATTTTGAGTACAAGTAAGCCGGCGTAGCTCAGTTGGTTAGAGCAACGGTTTTGTAAACCGTAGGTCAGTGGTTCGAATCCACTCGTCGGCTCCAAGCTGGGATGGCGGAGTGGTCAATCGCACGAGTCTGTAAAACTCGCGCCCGAACGGGCTACGTAGGTTCGAATCCTGCTCCCAGCACCAACTTTTTGAATATTATTCAACAAATTCCGGTTGGGCCCATGAAGACATATAAGTGGGGAGAAATTCCTCCCTGATTAATTTATCTTTATCAAAAAGCAATTTTACAACCATTCCCTTTTTCGTTTCCTCACTCCACATCTGATCAAAAATAAAATTTCCCAAAGAATAATAAACCGGTTTACCATTTATATAATCTATTGTCTGCACCCAATGTGGATGATGACCAGAAATTACATCAGCACCTGATTCTATTAATAGGTTTGCCCAAGCAACTTGGTAATCATTAGGTTTATCTTTGTACTCATTGCCCCAATGAACTCCAACAATAAGTACATCAACCTGATTATTAGATTCTTTCACCAAAGCAAAATCAGATTCTTTCGGAGCATTTGAAACAAAATCAAAACCTAAAAAACCATACTTTATGCCTCCCACTTCCTTTACAATTAAATTTGAAAGTCCAGTAGCACTTATATTGATACTCTTCAATACTGTCACTGTTTCATTAACTCCTTCCTCCCCAAAATTTCGACTATGATTATTAGCCAAAGATACAACATCTATTCCGGAAAGCTTTAATCCCTCAAGCATTTCATAACTGCCACAAAACTTAAACCCTCCCACAATTATTGGACAATCCTTAATTATTGGATTTTCCAAATTCACAAAAACTAAATCAGCTTCTTTTAACTCCTTGTAAACTTTTCGGAAAGGATATGAATAATCTCCCACTTCATATGACTCTTTCATTACCGATCGACCAAGCATTACATCACCTGTTAATATAATTTCTGTTAATTTGGGTAATGGAGTTGAAGTAGAAACGGGAGTCGGAAATATATTAGATGTTATATCTTCAACAAAGGGAGTTATAAGCTTCTGGTTTTGATACAACAATCGATATTCGTTATACAAAAAATAGGTAACGGTAAGTAAAACCGAAAAAATAATTATTAAGAATATATTAACTTTCCACAACTTATTTGTCATACAAACTTTATTATACTAATTCTGATATAATTAGGCTGATTTGCCTGGATAGTTTAGTGGTAAAACACGCCCTTGGTAAGGGCGAGAGCGAGGGTTCAATCCCCTCTCCAGGCTCAAAAACTACTTTATACTTTTAACAAATGTGATACAATTCGTCTTATGGCAAAAAAAGGAGCAAGAGAAATAGTTGCACTGGTTTGTGAAGTATGCAAATCGCAAAATTACGTTACCGAACGGAATAAGATTAATATGGAGGGAAAACTAGTTATAAAGAAGTATTGCAAGAAGTGTAAAAAACAAACTCTTCATAAAGAAACCTCAAAACTGAAGTAAGATGCCTAAAAAAGCTACTAAAGCTGATTATATTAAACTACAGGGAGGCAAACCAGAAGTTCGTCAAGACAAAGAAAGTGGGTTGTGGCATATAAAACATGAATATAGAGAAGGTGAACCAGAAGTAGTAACACATATTTCCCCTAAAGAAAGAGGAACAGTTATCTTAAACGGAATAGAATACGAAACATCATGCGTATGGAAATTTGAAGGTGAACCATGTGAGATTGAAAGCAGAAAAGTTGGTGGCGAAAGTTACGAAAGAAAGGCATAAAGAAAAGAAAGTCTTCAAAAAAAGGTGTGTAGTAGAGAGAAAAGATAAAAAAGCTATATGAAAGCAGTATGGGCTTTTCCACACCTTTCTAGCTTAATAAAACTATCCTTTCCCCCTGGGTCGCAATACTACACCTTTTTATTCAAACACAAAACACCAACTAAACTAGTCAAATAGAGCCGTGTCTAGGTGCTCTCTTACTTCTATGGTGATTCGACTCGTGAAGGGTAAAACTCCTAGAGGGCGGCAGTACGTGTATACGCTCCCCTTTACCATTAACTCCATCAATGGGTTCTCCATCTCCGTAGGGGTACACTATGTCATGTTCCTCTAAGCTTATCCATTCACCCTTCATTCCTTCGTGCATCAAACGATATTTTCCCGGGAATACTTCTAAGACTTTTCGCATATACATCCTTTTGGTACCGTTTTTTGTTTTTAAATTTGCGACTTGCCTATATTATAATAAAAATAGGCTCAAATTAAAAGCTTCTATCGCAATTCTTCAAATATTGCCGGGGCCATATCAAGCTTAACTGCTTTTGGATGTTCCCATACTTCTTTTACATTTAGTGTGTTTCCTAAAAGAAATTTATCAACTTCAATCTCATCTAGCACACCTGATCCTTTTGATAATACCGGATGAGTAGCAGTAAAAACTTTAAATCTAGCATTTGGAAATTTACCCGCTAATAATTTTAAATCTTTTATTGCAGTTCCTCCTGTATCAATCATGTCATCTGAGTAAATAAGAACAAACTCTTTGTATAATTCTTTCCTTGCATTCATATTCGTTACTGTCTTTTTATCAACTTTTCCTTTTTCATCTAGGAACCATCTGGATATTTTGCAAATTTTAGCTTCAGTTGTCACTCCAGCTGTAATTCGCTTTTTTTCTATGTAGATAATATCAACCTCCTTAATACTGTTATCAGGGTGATTTATTAATCTTTCTGCTAATGCTTCTGTTCTTAATTCCGCCCCCCGATCACAAGACACAACTCTTATTGGTAAATGAAGCAATTTCTTATCATCAAGTAATTTGTATATTTCATCAGCAAAAACAAATGAAGGATTTATCGAAATGAAAGGAAATCCACTTTTATTAAATACCTCGGCAGGATAGTCTCTTGAATGAATATCGACCGAGAAAAAACTAACCTTTGGCACTTTCTTTGTATCTTTTTTAATTTTTCTAATAACATCACCTGTTGTAAGTGATAAAACTTTGGCATTAAATATTGCCTCTAAAATCTCATATCCTATTTCATCCGATTGACTAGTGCGATGTCCACGAGAACCGCCAAACATGGGGATAACAACATTAACACTACTAATTTTTTTACTAAAAGCAGAATTTCTTAACGTTCTTATCACATTAGCCAAAACCGTTAAACTACCTCCATATTTAATCTGAGTTGAGGCAATAATAATAAGTTTATCTACCTTACTTATTAGTTTTTCCATTGCCAGAGTTCTTGATTGCCCATCATTGTAGTGCCCTACAGGATTAACAACAGCAACGCTTTTCCCCTCTTTTTTGTATTTATCAGCCAAAGTCCACAAAAGAGGTTCGGAATTATGTCTCCCATTAAAAAGCATAACATCAATTGTTTCAGCTCTATTTTTTGGAACCTGGTAACCTAAAGCATAAAATATTTCTGGAGTAAGAACCTCAAGATAAGTATCTTTTACCAATGTACCAACTAGTTTATTTGCTTTTCTTTTTGTACCAGATGGTAGTTTTTTATGCTCAGGGTCTTTGGAACCAAGAAGGTGTTTTATTTTAACAATTAAAGTTCTCCACGTAATCATATCCTCACGGTCACGAATCCCGCGATATAAACGGGAATACTCTTCAAGGAGATCTTTTCTAATGTAAATAGGTGGGGCAGGTACTATCGTATACGATTCATCATCCATTTCAAATATAGTTATAGACTATTCTAATTTCCTGTCAATATGGAGATATACACAAACTACTGATATAATTCAAGAGTCTAAGGGGCGTCGTTCAGTGGTAGGACTTTGGTCTCCAAAACCAAGAACGGGGGTTCAATTCCCTCCGCCCCTGCCACATAGCTTAAAATCGATTAAATTTCTTAACTTATTGCTAACTATTAGAAGATAAAAGTATGAGGATATCATCTTGCAATGTTTTCAAAAAGATCTAGATTATATATATGGGAAAAGATAGAGAACCTAACCCCTGGAATAATTCAGCGTTCATTAAAGAAAAGCTTGATGAAATCAACATAAATGATGTTTGGCCTTCGCACGAACCAATAGAACCAAAGGTTGAGAAAGCAAGAAAAAAACTTAAGGAACAATTATCATCTGGGGCTCCCAAGGACACTCTTGATCATTGGAATAAGCAAAAAACAGCAGAGCAAAAGAAAAAAGAAAAACGGCAACGACTTATTGATGAGTCAAATATACTACGAACCGGCGAAAGAGATTTTCTTGGTGAGATACATAATGCAATGAACTTTCCTAAAGGCCCTTATGTCCCAGGGCAATCCCATGTCATAGATGAAAAATTGGTTGAACCAGAAATGCGACATCATAAGAAAGTTAATGGAACCCCATCAAAACCTGGTTGGGGAAGATGGGGCAACCAAACCAGAAAGCAGGCTTCCGAAACCATGGTTAGACATGTACTTGACAAGTTAAATGCCGAATTGGCATCTCTTGATATGTCTGACTAATTATTCTTAAACCCTATAAATAAAAGGATTACGTATCTCACACAGATACATAACAATTCAAGATCGACCTTATATTTTAGTTAAGCAACAACTCAATTAATTGATATTTAAGCTTAATTTTGATAACATTCCTCACGCTTAATAATATTAAGTAAGTACTTATAAAATACGCAATAATCATAGTGCAATAAACCAACAAATAACTAATAACCAGGAGGTTAGTGATGAAAAAGTTATTGCTTGTCTTCCTGCCGGTTATGGCAATTTTATTAAATCAGTTTGGTGGGCATTATTACCCCATTCTGTTCACTGTTGCCAGGGGGACAATCTTCGCCATGGCACTTAGAGTACTTTATGATGATTTTACAGAAAAGAGGAATATTATATTGATAGTGGCTCATTCGATCACCGCCATTACCCTTGTTTTCCTTTTTTCGAAACAACTAACGTATCCAAATATTGTTCTAACAATAGGAGCTATTCTCTTACTATTAGTTCCATATTTAGGCTACAGAAAAAGATAAAGCTATGATAATCCACAAGATACACTCCTTTTGTTACCTGATTGGGTAAAATTAATAACAAAGGGAGTGTGTAAATTACTTCTACCTTTCTTTATTTGTATCACGTCCAAATCATAAGACATACCCCATAGTTGATATCGGATAAATTTTGGTATAATATTATAGAAGTAATATTTAAAACAGTTCTTTTCTATTAACCCACTTATAGGAAACGGCTTCCTATCTTTATGGTGGGACACAACGGTTTTTTGGAGGTTTATATGCCCAGAAGTAGAAAAAGAAGTGAAAGGGATAGAGGAAAAAAACAGAAAAACAACCATAGGATTAGAAAAGAAATACAGAAAAAAAGACCACGTAAACAGCAAGCTTAATTAATATACCGCTGGGTTGGCAAAGAAAAGCAATGGTGATAACAATCGCTATTTTTTCTTCTTTCCAACCCTCGGTAAACACTCTTCTTACCATCAAATCTCCAACTATTTACACATCTGATACAATATAGATTGGTGATGTATATGAAAGATCTAATTCACATACTCGGAGAGGAGGCGATGATCTATGGTCGTAGTCACAAAGAAAAAAGGAGAATCAGAAGACAGGCTTATTGCCAGATTCAAAAAAATTTCACTGGATGTGGTACAGGAGGCACGTGATCGAAAACATTTTACTCCAAAATCAGAAAAAAGAAAGTTAGAAAAGTACCGCCAAAAACATGTTCGCGAGCTTGAGAGAAAAAGAGCCAAACAGATTTAAGTATAAGGTAAACAGTACTTTTTCCTGTGATACCTTGTTATTCCGTTCTTTTTAATCATTTCTCTGTGCACTTTTGTACCATACCCAGAGTTTTTATCCCATTGATACTTTTTATATCTTTTGTTTTTTGCTAACTTCGTCATTAATTTATCTCTGTAAACTTTTGCGATTATCGATGCTGCTGCGATTGAAATAGATTTTTCATCACCATTTATAATAGCTAATTGTCGTGCATTATTATCTTCTATTTTCGCCTTCCTTTTACCTTTAAACCCTCCACGTATCCTTTTTATAGGTATAGGTAAACCCTTAATATATGGGGCATAAAAGGCATCTATGAGTAGATATTCTACCCTTGTATCTAACTTTTTATTGATACTAGCTATAGACCGACGCATACCCGAAGCCGTTGCTTTTAACAACCCCAAACGATTTACTTCATTTACATTAACTACTCCCATCCCCCAACCATACGCATTTTTCTTAATCCAAGCACTTGCCAATTCTCTTTGTATTTTAGATAGTTTTTTGGAATCGTTTATTTTTATACTATCCTCCCTTATTTTTTCTTTAATCCTTTTCCCTTTAAAAACAACTGCCCCACAAACAAGTGGGCCAGCAAAGCTTCCTCTACCAACCTCATCAACTCCGGCAATTATTTTAAATCCCTTCTCTCGAATTTTATTCTCGAAGATAAAATTAGGAAACATTGCGAGAATCTATTACTTCCTGATGTACAAAATATACCACTTCCCTTACTTCCTTCTTGATTTGAGCTAGCATTCGCTTATCACCCTCAAGATTAGTTAACATTCCGGTTTTCATAATAACTCCAACCACATCTTCTGGGTCCAGTTCTGGATCCCACAAATCAGAAGCAAGCACATCAATCTTGCCATCTTCACTAATTTCATCATAGTCACCTTCTGATACTTGTACTATATTTGGAAATTTCATACCTAGGTTACCTAAAACCCTAGAAGCAAGTGTATTTAATAGTACACCAGGTATGGGCTTTATCTCTGTAGAAATTTTAGAATGTTTATTAATACCAGTATTTATTTCTTCAACAAAGATATGTACCGGTGTTTCTGCAAATATAACATTCTTTTCAATCTTCCCTCCTTTTTCTGAGGGATAGTGAATTGATACTTTTACTTCCGGTGTCATTTGGGCTAAGTATACCATTCTATATACGGATATTGTTAAAATGCCATATTTTTGATAAAATTTCAAACTGTGAGGACTATTATTAATTTTCTCAAAGGAGTACGCACCGAGCTTAAAAAAGTTACTTGGCCCAAAAGAGAGGAAGTAATCAAACTAACTTTGGTTGTTTTTATCTTTTCTGCCATTGCAGCTTTCTACCTAGGTGGGCTTGATTTAGCCTTCACAAAAATATTAGAATTACTGATTGGTTAAACATGGCAACAAAAAAAACTAAAGTTAAAGCAGAGAAAAGGAAAGTAAAAGAAACAGAGACAACAATTGTCACTGAGCGTGGTACTGGAAGTAAAAAAATTCCGGGTCATATTGTTATTAACAAAGAACAAAAGAAAAAAGGCAACTGGTATGTTGTTCATACCATGAGTGGCCATGAAGCAAGAATTGCAGAAACCCTAAGACAAAGAATAATATCAATGGGTTTTGAAGAAAGTGTTTACGAGATTCTTCTTCCTACCCAAGATAGAATTGTGATAAGAGGAGGGAAAAAAGCAACCATTAAGGAGAAAATATTCCCGGGCTACCTGCTTGTTAAAATGGTTATGAATGATTCTTCCTGGCTTACTGTCAGAACCACCCCGGGAATTACCGGTTTCGCAGGAACGGGCAAAACCCCTCCCCCATTAAGCGATATCGAAGTTTCCCGTATACAAGAGTTCGTCTCAACCCCAGCAAAGAGATTTAAAACCAGATTTTCAGTTGGTGAAGCCGTAAAGATAACAGACGGGCCATTCGCAGATTTTCTTGGAACCATAAATGAAATGGATGAAGAAAAAGGAAAGGTAAAGGTATTAGTATCCATCTTTGGAAGAGAAACACCAGTTGAACTTGACTTCTTACAAATTCAAAAAGTTTAAATATGCCAGAAAGAGCAAAAAGCCCGGAAACAACCGTACCGCCAATTCTTGCCTCAGAAGTATTTGACGCCGCCAAAGGGAGTGAAGTCCTTCAAGAACATTATAGTAAATTCGAAATAGTTGGAACAAATGGAAGCGAAGAATTTCTTGCCTTTTTAATTAGACATATTAGTGGAGAGGGTGAAACTAAGGAAGCACAGTTCGCAAGTAGACTTGAGATCAAAAGATACGAAGAGGCTTTGAAAAACAGATCCTCTGGCTAAATGTTTCATTGCAAAAGAAACTTTCCTTATATATAATTAGTGACTTGACCTCATTAAATTGAGGGAGATATAGAGCAAGTATCGAAAAACTTCTTTTAGTTTCTCGATTCTTTATGGATTAGATACTATTATGGCTGCAAAGAAAATATTAACGACAATAAAAGTTAATTTACCAGCAGGTGAAGCATCCCCTGCTCCTCCATTGGGCCCTGCATTAGGGCAACACGGCGTTGCCATTATGGACTTTGTAAAAGCTTACAATGAACGAACTTCCGAAATGAAAGGACAGACTGTTCCTGCAGTTATCACTATCTATGAAGATAGAACCTTTGAGTTTGAGATAAAGAAAGCTCCTGTATCAGATATGATTAAAAAGAAAATAAAAATTGAAAAAGGATCAGGTGAAACTCCAAGAGAGATTGTTGGATCGATAACAACAGCTCAAATTGAAGAAATAGCTAAGGAAAAAATAGATGATTTAAATACTGATGATCTTAAAGCAGCAAAAAAAACAGTTGCCGGAACTGCCAAATCAATGGGAGTAAAAGTAAAACAATAATAATATGGGAAAAACAAAAACAGCTTTCGTATCAGGCATTGAAGGGGAAGAATTAACCGGTAAAGAAAAGTACGAAGCCAAGCAAAAACAAAAAACGGAACAAGAAGCAAAGAAAAAAGCACAAGTTACTAAAGTCGGACTAAAAGGTGGAGAAAGAATAAAAGTTATCGAAAGTGATACCTCTTCTACAATTGAAGAAAGTAAAGAAAAGAAAGAGGGAAAAAAGCATATTGAAAAGAAAAGAAGTAAGGCTTACATCGAGGCAAAGGCTAAAATAGATAATACAAAGACTTATTCTGTAAAAGAAGCTATAAAATTAGTGAAAGACACTTCATACTCAAAATTTGACGGGACGATAGAAATGCATTTAGTTATTAAAAAGAAAGGATTTTCAGCCAATGTTAAACTTCCCTACTCAACCGGAAAGAAAAGAAAAGTTGAAATAGCAGACGAAAAAACGATAGAAAAATTAATAAAAGGAAAAGTTGACTACGATGTACTTCTTGCAACACCTGATATGATGCCAAAACTTGTACCGTTTGCAAAAATACTTGGTCCAAAAGGATTAATGCCTAATCCCAAAAACGGAACTCTAATTAAAGAAAAAAAAGATGCAAAAAAAATATCAGCAAATTCAATAACACTAAAAACAGAAAAGGCACAACCAATAATTCACACCATAGTAGGAAAAGTAAGTCAAAAGATAAGTGAATTAGAAGAAAACATAGAAGCAATTACAAAAGCAATAGGAAAGAAACAAATCACAAAAGGATACTTAACGGCCACAATGAGCCCCTCAGTAAAAATTAAGCTATAAATTATCCCTCTCGGGCTTTCTCGTCTGAAGATTCACGTTTTCTTTCTCTAAATATATCTAGTATTTCTTCTTTTTCCCCGTCACTAAAATGAAATTTATCTAATTCTTCTCTCATCTTTTCAATAGATATGTCTCCATAATCTATAGATCTCTTATTTATAAAATCCCACCCAACCTCAACGAGGTTGTCTTTACCTTTATGTTCTTTAAATCTTCCTGCCATATATAATTAATTCTATTTTGATCTTATGAATCTCTCCGCTACTGCTTCTTCCCTAAAGTCACTTATCATTTTCTCGTTTTGTATTGTACCAAAAACATTGTTTACTGAATGTGAATATAGGTTTGGTACGAGAACAGCAAATATTTCTACCTTTTTCCCCATTTTCTCAAGAGACTTTCTCTTTCTGTCCATGGCTCTAATATCATGCTCACCGATTCTGCCCCCAAAATAATCCCTTTTTATATTGTCTGGATCAATTCTAACTACTCCAAAATCATTCTCGGCACTTTTAAGTTGAATTAATCGAGTTACCCCATCACCCAATTCAACAATTGCATCCACTTTATCTTTAACGTCAACTGGGCCACGAGTACATATTTCTGCAAATGTGATATCTTCAGAGGATATATTACCAGCTTTTTTCAGTAAGTCAACAAAGGTTAATACAGATATTGTTCCTATCAACTGATCTCTAACACAAACTTGTTTATCTTCTCCTAATACATTCACCACGGACTTCGGATTGGATTTGCTCAATAGCAAATCACTAATCAGATCGTGATATTTAGCTGCTTTCCCGTCTTGAATAAATAAATACATTACTCTACCAAGACTCCGTTTCATCTCTGCTAATTTTATACTTCTTGTTTTAAGATTCTCACTCCATTTCTGGCCTCTTGCATGATCTTTTAAATTATTACCAAATTCTTGCCGACAGCCGTTTCCAATCCAATCGATTAATTTTTCATAAATCATATTTTGCGCCCTCTCAGTTGGCGACATTTCTTCTATGGCCTTTATTTTTAAAACCTGTTTCTCTTCTGTCTTTGTATTTTCCACTGGGTTCAACTATACCACAACATTGCACTTGAGATGAACAAAATATTTTGTTACAATTAGTCTCGTCCTAAGACAGCGTGCAGAAAACTAAGTCGCGCCGAGGCAGAAAGATATGACGCCTCGAGGCGTCTTTTTTAATTGATGATATGAAAAAAACGGAAAAATCACTATTTGTTGATAATTTGGTAGAAGAGCTTAAAAGTGCTACATCAGTAGTTCTTATTAACTACTCCGGATTATCAGT
>Ga0209013_10002644_pt1 | contig 16128 bp, 15 predicted proteins | sample Cruoilmetagenom2_FD_187291 | JGI IMG/M metagenome (GOLD analysis project Ga0209013, IMG submission 187291) | Oil polluted marine microbial communities from Coal Oil Point, Santa Barbara, California, USA - Sample 2 (SPAdes) (version 2) | ecosystem: Environmental > Aquatic > Marine > Oil seeps ... | reverse complement strand
AAATGGTGCCCGGGGCCGGAATCGAACCGGCACGGTGTTTCCACCGAGGGATTTTCTTACCTGCTACAGCTTTCGCTGCTGCGTTCACTTAAAACGCATTTGTGGTCTGGACTTTCTCTTTACCATATCATGGGCATCAAACCCTGACTTAGGCAGGAGCCGTCAAGTCTCTACACTTTCATGTGAGCAATTATTTTGAAGCTTTATAAGTACACCAAATGGAACTCATTGATGCCGTGAAATCATCTAAGTCGATGAGACAGGCACTTATTAAACTCAATGTCGCTCCCTATGGTGGAAACTATGATGTCCTCAGGAAGGCACTTATACATTTCAACCTGGATACATCTCACTTCACTGGTCAGGCATGGAATAAAGGGAAAAAACTTTCGCCAAGAATATCCACCACGAAATACCTGAATAACGAAATTCCAATTCAATCCTACAAGTTAAAAAACAGACTACTCGCAGAAGGTTTAATGGAACACAGGTGTACGATGTGTAATAAAACGACCTGGCTTGGTAATTCAATCCCTCTCGAACTTGACCATATTAACGGCAATAAAGACAACCGAAGAAACAATCTTCGCCTACTCTGTCCAAACTGCCACGCACTTACTCCTACGTACAGGAGCAAGAATCGCTCATAAGCTTAGCTCGGGATTGCCACCACCATGACGTGCTGAGGTTTCCCCGAATTTGACTCCATTCACACCTGGGGTTTCCCACCTGGGTGCTCAATTTTTAAGTCCCTTGCGTCTACCAATTTCGCCACCCGGGCATGGTTGCGAACCGCGATTATACATAGCCTTTCTAGTTATCGGGTATAGAATATTCACATGCACCGTATCCTCTACCTTGTCTTAATCGTCTACGGCGCCTTCTCGCAGGTTACGCAGGCGTTGTTGATCCGCGAAAATCTGGTGGTGTTCTATGGCAACGAGGTCAGCCTCGGTGCGTTTTTCGGTAGCTGGCTGCTATGGGTTGCAGTTGGTTCGGTACTGGCCATTCCATTACGCGCACGCCTGACCAACCCAATTCCGTGGCTACGGGCAATCCTCCTTTTTCTTCCATTTATTCTTTTATTACAGATTGTTATAACTAGGTTCTCACGTTATTTCTTTGATATATCGGCGACCCAGTTTATTCCCCTGGGTGATCTGTTCCTGGCCGTAACACTGATTAACTTGCCATCCGCGCTGACTATCGGATTGGCCTTTCCGCTGGCCTGTCATGCCCTGTATGCGACGTTGCATCATGATCCCGTCAAGGATATTTCTTCCCTGTATATATTCGATGCGATGGGAGCTCTGGCTGGTGGATTTGCTTTTACGTTTATCCTGATCGAATGGGCTGGTGTATGGAACAGTTGGGGCATCATACTCATCGTTATGGCAGTTACCGGCTTGCTGCTTGGCAGGTTGGAGCCAGTGAAATCAGGCATCGGGTTTCGCAGCAGAAATATCTTTGCTGCTGCAACACTGCTGTTTGCCCTGCTGTATTTGTTCAGCCCACTTCAGGATTACTTCTCCCGATATATGGAGGAAGCTCGTTTTGCCACGCTGCAACCCGGCATGACCCTGCTGGACAGCGCCGAAACGCGTTATGGTCATGTCGCAGTTGCGCAACTCGGCCAGCAGACGTCCATCGTCAACGATGGGCGCATCGGCGCCAGTTTTCCGATCCCCGAAGAGATACAGAAACAAGCCGCCTATTACACCGCGCAGGCCAATTCACCCCAACGCATCCTGCTGTTTGGCGGGCTGGCCGGAGGCCTGCCTGCAGAACTGCTGCGCTACCCCGTCGAGCGCGTGACTGTTGTCGAGCAGGACCGGCTGGCTTTCGAAAAACTGCGTCCATACCTGATGGCATCTATCCACGAAACCCTGCGTGATCCGCGCCTGGAGATTGTATTCGAGGACGGGCGGCGTTTTGCCAATCGCCAGCCGGCCGTGGATTATGACCTGGTGCTGGTCGTGTCACACGACCCGTCCAGTGCACATGAGAATCGCTTCTTCACGACTGACTTCTACACCAGCCTGAAAGACATGATGAGCAATGCTGGTGTGATCTGCACTGAAGTTAGCAGCGCTTCGAATTACCTCGGCAGTACGGTCAGGAGCTACAGCGGCTCGCTGCTTGCGACGCTTAACCATGCCTTTGATCATGTCGCGATCATGCCCGGTGATCTACATACTTACTGTGCATCGGACCAATCCGGACAGGTCAGCGAAGATCCTTCTCTGCTCGAACATCGTTACCTGGCCACGCCGCTTGATGAACATCGTTTTCCTGCTGCTTCCTTCTATTCCATGTTGCCACAGGATCGCATTGCATTTGTCAGGCATCAATTGCAGCATGAGAGCGCCGAGATCAATACCGATGCCAGGCCGGTGACTTACTATTACAACATGCTCCTGTGGGGCAAGTTCAGTTCTTCCCGCTTCGTTGAATGGCTGGAAAAACTGAGGCAAATGGGAGCATTGCCCTATGTCATCCCGCTCGTTGTACTGGTTTTACTATCCCTGCTGCGCTTCAGCCTGCAGCCGGCCGTCACAGCCCGGTTCCAACGCCAGTCGGCCTCGCTGATTTTGGTTGTGCTGGGTATGATCGCCATGGCCGCCCAACTGACACTGCTATACAGCTACCAGGCCCACGTCGGCTTTGTCTTTTCGCGTATTGCTCTGCTCAACAGCCTGTTCATGGCCGGGCTTGCGCTGGGTGCCGGGATTATCGGCCAGCGACTCGCCAGACTGGACAGGACAGCCTATGCCCTGATTGCCGTTATGCTGGTGACAACGATCTTCCTCGACCTGCTGCCGCTGGTTTACCATGCACTTGGCAACCTGGCGCTGGAACATCAGGAATTCGTCTATCTTATGCTGACGTTGCTGATTGGACTGCTGACGGGTGCAGGATTCCCACTCGGGGTACAACTCGCACAGGCCGATACCGGTAATGTCATGCAGTCCAGTGGTATTACGGCTGCAGCAGACAATCTCGGCGGTTCGGCGGGCGGTTTCTTAACCGGTGCCCTGCTGGTTCCTGTACTCGGTGTGGACATGACCTGTTACACACTGGCGCTGATGGCATTCCTCGGCATGCTGCCGCTGCTGTATACATCCACACCACTGGTGAACTTTGGCAAGCTGCGCCTGCGCGGTTACCAGGCATTTCCCTATTCGACACTGTCATGGCTGATACTGTGGATTGTCGCTTCGGTATTTCTGATCAAATTGATGGTGCCGGCCGAGGTAAGGGAACCAACCATGAAGTTCGACCAGACCACGCTAGGCGAGGTCAGTCAATCGGGACAATTCGACTTCAACATTAAGCCCGTACCGCACTACCTGGGCTTTACCAATAAGCAGAGTGACATAAATCCGGAAACTGTATCGCTAGCCAGCATGGCAGTGACCCGCGATATTCATGGTTATGGCGGCCCCATCAACCTGCTCGTTTCAATAGATCATAAGGGCACACTGCGAGGCGTCAATCACGTCGATTCCAGGGAAACGCCCTCGTATATCGACGACATCAACAGCTGGCTGGAAAACCTCAAAGGTATCAGCCTGGCACTGCGACCATTGGCGCTGGATGACATCGACGGCCTGAGTGGTGCAACCACCACCAGCCGTGCCGTCTTCGCCACCATCAACCAGACGGCCAGCGAAGCCAGCAAGATGGTCTTTAACAGGCCCTTGTTTACGCAGGCCAGTATCACGATAGACTGGATGCAGCCCAGGGTATTCATACTGCTGGCCCTGCTTGTGCTGTTCTTTCCGGTATGGAAATCCGGTCGCGACAACTGGCGACTGGCTTACCAGGGTCTGGTGTTGATCGTACTCGGTTTCTGGTTCAACACTTTGGTCACTGAGGTGGATCTGGCCAACCTCAGTGAAGGCAGGATACCAACCCCTTATGCCAGCCTGCTGCACTTCCTGCTAATCAGCTTCACGCTGGTGATCACGCTGTTGCTGGGACAGGTTTACTGCGGCTATCTCTGTCCTTTCGGAGCCCTGCAGGAGTTTATCTCCCGCATTGGCCGCTATTTGTACCTGCGCAGTTATCCGGACCAGGAACTGGAACGCCGCATGCGCTATGTGAAATTCATTTTGCTGGCCTGCGTGCTGTCTGGGTATTGGATGACCGGCAACATGAACTGGGTAACATTCAACCCGATGCAGCATTTTTTCGCCTTCCAGCTTGAAGGCTGGATGCTGCTCATCAGCGCCATCAGCCTGATCGGGGCGCTGTTCTACTATCGTTTCTGGTGCCGCTATTTCTGCCCGTTCGGTGCATTCCTGGCAATTGGCAACAAGATCGCCCTGCTCCGGCGCAACGGCCCACAACGCGATTTCCACCACTGCGATCTGGGAGTAGATAATGAATACGATATTGACTGCCTGCACTGTAACCGTTGTATAGATGCCAGAGACTATGGCCTGCGTAAACGGAGGTCAAAATGATTTACTTGATCCATGCCAAAGCGCTTTTCAGTGTATAGCGTTATGATTATAAAAAAAATGGAGTTTGATTATTGAGCCCGCCATGACTTCATCAATAAAATCAGATGCTGACGACTGTACGTTGATCGGACCCGATGATCCGCCACCGTACAGCATTATCAACGAATACGGTTCGGGACAGGTTCTGCTGGTCGGTGACCATGTCAGTAACAGCATACCAGCTGCCATGATCAGGCTGGGACTGGACGAGTCTGTACTGCAGCAGCATATTGCCTATGACATCGGCACTCGCAAACTGATCAATCATTTATCCCAGCACCTGGATGCACCGGCAGTGCTGGCCGGCTATTCGCGACTGGTCGTGGATCTCAACCGCAGCCTTGAGGATCCCGGCATCATGCCCGAAATCAGTGACGGTATACTCATCCCGGGCAACCAGAACATGACGCACGCAGAACGCTCCCAGCGTGTACATTGTTTCTTCACACCCTACCGCTGTGCAATCGATCGTATGCTGCATCGCTTTCGAGAGCGTGGTCAGATTCCTGCATTCATCGCCATACACAGCTTCACACCGGAAATGGCCGGTGTTGCCAGGCCCTGGCATGCAGGCATGTTGTGGGACAAGGATCCACGCATTCCTGTACCCCTAATGAATAATCTTCGCAGCCACCCGGACGGCTTTCACATCGGTGACAATCAGCCCTACTCTGGTAAACACCCGGCCGACTACACTATTGATCACCATGCCGAATCTGCCGGACTGCCGCATGTGTCCATCGAGATTCGTCAGGACCTGGTTGATACCGAGGACGGCGCCGAATGCTGGGCCAGCATCCTCGATGATGCGCTGCGCGATATTCTGGCCGACCCGAACCTATTCCGGGTCTGGGAGGCCTGATGGCCATCGCGAAGCCATCATTTACCGTAGGTATCGAGGAAGAATACCTGCTGGTTAATTGTGAAACACGTGATGTGGTCAGCGATCCACCGAAGGCAATCCTCGATCACTGCAGGAACCACATGGGCGATGGCCTGGTAGAACCCGAACTGCTGCGCTCCCAGATCGAGGTCAATACACGCGTCTGCAAAACCATCCCGGAAGCACGCAAAAATTTACAGTGTCTGCGCCACGTCATCGTAGAGACCAGTGGCGAGCATGGGTTAGCACCAATAGCCGCCTCTACCCACCCATTCGGCCGCTGGCAACTGCAGCATCATACTGCCAAAGAACGTTACGAGATGCTGTTCCGGGATATGCGGTCACTGGCCACACGTATGCTTATCTGTGGCATGCATGTGCATGTGGGTATAGAGGACAACGAACTACGTATTCGACTGTTGAACCAGTTCACTCAATTCCTGCCCCTGATGCTGGCACTGAGCACTTCCTCACCCTTCTGGGAAGGCCAGGAGACGGGCTTGATGTCCTATCGGATTCCGGTGTTCGATACATTTCCACGTACCGGGCTGCCTGATTACTACAACAGCTATTCCGAGTACCGCGATCAGGTCGAGTTGCTGAAGACAGCCGGCGTCATCGATGATGCAACGGTTATCTGGTGGGACCTGCGCATCAGTGACCGTTACCCTACACTGGAAACGCGCATCTCTGATATGTGCACGGATATCGAAGACACTATTGCACTGGCAGCCCTTATGCAGAGCTTGCTGCATCACCTGTACCGCCTGCAGTGCAAACATATGAGCTGGCAGGTCTATCCTCGCTTCATGGTAGAACAGAACCGCTGGCGTGCCATCCGTTACGGTATTGATAAGGGACTGATTGATCTTTCCAGTGCCGAGATCATCCCCGTTGCAGACCTGCTGGAAGAACTGGTCGACATGGTGACTGAAGATGCCGAGGAACTGGGCTGCCTCAACGAATTGAAGCAGACATTACAGATACCCAAACGCGGAACCAGCGCACACCATCAACTGAAGGTTTATCGTGAAGCGATCGCTAATGGTGAAACACACGATGAAGCACTCAGGGCAGTGGTCGACTATGTGATTGAAAAGACGGCAATGGGAATATGAAGAAACAATGAGGCTGATCCCATGTCTAATATTTATTGGCTGAACAATAGCGGGACATCCTGAATGATCAAGTTGATGAAGCACCGTGATATCAGGTTTACCGTTTTTATCGGGCTCAATCTGGCTGCAATCGGTGCCTTCCTGTTATCCGGTATCAGTGACGAAGCGGCCTATACAGGCTGGCGCAAAATTGATTACGAGGCCTTGACGGAAAAGGTCAGCAGCGGCGATCTGGTACGCCATGAAGCACTCTACTGGTACCAGGAAAAATAACATGGGCGACGTCACCTGCGAATTATGCCCTCGCTACTGCACCATCCCGGAAGGCGGTGCAGGAGACTGCCGTGTTCGGGTCAACATGGACGGCAAGCTCATTGCCACAACCTATGGCCGCCCCTCATCGGTACACATCGATCCGATGGAGAAAAAGCCCCTGTATCATTTTCTGCCGGGTTCACCGGTCTTCTCCATTGCCACGGCGGGCTGCAACCTGCACTGCAGGAACTGCCAGAACTGGCAACTTTCACAGCGCGGCGGCGAAGAGATGGAGCACATCTATCATGCACCACCCCGGAGTGTGGTTGATATGGCGCGTGAGGAAGGCTGCCAATCCATTGCCTATACCTACTCAGACCCGATTATTTTTTATGAATACGTACGCGATACGGCTGCCCTCGCCCACGAGCGAGGCATGAAAAATATTTTCGTCACGGCCGGCTACATCAATCGCAAACCCCTGCGCGAACTTTGCAAGGTACTCGATGCAAGCAACACGGACCTGAAGGCCTTCGACGACGGGTTCTACCGCAGAAACTGCAGCGGCTCGCTAAAGCCGGTGCTGGATGCTCTGGTGATTTTCCGCGAAGAAGGGGTATGGCTGGAGGTGACAAACCTGGTGATTCCTACGCTGAACGATGATATGGCCATAATACGCAAAATGTCTCACTGGATCCGTGACAACCTCGGTGCAGGTACACCACTGCACTTCAGCCAGTTTCACCCCCAGTACCAGATGCGCAACCTTCCCCCGACACCAATGCAATCACTGGAGCGGGCATGGGCCGAAGCAAGGGATGCCGGACTCGAGCATGTCTACGTCGATAATATTTATGGGCATAAGTCACAATCGACGTATTGCCCGAACGACGGAATCCGCCTGATCCATAGAATTGGCTACAGGATCGAGGAGTATAATCTCACCCAGGATGGACGCTGCCCACTATGCCGTCAGTCCGTATACGGAGTATGGTCATGAACAAATCAAACACATCAACAAGCAGGCGTCACTTCATGCTGCTACTAACAGCAATTACAGGTGGTTTGTTTGTCAGCAAGACACATGGCAGAAATCAAAAACAGGAAAAGCCTTTGAAAGAAGCCGACTTCTACCGACCGCATAACCACGCAGGCTAAGTCCGCATGTGGAGCGTACGGCATCTTTTCATAGCGTTATTGTTCATTAATCTGAATGTGCATGCAGCCACAGTAGAGGCAAGCAACACCAACCTGACGCTGCGACCGGCAGTCAAGGCCGGCGCATGGTATCCGGGTGACCCCGAACGACTGACTCACTTAATAGACACCCTGCTCGATCAGGAAACTGCTGCCTATAGACAGCAACCAGACACTCGCGTACGTGCCCTGATCGTGCCGCATGCAGGGTACACCTACAGTGCAGCAACCGCTGCTGCTGCTTACCAGGCAATACGGGGGCAGCCCTTCAAGCGCGTCGTCGTCATCGGGCCAGCACATCATATCGGCTTTCCAGGCCTGTCAATCTTGGATGTCGACGGTTACCAGACACCTCTTGGCAATGTGCTGCTGGACCAGCCAGGGATTCAGCAGCTGCGGCAATCACCCATCGTTTCCAGTCATCCCCACGCCCACGAGATGGAACACTCCATTGAACTGCAACTACCTTTTCTGCAACGGATGCTGCAAGATGACTGGAGGCTGATTCCGATACTGGTTGGCCTGTTGGATGAATCGGAATTTAAACTGGCAGGAGAACTGATACGCCCTCTTTTGAACGAGGACACACTGCTGGTCATATCTGGTGACTTTACCCATTACGGGCCAGACTATGATTACCTTCCATTCCCGCTTAACAGTCAAACACGAAAATGGATAGCGCAACTCGATCACGGTATCGCAAGCCAGATCAAGAATGTCGACCCAATAAGGCTGACACGCTATCGACAAAAAATGGATTTGAATGACTGTGCCTATGGCCCGGTGATGGTATTGCTCAATCTCCTGCCAAAGGACGTACATATTTCGACAGTTGCTTACACTATGAGTGGCGATATAACCGGGGCGTACCGGAACTCTGTCAGCTACTTAAGTATGCTATTCAGTCTTGATAAATCGCTTTCGGAGGCCTCTAAATGAACAGACTCAGATCTGACTTCTGTGCCTGCGCCAGATAGGAAGCCGCACCCACCCATTCCGTAACTTCAGGGATAAATTCTTCCCGGCTATAACCAAACAGGTCGACCGTCATCTGACAGGCAAACATATTTACACCGGCTTCAATACATAATGTCCTCAAATCTTCGATACTCGCAACACCTTTATTGTCAATAGTCTTTTTCATCATCGCAGTGGCGAACTGTTCGAATCCCGGGACATTACTCATAACGATATTGGGGACCTGCCAGCGTATATTCTGGAACCACTCAGGACCAACTGGCATTTCCATCGGCATGGCGGGGTTACCCAATGGTGAAACAGAGAGGTCCAGTTCTTTCTTTAACATTTCCAACCCATAGAACGTAAAGAAAATAGACACATCCCATCCGAGTGCCGAGGCAGTGGATGCCAGAATCAACGGTGGATATGCCATATCCAGCGTTCCTTTGCTTGCAATCAATGAAAGCGATGGTGTTTTTGATGCTTCCCAGTCCTCCATCTTCTGTGAAAACCTTTGATCAAACAACTTATTGAATTGTTCATCATCAAGTTTAATGACTGGATTTTTTTGAGAATTAACTTTACTCATGATGGCTATGCTCCTCGCTAAATATGAAACATCTGATTTCAATATTTAATGCATTCAGTATAGGCCAATATGCAAAGCAATACCGATAAATAATCAGCAAATGTTTAGATCAGTAGGCGATGTTTTTCATAATTAAATCACAGCTGTATTGGTTTATCTGAGAAAAATGCAATTCAGTTTAATTATAAATATTATTATTTTGTGTTGAATAATTAGAATAAATAATATTAGAATATATATTCCTGTAACTAGTTAATTAAATTAAATAATGATTAAACCACGCAAGAAAGAAATTGATGCATTAAAAAAACAGATTGCAAAACTTGAAGCAATGGAAGCCCGTGAAGCAGAAATCAAGGACACCGTCGCTAAAGTATATAAAGAATTTAAGGCCCAGATCAGTAAATCAGGCCTGACACTGGAAGAAGTGCTGCGTGCGCATCAGAAAGAGGTTAGTCGCGTACTGGACCGAATTACAAAAGCAAATGATATAACCAGTGCTGCACCGAAACGTGGCAGAAAAAAGAAAGCAAAAAAACCAGCTGTGTCTACAATCAAGATCCCAGCTGGCAAATACACAAATATCCCACCAGATCAAAAAGCAGTATTCAATGTGAGCGTACGTGGTCCACGGCCAAAATTACTTAAGGCCCACGCCGAAAAACTGGGACTGGATAAATTTCTGAAAGAATGTAAAAAATAATTACTGTGCGGTTCATCTGTCCTGTTCTCTTGCAGGGCTGATGATCCTTAACTTTCACCCGTAGTTTGAGCCTGATCTGGTGTTGATGCCTGCTGCGGTAGTTCATCTCCAAACCGGGTACCGATCTGCCCTTCAGCCTTCATCTCTTCATACCACAGGTCATGCTGTTCTTTGGCCCAATTCTCATCACAGTAACCCGTTGTCATACACTCCAGAGAGCCCTCCATCCCTACCGAAGCCAGGTAGATATGAATAAACATAAAAGCAATCAAAAACACAGCAGCAAGACCGTGTATCAGATTGGCATCCTGCAGAACCTCACGCCCTTGCTGGAAATTTGGAAAATACATAACTAGACCGCTGCCTATCAGCACCAGACCACCCAGTACAACTGCCCAGTACCAGGACTTCTGTCCTGCATTGGTCTTGCCTGAACTCGGGTGTTTTCCACCGAGATAACCACCGGCACGCAAAAACCAGATCATGTCTACCTTGAAACTTAAATATGCCTCGCGAATAAATGTGAAGGTCATCACTATCAGGGAAACAATAAATATGGGACCTGTTATGTCATGCAACCATTTACTTATCTGAGCTGTCACACCAAATCCTTCTGGACCAAGAAGCGGGATCAGCACCAGTCTGCCATAAAGGAGGATCACACCTGTTAATGCCAGTGTCATAAAGACAGCCACCATGATCCAGTGAACCCATCGATCGAAAGTCGAGTAACGTGGGATTAAGACACCTGATCGCCCCGCCTTGATAGGTATTCGCCCTCGCAGCAGAAAATAAATCAGTAACAAAGCAAGAATGCCCGCAAAGACATAGGCACTGTAAGGAATCAGTTTTTCTATGCGGAACTCACGCCAGGCCTGTCCTGCGGAATTGACGAGCACACCAGTATCAACACCTTTAACCTGGGTGCTTCCAACAATATCCCCATCGCGCTGCCTTACCGCACGCCATAAATCCGCGCCCGGACTGGGAACAGTAACGACAGCAGGTGAGGTACCATCTGCAGTTCCTGCGAACACATATGGCAGCAGCGGTAGAATCAGAACCAGTAAAGCCGTGGCAAGCATTCCTTTCAACATCACCCGGCCACGGTTGGGCTTACTTGTCGTCATAGGCATTTGAAACTGCGTCTCCATTGTAATGTCTCTTACAGGTCTGTGAATAGACAGAGAGCTCCGCGGAAAGAGGAAATCAGTTGGTCACTTTCCCTTTCATATCCTTTCCTGACCCCAAATTCCTTTGCCGCAGCTGATATCCTTTTCCGAGCGCTGCTGAGGCCCGATTGACGACACGTTTGCGGTAGATTTCTGAAACCATGTCCGCGTCACCAGCAAGCAATGCCTTGGTAGCACACATCTCTGCACACGCAGGCAATTTGCCTTCGGCAATACGATTTGAGCCGTATTTTCTAAACTCTTCGCTGCTATTGTCTTCAAGTGGCCCACCTGCACAGAAAGTACATTTGTCCATTTTTCCGCGCGATGCAAATGCACCGTCAGATGGGAACTGTGGTGCGCCAAACGGACAGGCGTAGAAGCAGTAACCGCAACCGATGCAGATATCCTTGTCATGCAAAACAATCCCGTCGTCTGTCGTATAGAAGCAATCCACAGGACATACAGCTGCACACGGCGCATCTGCACAATGCATGCACGCGACGGATAATGATCGCTCACCTGGCTCGCCATCCTTGATCGTTACAACACGACGCCGATTTACACCCCATGGGACCTCGTTTTCGTTCTTGCATGCCGTAACACAACCGTTACACTCGATACAGCGCTCGGCGTCACAATAAAATTTCATAGCTGCCATTTTGCTTTACTCCTGTTATCAAGCTTTAGTGATTCGGCACAGGGACGCTTTGGTCTCCTGCATCTGGGTGACTGAGTCATAACCGTAGGTCATGGCCGTGTTGCAGGCTTCACCGAGGACGATTGGATCGGCGCCCTCTGGATACTTGCTGCGCAGGTCTTTTCCTTCGAAATGTCCACCGAAGTGGAATGGCATGAAGGCAACACCTTCTCCGACACGGCGTGTTACCAGGGCCTTGATTTTGAGCCTGGCCCCTTCTGCGCCTTCAAGCCAGACATCGTCACCATCTTTGATGCTGGCGTTGTTGGCATCGCGTGGATGCATTTCCACGAACATATCCTGCTGCAGTTCTGCCAGCCATGGATTAGATCTGGTTTCATCACCGCCCCCTTCATACTCAACCAGTCTCCCGGACGTCAGGATTATTGGATAATCCTTTGAGTAATCTTTGGCCTGAATCGAACCATAACGTGTTGGCAGGCGATAGAATGACTTGCGGTCCTCATAGGTCGGGTATTTTTCAACCAGGTCACGCCGTGATGTATATAGAGGTTCTCTGTGGATAGGTACTGGATCGGGGAATGTCCACACGACCGTTCTCGCTTTGGCATTACCAAATGGTGCACAACCGTGTTTTATAGCCACGCGTTGGATACCACCGGAGCGATCTGTCTTCCAGTTCTTGCCTTCCGCCGCAGCCTTCTCATCATCGGTAAGATCTTTCCACCAGCCCAGCTTCTTGAGCAGTTTGTCGGTAAATTCAGGATAGCCGTCCTTGATACCAGAACCTTTGGAATGGAATCCTTCAGCCAGGAGATTTACTCCGTTATGCTCTACACCGAATCTAGCCCTGAATGTCAGACCACCATCGGCAACTGCCTTACTGCCATCATAGAGGTTTGGAGTACCGGGGTGACCCATTTCAGCTGTTCCCCAGCAGGGCCATGGCAGTCCGTAGAATTCGCCATCACAGGCACCACCTTCTGCCTTAAGCGATGTGTAATCAAAGGTGCCCCAGTTCTGCTGTTGTTTCTTCATACGTTCTGGACTTTGGCCGGTATAACCAATTGTCCACATGCCCTTGTTGAATTCTCGAGTGATATCTTCAATCACAGGCTCATCGTTTTTCACTTCGATGTTTTTACACAACTGTTCCGCAATGCCGAGCTTGTTGGCCAGCTTGTACATGATAGTCTGGTCAGGTAGTGATTCGAACAGGGGTTCGATTACCTTGTCACGCCATTGCAATGAACGATTCGAAGCCGTCACTGATCCGTAAGTCTCGAACTGGGTACAAGCTGGCAACAGATAGACACCATCGGTACGGTCGTGCATGACAGCCGAGACTGTCGGGTACGGATCGATAATGATCAGCGTATCGAGCTTTTCCATCGCCGTCTTCATTTCCTTGCCACGTGTCTGGCTGTTTGGCGCATGCCCCCAGAAAATCATCGCACGAACATTGTCTTTTTGAGCGATGTTTTCCTTGTCCTCGAGCACACCATCTATCCAGCGCGAAACAGGAATACCCTTGGTGTGCATAGCAGTGACATCCTTGCCCTTGCTTTGTTCATAACTGGCAGGATCAAACTGACCTTTTACCCATTCAGGATCCAGGTCCCAGACCTTAGACCAATGTCCCCAGGCACCCGCAGACAAACCATAGTAACCGGGCAGTGAATGGGACAGTACGCAAAAGTCGGTAGCACCCTGCACATTGTCGTGACCGCGGAAGATGTTCGTACCACCACCGGCTACGCCCATGTTTCCGAGTACCAGTTGGAATGCGCAGTAAGCGCGGGTATTGTTATTGCCTATGGTGTGTTGAGTACCGCCCATACACCAGATGAAAGTACCCGGACGATGATCAGCCATCGTCTTGGCAGCTGTGTAGATTTCTTCTTCAGGAACACCTGAAACACGCTCTACTTCGTCCGGTGTCCATTTGGCGACTTCCTTTTTAACATCTTCAAGACCGTATACTCGCTGGCGGATAAACTCTTTGTCTTCCCAGCCATTCTCGAAGATATGCCACAGCATGCCCCAGATCACCGGAATATCAGTACCCGGGCGCAGGCGTATGTACTGACTGGCATGTGCCGCTGTGCGAGTAAATCGCGGGTCTATGACAATCATTGGCGCATTGTTTTCTTCCTTCGCCTTCATCAGGTGCTGCAGCGAGACTGGATGCGCTTCTGCAGGGTTGCCACCGATGACCAGAATCGCTTTACTGTTATGGATGTCATTGTATGAATTTGTCATGGCACCGTAGCCCCATGTATTGGCAACACCGGCTACCGTCGTGGAATGACAGATACGGGCCTGGTGGTCGACATTATTGGTGCCCCACATGGCTGCAAGCTTTCTGAACAGATAGGCCTGTTCATTGTTATACTTGGCCGATCCCAACCAGTAGACGGAATCGGGTCCGGATTGCTCTCGAATCTGCAGCAACTTGTCGCCGACCTCATTGATTGCCTGGTCCCAGGATATTTTGGTCCATTTGCCATTCACCAGCTTGGTGGGATACTTGAGGCGTCGTTCGCCATGACCGTGCTCACGTACTGAAGCTCCTTTCGCACAATGTGCACCACGATTGAAGGGATGGTCGAAAGCAGGTTCCTGCCCTGTCCAGACTCCGTTCTGTACTTCTGCGAGTATGCCGCAGCCTACAGAACAGTGTGTGCAGATCGTTTTGATTTCTTCGGTATTACCTCCGGATTTAGCACTGGCCTGCGCCTTCTTCATCATCGTCGGAGTTAGCGTAGTAGCCAGAGCAGCACCACCGGCCATCAAACCTGAATTGCGCAGAAACCCGCGCCGTGACATGGCCAGGCCACTGCCTGCCGATGCAGTTGGATTACTAGCCTTGTTGTCCGCTACCTGATCAGATGTTTTTGTCAGCTTCATTACTGTTCTCCTGTTACCGGGACGCTTATTCAGCGGCTGATTTGTAGTAGGCCGCGATATGCTCCGTCACGCGGTAACCCTGGGATTTCTTCTCTACCTGCTCATCCTCTGTCAGGTTTAATGCAGAAGCAGGTGAAGATGCAGCAATTGCGGCACCTGCTCCGACAACAGCACTGTCGCGCAGGAATTTTCTCCGGCTGGTCTGTTTCGTTTGTTGCTTTTTCATTTCGCTTCCTCCTGACAGGAAAATTAATCTGTTAGATAACGTTTTTCTAAATTCATGTAAGCGGTGCCGAAACGTGCGACTGCCTTGTAGAACACAGCATTCTTTGCCGCAGCCAGATCAGTAAAAAACCGTTGACACCAGGTTTCGATATGCGTGGTAAAAAATGCGGCCTGCGTGGTGCTGGCGGCACCTTCCTGAATGAGCAAACTCATCACTTCACACAGGGCAGAGATATGATCTTCCGGCTCATGCACGTCCGCTTCCCGCTCAAATCCCAGCCGGCCGAGATCATCGCGCAATTCACCGAGTGGCTTTTCCATCAAGAACCCGGTCAGATAAAAGGATCCGTAGGGGAGCAGCTCACCCTTGCCAAGACCAATGAACAACGCGTGATATTCCTCGTTTATGCTTTCCCTGGAACATCTTTCTGCTGCAAGCCCTAGCATGGACATGGCAAGCGTCATTTCATCACCGCCATCTTCAACTTCACTAAATCCTGAGACCTGCTCAAGCTGAGGCTCGTCCGGTGCAGAGTGGAGCAAAGCAGCCAGTACTCCATATGCCGCTGCTCGATACTGCTGCTCCTGGGCAAGCACGCTTTCGCTTTCATATTCGTTAATCGATGTCTGTATCTGAGGCATTCAGTTCTCCTTCCCTAGTTCTGTTGCAATAAGCAAGCCAATGACAAATTGAAAATAATTACCAAAATGGAATAAAAGTCCTAATCAATAGCGGTCAAGTGCGTCCAATAAACCCAGAGACTCCCTAATGCGTCACCCTGTCCTGCCCAATATCCCTCTCCATCATGCCGGAGTCCTGGATAACATCCACAACACGACAGTCTTCGCACATCATCAGACGCTGCTTTGAACGCTCATCCTTGAACATCCAGTGACCTTCCAGCTTTGCCATCATGTTGTTGATAACTGACCGGGTTGCAAAAGGT